>Ga0115005_10003719_pt1 | contig 12192 bp, 9 predicted proteins | sample ArcOceMetagenome_FD_87163 | JGI IMG/M metagenome (GOLD analysis project Ga0115005, IMG submission 87163) | Marine eukaryotic phytoplankton communities from Arctic Ocean - Arctic Ocean - Greenland ARC118M Metagenome | ecosystem: Environmental > Aquatic > Marine > Oceanic | place: Arctic Ocean...
TAGACTAGACTAGACTAGACTAGACTAGACTAGACTAGACTAGACTAGACTAGACTAGACTAGACTAGACTAGACTAGACTAGACTAGACTAGACAGGGGCAGGGGCAGGGGCAGGGGCAGGGGGGGAGTCATGTGCGCGTCCGTCAGGCACATTTGGATCATAGCTTCCAGTATAAATCTAGTAATGACCATAGGGAGGTAATATTGATATCTGAAAGCTCAAGCCCCACCTCGATTTTACCAGCAGAAAACCTCCCCCATATAGCTTTAGAGATTTCACCAGCTCCATTATTGAACCAAAATAACATAAACCCACCCGCATTATCATCACACAATTGTTTACAAAGTCTGTAACACCGACGGGTGCTGGATCGATTTGTGTATGTTTCTGAGGTAGGGAGGATATGATGGGTGGATTGTGAAAGTGATGGCCAAATGCTTCGAAAAGAATGAAAGTGTAATGGAGGGAGGACGATGACATTTGTGATCTAAGATAACAGATGTTAATGGCCGTACCAGTGAGGAGGTAAGAGAGGACATTGGAGAAGGTGGCAGCAGATTTAATGAGGAAGATGGAGTAGTGTTGCAGTGGCGCTGCCCATATGGAAAGTGTGAGTCCTTTTATTTCGCCTGTGTTGTTGTCAACTTCCAGGGTGCCAGAGGTTGATCGGAGGAAGTGAGTACACAAGTGAAGGGGAAAGGGGGTAGAGTAGTCCATGGTGATGTGGCTGTGGTGCGATCAAGGGCGAGGAGGACTGAGGTAGTGACAATATGATGGGATGTTTGACTGGAATCCGAGAAGAAAGGGGGGGGGGTTGAAGGTATTGTATGTGTCCGTGGTATATTCCATGGTGTGCCTGTGCCGGAGGGCGTGATGGTTTGTTTGGGACGTCAGATGGTTGAAAGTGGAGTATGGAGTGGGAAAACGACGGGACTGATGAAAGTTTTGAAGGGAGAGCAAGGGGGATGACAGCCCATGTGTTTGTTGTGAAGGTAATCTTATCAGCAAGAGCGCTGCAGGCGTTTATCAGTGCATGATGATGAGTGGATCCAGGTCCATATGATTGACTATGGATGTTTGAAATATCTTTGAAGGGGCAGGGTGATGGATTGGTATCAGGAAGGGCTATGTCAAGTGGGTGGTAGTGTGCACTGGACATGTATGTGTGTGCCGGCATGATGAGTGGGGTCTGGGAGTCGAGGACAAAGAAGCCTGTGAGTCTGCAGATGATGCTTGATCAAGGGCTCTGTAATGAGATTAGGAGGGGGAGATTTGACCATGGTGGCTCATTTTCTTACTCACACCATGACAGCAAAGACATTTGAAATTTACGTGACACAAAAGAAGTACAGGTGACGACTCTAAATGGATATGCTTCGATTCCTATACACTGTACATTTAAAGCCAACAATCATGCACTTCCTATTTTTTCTCAATGATTCAAACTACAAATACCCGTGGCACTTCACAGAATGAAGAACCAAATGTATGATAATCAATTTCAAAATGGATTATACCACACTCAACTCGCTGGTCTACGTGTAGTCGATATTCTCATGTTAGCCTTGGATGCTTCGTCCTCCCAATCCACTCGATATCGAAGGAAAAAAATACCAATGAAGGCTGCACTATATATCCCAAGACTGAAGCCCCACCAAAGTCCAGCAACTCCAATATTTGAGGCAAAAGTCAATGTAGCTCCAATTGGCATCGCCAATAGCCAAAACCCCAATATGTTCAATAGCAATACAAGCTTTTGCCTGCCCAATCCTCGCATGGCCCCTCCTGTATTTGCTTGGAAAGCATCCCCAAGCATAAATATGCAAGAAAGAGGAATCAATTTAGAAATCAAATTGGCAACTTCATCATCGCTGCTGAAAACAGTACCAAGAACGTTGCTGCAAGGAAGCAGGATAATGATCAACACCACTTGAACGAGGAAATTGATTCCATATGCAACTAAACACGATCGCTTCGCATCTGCTGGGTTCCCTTCGCCAATCAGCTGTCCAACTCGAATCGATGTTGCAATACCAACTGCGAATGGGAAGGAAAGATAAATAAAAGTTGCAATGCTCAATGTGATAACATGAGCATCAAGAGCAACTGTACTTATCAATCCTGCTAGTACAGTTGTAACTTCGAACGACCATGCTTCGCACGCAAAAGAGAGAGCACCTGACGTCCCTAGCTTGAGAAACGGTTTCAAAACGCCAAACTTTAGGTTCTTTAGAGCAAACGTTGGCATTGTTGCACTCAAATCTTGCTTCTTCCAATAAACATAACTAATAATGAAAATCATTTCCATAAATCGCGTCAATGTTGTAGCCCAAGGAGCTCCATTAAGTCCCATGTCCAACTTATAAATGAACACCCAATTTACCAAGACATTGAATCCATTCGCTAGAAGCCCAATATAGACGGATGGGGCAACTCTATTTTGCGTCTGCAGGTATTTAGTGAGCACCTTGAATACATAGTAAGGGATGAAGCCTGGGATCAGGCGATAGGAAAATTCCCCTGCCGCCGACGCAATATCAGGATCTTGACCGAAAAGTACCATGCACGGCTCACACAATGCGACGAAACCTGAAATCACCATAGTTACCAAAATGACAATGACGATACTATTTCCAGTCCACATTGAGAACGAACTATATTCACTTGCACCAAACGACTGTGCTAACATTGTATCAATGGCTGTCATGAAACCCAACATTGTTGCATTCCACAAATTGAACCAAACCGTAGCGAGAGCTGCCGCAGCCAAATTATTTTTATCTGGAAGGTTACCAACAAATGCAAGATCTACAACCGGCAGCGTGTTTTGGAAAATCTCCGACATTACAATCGGCCCCGTGATAACGAATATTTGAGATAAATGTTCTTTGTAGGTGAACGACGGTTCCTGTGTGTATGCCTTGTTACTTTGTTTTTCGTCCAAGATGCTTTGTTTTTCGTCCAAGATGTTGTCATCTGCACTCTCCAAGGCTTCAAATGCCTGAATTTCTTTTAAGCCGTCTTCATCGCGAGTTGAGTCCATAGTCATAAATACTCGCACTGGTACGAATTGCTTTTTACTAACTTCGAACTATGTGGCATACGTCATACTACTACCCTCTAGTAGAGGTATTCACCACCACTTTCTTCTTGAAGGAGCGAGGAGCGAGGAAGGGTGAGGGGTGAGTGAGTCGATAGCACATGTTTCCCTAACGGATAGGGGTACGCACGCTGCTTGTCCCAAGTCCGGTCCCGCCAGACAAAAAACAGAAGCTTGCCAGCGCCAGCAACCAATAAACTCAATAGCATACATTGGGCTCATCATGCTGGGGCAGCAGAAATCGGGTTCGAATCGTTAAAGTTGCTGATTCTCTAGTTTGGAATTGAGGAGTATTATACGATTCTGCAGGCTGCTAGGTCTAAAAATAGAAGGATATTGAAAAGATCTAATTCGTGCTCGTACTCGATGTGGTTCCTTGAGAGCTGTATTTCTGCGTGCGCATTTTGTTCAAATGACAAGACCCTCTCCTTGAATACATATTAAATACTATAAGTGGCTGACTATTGTTGCATGCTCAGTTCCCCTTAGGATTGCATTAATTTTCCTGAGTTAGTCAAACGAAGAGCCAGTACGTGTAGTTGTAGAGTAGAGTGTTTGTACTTGAGAGGTGCAAGTCCTATCCTGAACTTGGACTTATGGAATGGTTCCAAAAGAGGAGGCAACACGATCTCAGTCATCACCTCATAAACACCTTTCCGATAGCCACATTTATCTTGATGATCAATTTTCTGAGTTTGTATTCGTTGTAGCTGGGGATCCTTTCAAAAGACTTGGTCGTCTAAAAATATCACAACGACAATACGGACAAGAAAGATGCTGCCCATTATCTTTCATTAACCACTCCTTGTAACATGCAGTGTGGAATTTATGCTCGCAGCATTTTGATCGGCTGACGCTATCGTTGTGTTCTAAAGTTGGAATGGAATAGTGATTGAACAGCATTAGTCCTGAAGTCGAAACATCATTCTTGTCAAGAAACACTCCGTTGTCAACTCACCATAGTCACACAGGCAAATGGCGCATCGCCTAGTCTTTAACTCTCCTCCTTCGTCATTGCAGGCTAAGCAGTGCAAATTACTGCCACGGGTCCAACTACTTGTGATCAAGACCTTGTCCAATTCTTCTTTCTCCATGGTTGGCATTTGCTCTATGATTCCTTCTGCTTCTTCAGCTGCTGTCATTTCCATCATGAAGAACCGGAATAGTGGAAATTCGTCATAGAAGGAGTACCATGTTATTCTAGATATCATATGTAGGAGGAATAGACATAGTGCCTCTGATATAGCCAGTGTGAGAATGAATACTCCTAGCGTTTGGAAGAATAAGAATCCTGATGTATTATCACCAAGCTTCTCGAAGAAGAACTTGTATAATTGGTCTGAAGGATGCGTCTGCGAGTCTATTACTTGGGGCACTGTGTAGTAGTATTGCATCTTCATCTTTGTGAATTCTGCTGAACAGTTTGACTGCTTGATGTCTGGATCTTGAACCAGTTTTTCAAAAGAACAAGGAGGATAGGTCTTGAAGTACTGTAGCTCCCCTGACACCACCGGACACCGCTTCTCATTTCTCATTCCAGCAGAAGATGAGAGATGAGGAGGTTGTGATCGGTTTTTGACATTTCATAATGTCAATTCCTACAAAATTACACATAAATAGTTGACATTTGGAATCTTCAAAAGCGAATACTCCGCCCGCCGGGTATTGTTGCACTCAACCGTCAACCGTCAATACTTCCTCTAATGAAACGACATCTAAAATTCAACCAATGCCTTGATCCTTGATCCTTGATGCAACATACCACTTTAACATACACATGGATTCGTAGGTAGTTCATCTTCAATCTATCATCTCATCCATAATAACAGGTTAACCATTCGCGTCACCGTGCAATCGTCATTTTCAGTAACACCGCCTGCAAGGGAAAGAGAGCTGACACCACCATGAGTACAACAACTGAACAGTCCAAAACCTCAGAAGACTTACGCCTTCAAGGAAACGATGCATTCTCTACCAAAGACTGGGATAGAGCCATGTCACTCTATCAGCAGTCCATTGAGGTTTCGGATCCCTCACATATAACTCTTGCCAAGACATATTCCAATCTCGCTGCAACTATGTGCAAACTTGGTAAATACCAAGAAGCCAATGAAGCCGCCAGACGTGCAACTATTGTCGATGGCAAGTGGGCCAAGGCTTGGTGGAGAAGGGGAGTAGTTGCCGAGTTAATGAAAGATCCCATTTATGCTGTTAATTTTTACAAAATCGCTGTTGATTTGGAGCCGCAGACAAAGGCTTATAAGCAAGCTCTTCAAAGGTCTCGAAAGATGATGGGTATCAGAAAGAATGAAAAGGGGCCAGGAGGTTTACCCGTTCTTGACTATCCTAAAAAAAATGTGGAAGTTGAAATTCCGACGAAGAGGGCCTTTATGAAGGTTAAGGAAGAACTTGATAATCTTCCAGTGGCAGTTATGATGAGAAAGTACAAAGATATTCAAAGAGATTTCCCTACTTCTGAGCAGTATTTGATGACTGGATTTGCGCAGTGGATTGGAGGAATCCAATGTGCCGTCGCATCTCTCTCGCAAATATTGTCTCCTGAGGCGAAAGCCGCATTTAATCGTTTCCAGTTGCAATTCTTGCAACACTCGATGAATGTTTCCAGTTCTTTCGAGAAATCTGTTGAATTTTGTCGGGGGTGCGAAAGGCTTCTCGGCGGTGTACCAGATGAGCATTCATTTGAATACTTAATTTCGGGATTTGCTCATCTTGGAGGAGACAATATCTTTTTGGAAACTGGGCAACCAGATTCTTGCTGCCCTCCGTCACCGCGATTTATTCCGAATGGTGTGCCAGTTCAGATGATTGCGTGCTTTTTTAGTATTCACGATTCGCTTGAAAAAACATGTCATTTAATCGGTACAAAAATTATTTGCTGCAAGGCAGTATCAGCAGCTTCGAAAGATTTTGCAGCAAATGTTGGTATAACTGTTTCAAATGCTGTTGAGGATTGCTGGGGCCAGGAACCTACTCCAAAAGAATGTGTTGCGTTTATGAAGAAGTTGATTAGAAATGGTTATTCATGGGATACAGGTGTACGCCGTTACTGTGGATTAATGTATCGAGGTGCAATGCTTTATGCTGGTCTGATCCGTCTCAGCGCAGGTCCTGCTGGACTAGCTGAAGCATACAAGTGCCAAAAGTGGGCCACTGAATTCATTGGATTAGCAGATGAAGAATTCCAAGTGACAAAAAATAGAACGTACGATGAAATGGGCGCGTCTTTCCGTCATAGTATACAGATTGGACTTAAGATGGCGTTCTTTAGGTCGCATGACGCTCTGCGTGGAAATGATGTTAACGGACCATATTCCATGGAAATGTCCATTGATTTGTTGCTCGATATTAAGGATATGGCAAATCAAATGACCTGCGAAGTACCCATGTCTCCCGACCACCCCGAATTTTCCGATGCGATGTCCGACGTTGCAATGAAACGAAAGCCTTTAGCTTTTGCGCATAGCGGTATAGCTAGTTTTCTGCATATTATTGAAGCATTGTTTAGTCTCGAGGAATTTAAGGAGATTGCAGTACATCATGGCCTGATAGAAAACATGATCGTTGATTGCGACCCATTTGCCCTCATCGCCGAGCATTATAGAATTGCTGCTGAAAACGAACTACAAGACGACCCAGATGCCCCAATCTTCTGGTACGGTTATGCCGCTAACATGGCAAGATCTGATCCAAAGAGTGGATTTACAATTGGAATCGTGCGCACTGCGATGAAAAAGGCAAGGGCTGCAGAAGAAGCCAGAGATGTTTCAATATTTGGCGTTGATCAGCGCCAAGGAACCAATACCTTTGAAATCCTTACAAAAATGGTAGGTCGATACTTTAGAGCAGAAGACGACTCCTTTGTTCTGCCCCAGCTGGAAATTGATCGAGGAGAGAATGGCGATAAGGGTATTTTGAAAATCGGTGATAAAGTTCTATGTAATTCTTTTGAGGAATATGAAAAAAACGTCATTGAGAACAGAGGCGGGGACTTTACGCAGTTGGACAACAGAGAGACTTCTCTAAAGCACGGTCAGATCTTTGAGGGAATTCCATCATTGGAAACACTTTGCATTCGCGCCCTACACAAAGAAGGTTATGAATATGCAAAGGGTGAAAACGACGGCGTGGTCATTCAGCACAAGGCTATGTTGGCAATGACTGTGGAGGAGGCGAAATGCAAATGATGGTTGTTTGAAAAATTGGAGTGACACGAACCTATTGTTGACTCATGTTATTAAAATACGACCGATTGATTCGATTATGATTCCATTTGTCTGACTAATTACTAATTACTAATTGGTAGTCCTTGAAGACGTGTGGTGGCTTCTTCCATACAAACAACAAAAAGAGGGAAGACATCCTTTCGGTGATTTGAAATAGGTCACAGCAATCAATACAACCATAAAAACAGCAACCTTGCAACAATTGCAAAGAATGTTGTAAAACAGGTCATTTTTCTTCTTGTGTAATTTAGTGTCATTTAGTGTGTTAGGGTTACTCTACCTTTATCAACATTTAATATGAAATATGAAATCCGAAAAGTGGCAAATGATGGTTCATTCTCAACCTTCCCACTTTGTTCCTGTTTTCCGATTCCGACTGCAAACGGATAGATCCATTTGACCTAAACTCAACGAATCAACCTCCAACTTCGACAGACCGGACAAAATTGATCCAGACATGATGGAAGAACCATCCGTCATCGAAGATGTGCCATCGACGCTTGCTGTTTTCTCGAGCTTCGAGGGGCGTTCCTCAGCCTTGACTTTTTCCGATTGATAATACATCATTGTCTCACTGCGAAGGGTCAAGCAACCGATGTCGGCTCTTTCCCAGCTCGGGGTTCGGCTTTCGCTAGCGTGGGACGCTTTGCATTCGTGCAGTATATCAATTGGACAATATCCATCGATATCGCGACAAAATGCTGCTTTTGGTCCTAATTGTGCAAGGTATCGTAGAGTTATCAGACATTCCTCGAGTTCATCTTGATTCATGCTCATTCTATTTGGTATCGAACCAAAAGAGGCCACCGACGAGGAAGCGGCGGAATTTCCCGATGAAAAAGGACCATTTCCAAATATCGCACGTCCTTTATCCACCGATTTCGGGAAGCACAGGTGATGCATGAGATGGTGTAATGGAGTTCGTCTGCACTTGTCAACGACTATAGCAGTGTTCGGCAGGCCGTTCTCTCTGTCGTGTTGTGTTAGGGCTTTGATTACTGCGAACGATGATCCACAGGCACACGCAACATGAAGTGGAGACATGCCAAACTGTCCGACGATTACCGTCGCAAGATGGTCTTGGCGAAGGAAAGCATTGATGATATCAACAGGAGCGTTATGGAGAATGGCCAAGGTGAGAAGAGAAAGTCCAGCGTAGAAGTACCCGTCGTCGTCGTTGGGCCCAACACCAAAAGTAGGATCCTCCTGCTGCTGCCGATTCTTGCTGATTTGTTGCCGTCCTTGTTTGGAATTCAGCAGCTGCAGAGCCTTGTTCCATTTATGTTTCTTAATGAGTGAAGACATTGATTTTCTTCCGAATGGAAGAAGATTCGAACGGAGTCGCTCCAACTTGGTCTTGGGTTCATTCATCATGCATATGTTTGTGTCTCAACTTTTGTCACACAGCGCATGCAGCAGGTGGCAGGGCGGTTCCAAGAAAAAGACAGGAGGAGGAGCCACAAAAACACAAACTTTCCGGGGCGGACACAGAAATTAGTTTTCCATGTTATTAATATTGCCCCCCCTTCTGCAAAGCCTTTTCTGTCCTGCGAAATGTGGCTAATTTATTTAGAAATTTGGGAAAGAATTTGGAATTATCAATCATTGATCATTGGGTGTTGTTATTTTAAGTGTTGTTATCGCTTGGTGTTATGAGGCTGGTTGCACGACCCGCAGGAGCTCTAGTTCGTCCCTCAAGAAGTAGGTTTTGGGGGTAAGGATTTTATACAGGGCTGGATGTTGCTGCATACTTGTATTATAGAATACTACTAGTATTAGTCGTGATGAGGAGACTATCCCATTTATTTCCTATTTCCTTCCTCTTGTTTGTTGTTCGCTCGGCATATTTGTAGTACAGTATGGCATCCTCCTCGTAGCCGCAATCTGCAACATCGTAATCCAGGCATGAGCACGAGGGATGCGCTAATACTACTCAACATATTTCGCGAATGAGAGGAGGTGGCGGAGGCAGGCAGGAGATAATGGTGGGATCGCTGTTCTTATCCCAAGTACTAATGCTGGCGGCAATGAGATCCTCGTCGTGATGGAAGGTTCAATGCATATGTTAAAAGAAACGCAGCAGATGATGGCATGATGGTTCTTGACTCTGATGGCAATTCAATCTTTTTAATGCACCACGCAGAAAAAAAAAATTATTCCTGAGGGAGAGGAAGAAGGGGAGGAAAAAGAAGAGATACTTCTTGTTTAATTTCAAATTGGATTTCAATGAAAGAAATCTCTATGAACATGCTGGTTCTTCCTACAAAAGATCTATTGTATCAAAAGATGCCTCATCTGGCCAAAGCAAAAGAGAATGGAACATTTAGCATCAACCAGAAATCCTATATTTCATGCATATTTTTTTCCTCTGGGAAATTATTTTAGAGCCCCAAAAAGCGGCTAGCTTGCTTACACGCAACACAAAGTGATACCGGTATGATACTGACCCGAGTGCATAATACTTTTAGAATACTAATTTTCTTATGTCTACATGCGTGCGGTGTGTATGTGTTTTAGAATTGGAAATTACAAATGTTATGCCATTGAGTAGCAGGATGGCTGCTTACTGAATTTCCCCAATTTCGTGAATTGTTCGGCTTCGAGAGACAATGTCCTGAGACCAAGCGCATTTTGAATTCTGAGTATGATTACTTCTACGCCAGGAAACTTTGTTTGATAATAAGGAACACCTGCAAAGTTCAAAGCTACAAATATGTTGTACACTTTCAAATTGTATGGTCAATCTTTTTTCCTCGTCCTCCTGCTGTGTTATAATTACCTCAGCCCCATCCTTGCGCGACTCCTTCCCTTCGCAAAATCTTGCCCACTCCCTGCTCTTCCATACATTTATCTTTCCATGTTGGTGTATTCCACGAGTTCTTTACCATGCTCACTGAAATTGATGAAATTCCCGAGTGGATTGCTTATTTCTTACAGAATATCCTGTCCTCTAGCGGATAAACTGGCTGCTGGCTTCTTCGTGAGATGATACCAAATGCAGCAAATAGCAATCTATGCAAAATCAGCAGAAGACTTTTTGAGTATCAATAGCACCATGTCACACGGAGTGCAACTTCGAATTCTCAACTTTCCCACTTTGTTCTCGTTTTCCCATTCCGACTGCAAACGGATAGATCCATTTGACCTAAACTCAACGAATCAACCTCCAACTTCGACAGACCGGACAAAATTGATCCAGACATTACGGAAGTACCATCCGTCATCGAAGATGTGCCATCGACGCTTGCTGTTTTCTCGAGCTTCGAGGAGTGTCTCTCAGCCTTGGCTTTTTCCGATTGATAATACTTCATTGTCTCACTGCGAAGGGTCAAGCAACCGATGTCGGCTCTTTCCCAGCTCGGGGATCGGCTACTGCCAGTGTGGGACGCTTTGCATTCGTGCAGTATATCAATTGGACAACGTCCATCGATATCGCGACAAAATATTGCCTTTGGTCCTACTTGTGCAAGGTATCGTAGAGTTATCATACATTCCTCGAGTTCATCTTGATTCATGCTCATCGAGGACGAGGAGGAAAGTATCGAGGAGGGGCTGCTACGACGACAAGCGGGCAACTTCTTTATTCTCTTCTTGAAAGGAAAAGATAGTTTCTTGGAGGTGTTGATTGGTGCTGTCTCAAAAGACTTTGACGAGGAATCGGAGTAGTTGTTGTCGCCACTACGCGTACTAGTAACACCCATACTACTAAAAATATCACTTCCAAATATCGCACGGCCTCTATCCACCTCTTTCGGGAAGCACAGGTGATGCATGAGATGGTGTAATGGAGTTCGCCTGCACTTGTCAACCAATTCAGCAGTCCTCGGCAAGTCGAGGACACCTCTATCATGCTGTATTAGCGCGTAGATTACTTCGAACGATGATCCATAAGCACACGCAACATGAAGCGGAGACATGCCAGTTAACTCTTCTGCTTCTGGTTTTAAAACCGTTGTATATTTGTCATTAGCAAGGATTGCGTTGATGACATCAATAGGGGCATCGTGGAGGATGGCAAAGGTGAGGAGAGAAACTCCGCCAAGTGCTGGTGTGTTCTTCTTGTTGATTCTTTTTCTTGCTGCGTGGTGCTGCTGCGGCTGCCTAAGCACCTGTGAGACCTTGAGCCATTTCTTTTTCTTTATGAGTGATCTTATCTCCCGTCCGCCATGACGAAGATTAGAAAGAATCCTCTTTTCCATTTCCTAATATAATATAAGCTGGTGGTCGGAGCAAAAAGTAAGTGCAGAAGAGTAAAGTACCGGTACATTCCATTCCCAAAACGGGTGTTGGAGTTGATGTTTGGTCCTACCTGCTACCGATTATCGGTGAACGAAAATTCTCACTTGTAAGCAAGACTTGTAAGACAGACAGAATTTTAGGTGTGAATGTTCGAATGTTCGGAGAAATTATTCATATTCCTCGAGTAGAATACTGAGAATAGATATATTTTGTCGCGACACGTCGGTTCAAAGCCGGATTGGCCGTAGTAGGATTTATACTGGTTTCTGTCAGGTTGGGGGAGCTGAGATAGGTTGTAGGGAGGAGTCTGGCCGTGGTATTATGGCTGGCTCGAAGTCTTTAGTGATAGATTGAAGATCCGTCCTGTTGGATAAGTTTGACAAGAAAATCGGGGGCGCGCATATTTTCGGAACCAGAAGGAGTCTGACTACGTCCAGCATACCAGTACTGCACAGCCCATAAGTAGTTCTGTGTACTGGGACGTCTAGTGCCTCGTTACTATTGGCGAAAAGACGACCCCAAACCCCATCGGACCCCAATTTGGTCCCTTTTTGCAAATCGACTTTTTCAACGCGCGAAGCTAGCACATTTGTGATTTTCGCAGTGA
>Ga0115005_10003726_pt1 | contig 12186 bp, 14 predicted proteins | sample ArcOceMetagenome_FD_87163 | JGI IMG/M metagenome (GOLD analysis project Ga0115005, IMG submission 87163) | Marine eukaryotic phytoplankton communities from Arctic Ocean - Arctic Ocean - Greenland ARC118M Metagenome | ecosystem: Environmental > Aquatic > Marine > Oceanic | place: Arctic Ocean...
ACGTGTACCAGTATTTTACCGCAAGTAGAAATCTGACGAAACAATTACTTGCTTTGGGGGGTAACGTGCGTACACACAAAACGAAAAGATCTGTTAAAAAAATCGTATCTCATCAAGACACCTAAGTATTCACTATCAAGAAGCCATAAAGAAACCGAAAATGGTGAACCGGCGTGCTAAGCAGCGCACCCGCCAGCCATCATATGACTCCCTTAATGGAGTGAGCGTTGCTGCAAGGAACAGAAGAAATGGCATTGCTTGCATTGCTACTTTCGTCGCTTTGGTAGCATTGGTATTACCTTCGAGCTTCCCTAGGGGAGTGGCAGCCAGCACATCTTCCTCCGGCAAGTCAAATGCGCCTGTGGATAGAGGAGATGCAATCCTGCAGGGAAGCAAATTGGTGACTACTACAAAGGTCAGTTGCTTCAGTACATTTCCTCTGTTGACGTGCGAAAAGTGAAGGACCGTTGAATTTCCATCTTTGCGCATTGCTTACGTTTCTTCTTCATTTCTTATATAGGCCAACAATCATGGAGTGGAAGGAATGGAGGAATTGACAGACATGAAGGTGAGATAGTTGAGGACTATTCGAGTAGCAGTCATTGCTCTATTTTTCAACTTTGATTTTGTTCAATATGGTGTACTCACAGCACTTGTTCTCTTTTTCAATAATAAAGAATGACAATATAGGTTTTGGTGAACCGAACAAAATTATCGAAGGTGTAGACAATGAGGTACGATATCATGCGTGTCCTGGTCTTAATGGGAGCTCATAATTTTTAATTTCGTGCGTAGATGGATTAATGATGTGCTCTCTCATCATCTTTGACTTCCCCTTTGTTTGCTCTTAATCTCGATAGGAAATTAACGCCACTGTCGAAAGTATGGCAGTGAACGAAAGAGAGAATGAGGCCAAGCTTGCTGCTACAGGAGATGGAATCAATAAGTCAAGAATAGGAGTTGAAGTAAGTGCTAATTTCATTGGTGTAACAGTGTAACCCTTGATATTTTCAAATCGTCCAATTTGAAATTCTTTCAATGGCTCACCATAAAAATGAATATCAAAATGGTTCGAACAGATTAGTAGTAATGTGTGGTCTGAGGTGGGAACCAATACCGAGTTATTTTCAAATTGGAAAAAGATTGCCGATCCTGAGAATCGTGTTAAATCGGTAGGTCAACTTGAAGGATACTACATTCAAACCTAACTGACTCATTATGTTGTCTAACGTGCTGATTGAAATATTGCTCCATCTACCCTTTACAGGGCCCGTCAAGGCACAGTAATAGTGCTGATAGTATTGCAGTCGCTTTCGGTCTTGACCAATCTATCGAGTATGTTGCCTGGTCAGCAAAAGAGGACAACCTTGATGCCTTTGGATTAGAGGATAAGGCTCGTGGCAGAAAAGATGAAACAGTTGAAAAATATGGCAATGACAAACCTGACATAAATAAATCTGATGAAAATGAGCAAGGACAGGTAAATAACCATTATGTTGGCAGCAATATCCATGTCCAGTGCATTTCTTCATATTTTACAAATTCATGAATTGTCCACTATCTTTTATCAAGCGGGTTTATTCATTTGTTGAATGGAAAGAGAAGGACCCCATGCGCCACTTGAGCTCTTGTAACGATAGTAATGAAAGGTTTGAAGTGGACGGCTTCAATGAGAAGCAGTCTTGTAAATGGGCATCGCGTAGAGACACTCTTAACCGTTGCAATGAGTACCCTGAAGTGAGACTTCACTGCCCCAACACTTGCCGATTAGATTGCGGCACTTATGAACCCTCAAAAATCACTAAAAAAAAGGGTAAGGGTAAGGGCAAAACATCTAGCCCCAGTTCGAATCCCTCGTCCACACCCTCTTCTCAGCAACCTTCGTCGGGCCCTTCAGTGCTGCCTTCAAGTCAACCATCCTCATCCCCATCAGTTTGCATGGATGAACCTGGATGGGTAGTCGGGGGTAACTCTTTATTTTCCGGAATGAACTGCACTGACATTGAAGGACACATTGAAGGATGGTGTGACTTTATCCAAAATCTATCCAATTCCTCGTACGACGGCAAGAGTATCAGCGAAGCATGCTGTGATTGTGATGGAGGTGATCACCAGACGACTTTCCCATCCCTTAGCCCGACCAATTCTCCATCCATTTCGCAGCATCCATCTATGCATGCTTATCCTTCCGTCGCACCGTCCAGTCAACCCTCAGTTTGTGTTGACGAAAGTGATTGGTATTTTCTCAAGAATGAAGATGGTGTAGAATTGGGCTGTGATTGGCTAGGAAATAACGCACATCTGTGTGAACAATTTGAATCGTTGGAATATAAAGCAAAGACAGTGTCGTTGGCTTGCTGCATCTGTGGGGGAGGAGATCATCAGTCTGTTTCGCCAAGTGAATCTCCAACTACACTTCCAAGCTCTGAACCCTCTCAAATGCCAAGTGTAAGTGTTGCTCCTTCGGACCAACCTAGCAGATTTCCGAGTATTTCCCCAACCGATATTCCCAGTGCGATTCCCTCTACATCTCCATCTGTATCCATGAAGCCAAGTCAGTTCCCTAGTATGTCTTTTGGTTCCACGTTTGATGGAGAACCTTGCAACCACCCGCGAGAGTGTAAGGAGCGCCCCCTCTTCCCTACTGAAGCAGAGTGCCAGCTTCGTGACAAGCGATTCCCAAATCCAGATTATGATCGAAGACGTCTCAATTCGATCGATGAGCCTCAAATACTTCATAGGAAGCGTTCAAAGAAGACCAAGAGTCCTTCCCAAATGCCGTCCAGCTTACCCACAAGTGCCCCTACGGCACTTCCGACCTCAAGACCGTCTGAACTTCCTACTTCGGAACCGTCTTTGCTTCCAAGTACAAGCCCAAGTGATCAGCCCAGTTTGCTTCCAAGTTCCAGTCCCAGTCTACAGCCTAGTAGACAACCATCATCGGAACCAAGTATGTTTCCAAGTTCTAGTCCCAGCACAAATCCTTCAAGTGAACCATCCACTGTTCCTACGATATCAATGGAACCAACTTTATCTCCAACTGGGTTACCAAGTCTTATCCCGTCCGATCGGCCTTCAATCTCTGCAGAACCAAGCATGGAGCCAACTTTGATGAGAGCTAATGGGACATGTATTAATAAACTTTGTGAAGCCCAAGTAAGTTTGGACGATGATTGTTATTTCTGCTGCTTCCTTTCTGTACAGCACCTAACTTATTCATCTTTTTCCAGGAACTTCATGTCACTTTTTCAAACTCCACTTTGGATGAAATAGTGTCTGCAACATATGACGGATCGTATGGTAATGGAGCAAGAGATGGAACTTACGATCAAGATTTCACCGGTGGAGTTGTAGTCGGTCCCGCTCATACTATCACTTTGTTTGGCAATGCTTGGAAGGCGTACAAGCTTGATAAACCGTACACGGTTACGAGAGATACAAGATTGAAATTTCACTTCGCAATGCTACTTGAGGCAGAAGGCCACGCAATCTGCATTGACAACGATAAGAACGAGGACACTTTCGGAGGGGCTCGTATTCGATGTTTTATGCTCGGAGGTTCGGAAATGTCATCCTGGGATCATGTTAAGAAATTATCGGTCTTTGGACCGAATAGAACGGATTTGTGTGCGTCAGAAGAAATTGATATATCTATTGGAGATTTCTTTTCGGAAAATGGTGCCACAATCAATTACATTAGCTTCATTCAGGACAATGACGCCTCTCCGGACGTTGGGGAGTCTGCGTTCGAAAGCATTACTCTATACGAGGAAGTTGATGATAATTTTGGTCAATTGGTGCGTATGACATTGAAACTACAATCAATCAATTATCCTGTCCTGTTCAAGTAGCTCAATTTTGTTATCAATACTTTGGTCCACTGTTCTCTTGCCATAGACCTTGACATGGAACGAGACTTCAAGTTCATCAATTGTGAATTTCCAGGGGGGTACTCAAGCCTACGAGTTAGTTGGGTGGCATTTGGATGATGGCGTTGGTGGAGTATGGAGAGCTACGATCGATGGTCTCACCATTAGTATTGAAGAATGTTATGGCGATATGAATGCAGTTGACAATTTGAAGTGTCTCACAGCAAACAGTGATGATTTCGAAGACGTACCTCATGTTCCAAATTCGATATCGATTGCACTCACAGGGACAGCTGTCGTTGGTTTTCAAGGATATCAAGAAATAGTCCCTTCAAACATGCCGTCTAACACACCAACGACTTCACTTGTACCATCTACAGGGCCCACGAAGGCTCCTACGAAGTCTCCAAGTTCAACCGGCACCAGAAGGCGGCTTCAAGAAGACAGGGACATCTATGGCAAGGTAGTAATATACAGCACGGGAGTGCATGAGATGTCCTGGAAAAACAACAACGTTACTCTCTACGGAGAAAGTGAAAACACCAGCTTCGGGGCAAGTGCTGTTATTTCGAGAGATGGTTTAACTGTCGCAGTGGGTAGTCCTCAGTACCCACATAATGATCTATCCAAAACAGGAAAGGTCCAGATTTATGTACTACAGGAAAACGAATGGAGGGGAAAAGGAGTTGAAATAGAAGCGGAAGATGGCTCATTGAATTTTGGTGCTAGAATTGGACTGTCCGATGATGGGAATGCCGTTGTCATTGTAGCGACAGATAAAACGTTTATATACGAATGGACAACCGATGGGACTTGGGCAAAAATTCCCGCAGAGAACACAGTGCCTGGAAACGGCGTTTCAATTGATGTGGAAAATCTTATCCTTCACGTTCTAGGTGGAGATGGTACACGGAACTCGTTTAAGGTAAGTAATGGAAATGTTTCCTCGCAGAACCGATTATGGACCTCTGCCTTGCTAACTCATTTCAACTGCAACTCAGCTCATTGGGACTTGTGCAGACGAAAATGCCAATGCTCTTGGACAATCCAGAGAACCGCTGAAGTTACAATGCCAATGTCGTGAAGGGTTCCTTTCTTCTGCAACAGGTCTGACCAGGATTCTTCGACAAGACGATTCAGAAGAGAAGGATTTCTGCGTTCCTGCCATGACATCAATGAACGTGATCACCACGGCTTCTGATATTACGTTTCGTTTTGATTCTGATGTGACAATCGTTGGTGAAACAAGCAGGACCCCCAAAATTGACCTTTTGCGTTTAGGTGAGTGAGAAGCTTTCTTGTAGAATGACAAGCGAAAGTGCATGTTGTGATTACAGCACTTCTTCCGCACCAGTTTTGTCTCATATATATCTTTCTTGATTCCCTAGATCCTGACAACAGAGTTGAAATCAACATTTTCGAGGAGAATAAGTGGGAGATTTCCAACGACAATGATAGCAAATATGTCATTCTTAAAGAATTGCGCCCTGGGTATCGTTATATAACAACTATAGAGTATACTACCGAAGACAGCACCACCACCGTCAAGGAAGAATCACTTACAATTGCAGCTGTCGCATCATGTAGCTGTAACAATACCCTTATTGACATATCTGGAAGGCCGCAATACTTTGAAATATACCAGGACAGAGGGCATGTCATGTTTCGGTTCCAAGACAACTCCTACTGTGAGGATGCTTTTTCCTTTACCCGCGTCGACACTGTGGTAAGTAGTTTCTTAGGATCGTGTACTGCTTATGCTACATTTTCGCTCTAATCTTAAGAATGGTCCTTACCTCAACTCATACATCAACTCTTGTGACAAAGGATGAATTCCTTAGAGACTTCGCAGCTAATGCGTCGAGTTTTACCAGCGACTTCTACTTCAGTGCAAGTGAGAACTGCTTCACAACAATTGAACCAGGTACTCAAGCATCAGACGATCTCGCTGTATCCAACCTTGAGGTTGGAAAGGAATATTCTTACTGTGTTCGAGCTGTCAAGCAAGGTCATTACATGGACGCTCCGTACGAGAACAGTGAACAACGTCGGCTTTTGACCTCGTCGGGAAGCTCATGTGAAGCTCATAAGATTCGTTGGGAGGCTTCTATCCACGGAAGAGTTACTACCATACCCACGGCCGGATCACTCCCAATAAAAGATGTGTTAGTGTCATGGGAACTTCTATCGAAAGACTCGAAAAAGATTCTGGAATGCGATAATTGCTCTGGAAGCACACTCACCAATGAAGGCGGGACCTTTAATATTGAGTTTAACGCTGACCATCTATTCCTTGATAACGAGTCAGATTTCCCAGTGCGGGTCTTTTTTTCCAAGACATCACCTGGTGACCTCAAACATGACTTCCTGTGCGACTTGGGAACGCAGGAGCTGTGCGACCCTGAAGAAGGCTACATCACATATTTGAATCATTTGCAATTCATGGCTCCGCTCAATGTATACGACGACACTAGTGTTCCTGTAAGTGGTAAAGTGTTCGTCGCTGACACAAAATTCGAGGGATCAGATGGATGTGCTATTGAATCCGTGGAAGTCTGCCTGTATCATAATATGACAGGTGGTTGGGAGCAGGAGTTGGTATGTGTTGATACCGAAACTGACGGATCTTACCTAGCGCCAGTCATTGTTGGAGCTACTGTAAGTTATGTGGAGTTATCTTACTATGGACACACTTTTGAAGTGACAGATAAAAATCCATTGAACGGCGAAGATGGTATTTTAATTTCTGCTGAAGATCAGTTCATCGGTTTTGACTACAAAGATGTTTCAAAGGCGAAGTTGACAGTGGAAGGTAAGTTGAATGAAACAGTGAATATATGTTGTTCTGTTTCAGCATCTAAATTTTCAAGTCTATTCCTCTCTCCCACTCTTTGCTCTCAATAGTTGCTGGTAAGTCTGCCGCTTTACTTGAACCTATGTCACTATTATGCATTTGCCGACAAAGGCTAACTTTGCAACATCAACCTTTCATTAAAAATAGGGGGCCAATGTAATGATCAACTTGGTACGAGTTTTATCCAAACAAAGGTTGTTGGATGTGATTGGCCAGGTTGGAACACAGGAGAAACGTATTCCTACAAGCAGTCTGGTTGGACCAACGAATACTCTAGAATCCCTGCACACGAGATCGAAGTACAAGTCATCGACATTCAAAACGAGGGCAAGAACAGGATCAAATCGATCTGGAATTCTTTCCAAGGAACAGATCCAGAAATAAGAAACTTCGATCTTCTAGAGTCTGTGGTCAGCGAAAATAAGGATGCCGAAGATAGTATAGATGAAGAGGATATAGTGCGTTTTGAATATGAAGGCACTTTGATGATGGAAGTAACGGTGGACATGGGCGATAATCTAGATTGTGACAACTATGACAAGGGCGAAGACATGGACTCCTTTCATGTCGTGGAATCAGCTAAACTCTTCAATGTTCGTGTCGATTTGAAGATGGATCTGAAGAATGGAAGGGACCCATGCGATATTGTCGATGATGACTACAAAATACAGTTTACGAATCAAGTTGGGAACGATGACTTTGGTGGATGGGAAGAGTTCTTGGCGAAAATTGAAGACGAGCGTAAAAGAGACGCTCTGCTCTTGTGCTCGCCAACCGCGCCTGGCGAAGGACCCTGTACGTTCAATGTAACACATACTGAGGACAACAAAGGTAACAAGATTGGTGATGCCGGTTTTAACGCTACCTTTCTAGCAGGGCGACCAAATATTCAAAGTCCTTACACAAGGAGTATATTCATACAAGCAACGGGAGGGTCAAAATCCAAAACGCACACCGCAACATTCTTTGTTGAGGGATTGTACAAGTTAGAAGGCGGCAGTTCCTTTGCACTACCAACTCACGAGCCGGTTATGATTTTACGTGATCCACCAGGTATGTGCATTTCTTTGAAAAGTGTCAGAATACTTAACTGTTCTTACGTCTAGCAAGTATGAACTCCTTCATTCTCTCATAATTTTGGATTTATAGGTAGCAACTCGTACGCTCAATATCAGAATATAGAGACTCAGTTGACCTTGTTAAACGCCGGTGACACACTCAGTACAACAGGTCACTTTAATTTCCAAGCAGGCTGGGCTTTTGGAACAGAAGTTGATGCTTGTACCGGTGCTTGTGTCTTAGCTTGCGCCATCATTTGTACGAAAACTTTTCAAGCGTCAGGTGGAGGGACGTTGGGTTTTGGTGTAAATGCTGGAACAAATATTGTTGACAAAACCAAAAGTTCTTCAAATTATTTCTCCACGACTTGGTCGTATACGACAAGCACAGACGCATCTTTAGCAGGCCCCCAGTCTGATGTCTTTGTTGTGCCAAACTTGAATGTTGCTTACGATGAAGTAATCATTGCCGAGTGGAATAATACTAGCTGTAAACCTATTTTGGAAAACGAAGGCACGCCTGACGAAGGATTTCCATCAAGAATTGAATTTGATGTCAATTCCGATTCCACCAAACCTGCCTTCTCCTATTATAGCAGATATTTCATAGATAAAGGTAAGTTTTAGTCCTTGCTCGGAGCTTCTTGTATAAAGTTCATCCTCACATGTTCCTTTTCGGTCATATTTTTTTCCAAATGTTAGTAAAAATACCAGAGTTGGAGATGAGTGTTGACAAATTGCGCAATCTTACTTCAAACATGAATGCAGGGGATCCAACCTACGATGAAAATAAGGCGAATCTCAGGACGGTCGAAGACGGTTTGAAAGGGTGGCGCAGAGCAATGGATATTGATAAAAATAGGGAGGAAAACAGCATCGTCAATTGGTTTGATTCTGATGCAATTGATCCCATCCCGATCTCTGAAGATTCATTGTGGCAGGAATTCTTCGACCTGGACGGTCGTAACAATAAAGACAGTGCCCTAGGCAAGGTTGGGGGGATTTTTTCCTCTCCTAATTTCGATGTCGACGACCCTTCAGAAGCAGGAAACCTTCCCAAGGCTATTTATGACACCTTGGGTCTCGACAATAGGAAAGAGCGTCTCAAGATATCTGGTCAATCATCTGCGTTGGCGCCTGAAACATTGATTGGGGGCGCAAAGAGTATACCAGGAGTTAGCTATGGAACAGTAGCAGGTGCAGATAAGCTAGAAGAAACAAGGAGAATCCAATTCAGTGGGGCTTCCGGTACCTACAAACTGTCAATGAGTAAGGAAAGAGTTGAGAGTTTTTCCAGATCAAGTTGCTGGTTGGGATGCAATAAGGATTTGAGCTTAGATGTCGACGGTTCACTGAATCTCAAAGCAATCGTATTTGGTGGTGGAGAAGGAACTTTTAGTGGAGGTATGAAGTAGTTTGTCGTGTAGTTTTGTTCCAGATCCCAATAACTCAAAGACTAACATTCTGACACTTCTACGTCTTCATAGGTTTACAAATCCACTATACGCATTCATCGGTACGGGCAGAGACAGAAACAGAGAAAACCACGATTACTTTTGGTTTAGGGGACAAAGGTAAGATCAAAAGCTTTTACTCAGATTGATTGTGTGTATTTACTAGCAGCCTTACCCTTTTCTGTCAACAGATAAGGGTGACGAGTTCGTTGTGGATATTAGCTTTGACGAAAGGTACGGGACACTCATCTTTGACACCGTTCTTGGCGTTTCAAAGTGTCCACAGGAGGAAGGAACAGCTGCAAACGAAGATCCTGGCATTGAATTTGCCAGTGCTTTACAGTCTCCTTACATATTCCCTGACGATCCGATGATCTTTGAGGTACAACTATCAAACCGTGGGAAAGCCGATTCCTCGACCTTTTCTCTAACAGCATCCCAGGGGGAAAGTAACCTTGGCATTAAAGTGGACGGTTCGAAAATCTCCTCAAGCGGGGTGGCGTACACGATTACAAACAAAGCCACAATTACTAAACAGATTGCAGTCACAAGAGGGCCACAGTTTTACAAAAATGCACCGATAGTTTTGTATCTAAGCAGTCAATGCGGGTAAGTAAAGTGTCATATGGATATTTGAGTTGATACTACGACGAATCTTTCTCATCTATAATGCTGTTTCCTGAACTGTGTTAGCGATGCTTCAAAGAAACGTAACCTAACTTTGTATAATATGGAAGATGACGACGGCCAATATATTGAGTTCCTGAAGCCTTGTCCCAAAGTTCACTGGGATGGGGAGCTTGCACGTGACAGAGGATTTCTAATCAACAAGGAAACGAACTTGTCTCCAGGTTTCAACATCGGACTTCTCAATCCAGATGCAGGCGCAGATCCTGGCTCTTTTGCAGAAAAGGTAGATGCTGGCGAATTGAAAAATGTATTTTTCAAATATCGTAGAGTTGGAGAGGTACTATGGACGTATGGTTTGACTCCTGATGGCAGTGTCATGGACTTTGCTGCCGATTACACAATTGAAGAAAGTGATGGGACTTATTTAAGTCTTCCTTGGAGGCCCCCAATTACTCAAGAAGGTGAATATGAAGTTGTTGTGGAGACAGAATGCGAAAAGTTTGGACGTCAAGATGTCGATGGATACAGTGAGCAGATCCTTACAGGAGTGATAGATCTCACCCCTCCTGAGCAGTACGGTCAACCGTTGCCCTTGAGGGAGGAAGTGATTCTTGGTGAGGAAGTGTCGGTGCTTTTCACTGAACCCCTTGATTGTGGAATGCCTTTATCATTTGATATCAAAGTTGACGTTTTAGGTACTCCTGCTTATACCTTTGGCAAAGACGAACTTCAGGTGATATGCGAAGGAAGGCGTGTTGGCTTCCAAATTGACCTTACTTTCGTACCTTTCATTGCTAATATCCTGGGTAGACAGTTTCGAGTTGAAATTGGCAAGATTGAAAATGAACTATCGAGGATCAAAGATTTGAATGGAAATGAAAGGGATCCCAACAAGGAAAACGTTGGTTTTACACGAACCTTTGGTGATCTTGATCTTGTAAGTGCTGGTGCTTCGTTCAGACTTTTGATGAGGGACCTACCCTGTGGGATAGATACAAGTGGCACCGATCTCTCAAAGGAAGTGGCCAGCGAAATTGCATCGATCGTTGGGTTAAGTGACTCAAAGAGGATAAGCTTTAGCGAAATACAATGTGTCGGTAAAGACCTCAACGAAGTATCGACCAGAGCCCATGTAAGCTCAACCGACAATGATCGCCACATTCGTCACAGAGGGTTGAAAAGTGACTACAACGATAAAGCCACAATCCACTCTGTTGATATTTTCTCCAAAATCCGTGATTCTGCTAATCTTCCAAACAGGAAACTCAACTCAAATCGAGAGCCAGCTGCACGATCAATTGAAGTGAGTGCCTTGAGAATTTTGCCTTGCATCTCCGACCTTGATAAATTTAAGACACACCCTGACAATGTTGAAGAAGAATTGAGACTGAATCGCATCGCTTCAATCGAAACCACTGACGGTGCGGAAATTTCTGCTGATTACATAGAACTCGAACATGAGATGGAGGATATGCGAAAAGCGATGGACGCAATGCGCCAGTCGGGTAGCGCGGAGGAGGAAGATATTGAAGACATAAAATCAATCCTTCTCAAGCTTGATGAAGGAAGGAAGGATGATATGAAAAATGTCTTCGTACTGTCAGCAGTGATTATGATTTCTTGCATGTGTTTGCTATTCGCTGTATTTCTTCATTTGAGGCGCTAAGGTGTTTGGATCATATCGCATACCCATAATAGTTTAATAACCTTGGTAATAATTACTCGTACTTGATATTACTTATGCAAAATTTGCTCTTCCCCATTTCTTTAGAATAGAACAGCACTTCTTTTTGGGTTAAATCACTATTTTAGCGGATGCAAAGGCCCCTTGTTTATAAGTTGAAGCTGCACTAAACAAGACAAATTTGAATTCAGAATGAAGGGACAGTAAGGTTCCTTACTTGTAGTTATAAGTGGAAACAGGGTTTGTGAAAAGTGAACATAATTACCCGAATTATGACAATTTTCAATCATGGGACACGACACAAGATTTCAGGAAAGACTGACTATCCATCAATTTATCGCGATCGCAATCTTTTGTTGGGGGCAAAATGAGACCCCCGCGGCGGAGGCGATTTGAGACATTGAACATACAGTAGTGTATCCAGCCAGTCCAGTTGTCTCTTGGGAAACCTAAGACAATACTAGGGACTGAATTAGTTAGCTATTTTACCGCCTAAAAATAACCTGACGTATTCAAATAAACTATCAAGGACACCGCAACCTGCCAGGAATCAAAAGATCTTCGGACCCCCGCCCGTGCGAAACCCCTTGTCTGGGGGTCCCCTTCCTCTGGAGTTGGGCGCGGTGGCTCGATGGTG
>Ga0115005_10003727_pt1 | contig 12185 bp, 9 predicted proteins | sample ArcOceMetagenome_FD_87163 | JGI IMG/M metagenome (GOLD analysis project Ga0115005, IMG submission 87163) | Marine eukaryotic phytoplankton communities from Arctic Ocean - Arctic Ocean - Greenland ARC118M Metagenome | ecosystem: Environmental > Aquatic > Marine > Oceanic | place: Arctic Ocean...
GAATTTACACCCTAGGAAAAAGAAAAATAGCACTGTTTATTTCAATAATGAAAAACAAAAAAATGCTGATTCTACGATTGTAAAAAGAGCTTGGGATATTTTTAATAATGATTCTTTTTGGTTAGTTGCTCCGCATAAATTATTTGACGACGCAACAATTAGAAGTCTTCAAAAGTTAGATGAAAAAGAAGTACTTTTAGTGAAATATACAACTGGTGGTTCAACACCTGGAGATTCTTATCTTTGGCTTTTAGATTCTATTGATGTTCCTATAAGTTTTAAAATGACGGTTCCAAGTATGAAAATGAATGGAACACCTGCAACCTGGGAAGATTGGAAACTCACAGAAAGTGGCACTTTATTACCAACGAGTCATACGTTTAAAAGCGGAAATAAATTAAGTATGGGAACAGTAAAAGGATACAACTAATGAATTCAAAAACAATAGCAAACGGGATTTTAAGAGCAATCGGAATTGTTTTGGGCATTTTACTATTAGGTTACTTTTTGTACATTATTCAATCTGTAATTGTTTACATAATTATTGCAGGTATATTGTCTTTGATTGCAAGACCTATCATTATTTTTTTAAGAAGAAAATTAAAACTCCCAAATACACTTGCAGTAATAGCAACCATGCTTTTAATGTTAAGCTTATTAACTGGTTTAGTGTTTTTATTTATACCATTAATTCTAGAACAAGGTAAAAGTTTATCCCTTTTAGAAGTTGATAAATTACAGGAAAATGTTCAGCAAATATTTAATCAAACAACAGCTTACTTTTCATCAAAAGGAATTGATGTTTTAAGTGAATTAAAAAATGTAGATTTTGTTTCTCAATTTAAAGAGATTCCTAACTTATTAAACTCTGTTTTAGGGGCTGTTGGATCATTAAGTGTTGGTTTGTTTTCAGTATTGTTTATCTCATTCTTTTTTATGAAAGATAGCCGATTACTAAAAAACGGTGTAATGACAATGATACCGAACGGAACAGAAGGAAGGTTCTCAAAATCTTTAGAAACCATTAATAACTTACTGTCAAGATATTTTATAGGATTGCTATTTCAAATTACAATTTTATTTATTTTCTACACAATCATCTTATTTGCTTTTAACATTCATAATGCAGTCGTTATCGCATTTTTATGTGCATTATTAAACCTAATTCCTTATGTTGGCCCAATGATTGGAGCAATTTTAATGTTTATTTTATCAATGACAAGTAATATTGGATTAGACTTTCAAACAGAGATTTTATCAACTTCTTTATGGATACTATTTTGGTATTTAATTGCTCAATTAGTTGATAATTTTGTGAGTCAACCTCTTATTTTTTCTAAAACAACAAAATCGCATCCACTAGAAATATTTTTAATTATTATTATTGGCGGATTACTTTTTGGTGTAGTTGGAATGATTACGGCTGTTCCTCTATATACGGCGTTAAAAGTAATTTTAAAAGAGTTTTTATCTGAGAATAAAATTGTAAAATCTATCACAAAAGATATTTAAATAATCTTTGAATACGGCTATATTACATCCAATAGTTCAGCAATTTATTACTGACAATTTAAAATCTAACATCACGAAACTGATTTTAAAAGGTAGCCCTTTTGATAGTGTAACGATTCAAGAATTAGCAAATCAAATTGTTGCAAAAGAAAAATCTGAACAAAAATTAAAAACCTGGTTTTCTGCTAAAAATATTTATTATCCACCAAAAATAAGTATTGAGCAAACTTCGTCAGAAATTACGGCCGATTACAAATCAAAATTGATTTCGGGGAATTCTATAATTGATATTACTGGTGGTTTCGGAGTAGATTGCCTCTATTTTTCTAAGCAATCTAAAAATGTAATTCATTGTGAAATTAACGAAGATTTATCAACAATTGTAAAACACAATTATCAACAATTAAATGTAAAAAATATTGTCACTATTTCTGGTGATGGAATCGATTTTTTAAAAAACACCAACACAAATTTTGATTGTATTTATATAGATCCTTCAAGAAGAAATGATCTAAAAGAAAAAGTGTTTTTATTAAAAGATTGCCTACCAAATGTCCCAGAAAATATTGATTTTTTATTTACAAAAACCAATCATATTTTATTAAAAAACTCACCAATCTTAGATATTTCTAGCGCTATTTTAGAATTAAAATTTGTAAAAGAAATACATGTAGTTGCTATTAAAAATGAAGTAAAAGAAGTCCTTTTTTTATTAGAAAAGAATTACGAGAAAGAGATTCAAATAAAAACAGTAAACATTCATAAAGAAGACACTCAAAGATTTGATTTCGAATTAAAGGAAGAAGCGACTTCTAATTATTCTGAACCTCTCTGCTATTTATATGAGCCAAATGCAGCCATTTTAAAATCGGGTGGATTTCATCAAATATCAAAACAATTAAAGGTGTTTAAAATACATCAACATTCACATTTATATACCTCAGAAAAATTAATTACATTTCCGGGAAGGAGTTTTAAAATTAATAATGTATTAAATTACGACAAGAAAAAACTAAAGAAAATTTTAATCGAGAAAAAAGCAAATATTACAACAAGAAATTTCCCAAAAACGGTTGCACAAATTAGAAAAGAAACCAATTTAAAAGACGGAGGAACATCTTACATATTCTTTACAACTGATAATCAAAATAACTTAAAATCAATCATTTGCACGAAATATTAAAAAAATAAATGTTTAATAAAATCCTTTAATTACTTTCCGCTTATAATAAATTTTATTTATATTTGGATACTATATTTCCGTGTTTTATTTTTAGGGGCTTAAAACATGTTAAAAAGTCTTGAATTAATTCAAGACTTTTTTTATGCTACAGTTTTTCATTAAGTTTGTAAAGAAAGCATTTCTTTCCTTTTTTTATGCAAACTATAAAATATCAAGGTTTAAAAATATCACTAAAAAATTATCACGAAGTGAATGATTTTTTAGTGATTGAAGCCCCTCTTCAAATTAACATTAATAATGAGTCTTATACTGTCGTTATGAGAACTCCAAATGATGACATTGAGTTAATTAGAGGGTTACTTTTTGCTGAAGATATTTACAAAAAAACTTCACCTTTAGTTTTCGAAATAATTAAAGAAGAATCTAAAATTGCATCAATAATAAATATTACAATTTCTAAAGAAGATTTAGGGAAAGGATATTTAAACAAGCGCACACTATTATCTGTTTCTTCTTGTGGTATTTGTGGTAAACAAGAATTAAAAGATTTAAAAGTTACTGGAGATAAACTTGAAAGCACATTTTTCTCATCAGAAAACTTATTTAAAATGCAATTAGAAATGACAACTTTTCAAAAAACATTTAAAAAATCTGGAGGGAGTCATGCAGCAGCAATATTTGATAAGAATCAAGAATTACTAACCATAAAAGAAGACCTTGGAAGACATAATGCTGTAGATAAAACGGTTGGTGATTTACTGCACAAAAACAATTTAAAAAAAGCTAATTTTTTATTAGTTAGTGGTCGTGTTTCTTATGAGATTGTAAGCAAAGCTTTTATTGCTAAAATACCCATTATAATTGCAGTTTCTGCCTGTTCTTCTTTAGCCGTAGATTTTGCAAAAGAATTCGGAATTTGTTTAATTGGTTTTACAAGAGATCAAAAAATGACAATTTATTCCAACCCAAATTATCTAAATAATTCAGAAAATGCCTAAAAAAATAACAGCACAACCACCCGAAAAATTAACTGGAATTCAGTTAACGAAAGTTCCTGAAACTTCTGTTGGTGTAAAAGCAATTGTATCTGCATTAACGCATATAAAAAATGAAGTTGGCATTGTAAAAGGAATTAGTTTATTAAAAAATATTAATCAAAAAGATGGTTTTGATTGTCCTGGTTGTGCATGGCCAGATCCTGATGAAAAAAGAGCTTTTTTAGCTGAATATTGTGAAAATGGTGCAAAAGCAGTTGCTGAAGAAGCTACTAAAAACAAAGTTTCTCCTTTATTTTTCGCGACACATTCTGTAGATGAATTAGCAAAACTTTCTGATTATGAAATTGGTAAAAGCGGACGAATTACACATCCAATGTATTTGGCAGAAGAAAAAACACATTACGAAGAAATTTCGTGGGGCAAAGCTTTTCATTTAATTGCTGATGAGTTAAATGCACTGAAATCTGCTGATGAAGCTATTTTTTATACATCTGGTAGAACCAGTAATGAAGCTGCATTTTTGTATCAACTTTTTGTGCGTGAATTCGGAACAAATAATTTACCAGATTGCTCTAATATGTGCCATGAATCTAGTGGTGCTGCGCTTTCTGAAACTTTGGGAATTGGAAAAGGTTCTGTTACTTTAGATGATTTTAATCATGCCGATTTAGTGATCGTAATTGGTCAAAATCCTGGAACAAACCATCCAAGAATGTTAACTGCTTTAAGTGAAACTAAAAAAAGAGGTGGAAAAATCATCTCTATAAATCCACTTCCAGAAGTTGGTTTAATAAATTACAAAGACCCTCAGAATCCGTTAAAATGGATTGGAAAAGGTCAAAATTTAACAGATGTATTCCTTCAAGTAAAAATAAATGGTGATGTTGCTTTGTTAAAAATCATCTTAAAATTGATGAAAGAAAAAGAAGATGCTGAACCTAACTCTGTTTTCAATCATCAATTTATTAAAGAGAAAACTGACGGAATAGATGCTCTTTTAAAAGATTTAGACACGTATTCTATTGATGATTTAATACCACAAACTGGTTTAACATTAAAAGAAATAGAAAAGGCTACAAAACTAATTATCAATAATGATAAAATAATTATTTGCTGGGCGATGGGCTTAACTCAACATAAAAATGCGGTTGATAATATTCGTGAAATTGTAAATATTTTACTTTTAAAAGGAAGTATCGGTAAAAAAGGTGCAGGAACTTGCCCTGTTCGTGGACATTCTAATGTTCAAGGAGATAGAACTATGGGAATTTGGGAAAAACCCCCAGCTTCTTTTCTAGACAATTTAGAAAAGGAATTCAACTTTAAAGCACCGAGAAAAAATGGTTTAGATGTCGTTGAAGCTATTGAAGCCATGCATCAAAAAAAAGCAAAGGTCTTTTTTGGAATGGGAGGTAATTTTATTTCTGCAACGCCAGACACAGAATTTACTGCAGATGCTTTACGCAATTGTAGCTTAACAGTACAAGTATCTACAAAACTAAATAGAAGTCATTTAATTACAGGTAAAAAAGCATTGATTTTACCATGTTTAGGTCGTTCTGAAAGAGATTATCAAATTTCTGGAGAACAATTTGTTTCTGTTGAAAATTCTATGGGAATCGTACATCAATCAAGAGGACATTTAGAACCTTGTTTCGAAAAATTATTAAGTGAAACTGCCATTGTTGCTAATTTAGCAAACATTACTTTAAAAAATTCAAACACAGATTGGATTAATTTAACTTCTAATTACGATTTAATTCGAAATAAAATTGAAGCGACAATTCCTGGTTTTCAAAACTATAATAAACGAGTAAGAATTAAAGGAGGGTTTTATTTACCCAACAATGCAAGAGATAATAATTTTGAGCCTACAACAACAGGAAAAGCAAATTTCAGCATCAACAAACCATCAGAAATTGAGTTAGAAAAGAATCAATTTATAATGATGACCATACGAACTCATGATCAATTTAACACTACTATTTACGGCTTAAACGACAGATATAGAGGTGTTTTGAATGAAAGGAGAGTTGTTTTTATGAATATTGAAGATATGAAAAAATTAGGTTTACAAAAATTAGATGTAGTAGATTTAACAAGTCATTTTAAGAGCGAAAAAAGAGAAGCTAAAGGGTTTTTAGCAATTCCTTATAGCATTCCAAAACAATGTACAGCTACCTATTTCCCTGAAGCAAATGTTTTAGTTCCTCTAAAAAGCACCGCGGATATTAGCAATACTCCTACTTCAAAAACAGTAATTATTACCATTAAAAAAAGATAAACTCAGTATATGAACAAGTATATTTTTTTATTCACAATAATGTTTTCAAGTCCGATTTTATTTTCTCAGAATAAGATTATTCCGGAAAAGAAAGTCCAACAGGCATTTGCAAAACTAGATTTCCTTTCTCTTGATTTGCCTGAAAATGATCCAAACATGGGTTTTACAGGAATTCATTATAACCTAATGCTTAATGATTGGTCCTATGCAGGTCTCGGGATTTATGGAGCCGTTTCTGGTAACAAAGGAGGTTTTTTTACTTTAGGCGTTAATGCCGGAATTAAAAAATATTTTACTACTGATTTTTACATTGACTCAGGATTTCATTTTGGTGGCGGAGGTGGTGCTGGAGCTCCTGATGGCGGAGGGGCATTTATTTTACCGCATTTTAATTTAGGATATAATTTCAAGAGTTTCTCTATCAGTTCTGGGTGGAGTTATGTTGATTTCTTTGACGGTGGAAATATAAAAGGCCATCAATTAAATGTAGGATTAGAAATTCCTTTAGATTATGCGTTTGCTGATTATGAAATATTAGAAAATGAATTTAATTTCGTGGATTTAAAAAAGTCTGATTGGAATATCAATTCAAAAAGAACATCGCTCCTATTTCATTTAAATAATTTAATGATAAAAGGTGACGATACAAATATTAATGTTCAGAAGTTTAATAGAGCAACTATTAAACTTGCTGGTTTTGAATTAGCCTCTTACTTTTCTAAAAATTGGTTTGCTTTCTTAAAAGTAGATGGTGCTTATGATGGTATAAAAGCTGGTTATATGGATGTGTTTTTAGGTGGTGGATATCATTTTTTATTCAATAAGAATAGAACAAATATTCTTACCAAAATTGGTTTTGGTGCTGGTGGTGGAGGTGGCGTAGACACTAAAGGAGGTTTTTTGTTATATCCAGATTTGTCTATTGAGCAACAAGTTTCTAATGGTATTTTTCTATCCTTAAATAAAGGTTTTGTAATGTCTCCAGATTCGCATTTTTACACTTCTTCTTTTGGTGTAGGCTTAAAATATTATATAGATAGAAATGGAATTATATCTAAGGAAAAAACTTTCTCTACAGGAAAATTTAAAGGTTTTGAAGCTATTACAAAACACGACATCTATTTTAAAGCAAAAAGAGATACAAATATAGCTGAAGATATACATCAAATATCACTGCAAATTAATTTAAATTTAAATAAAAACATCTACATTGCAGGTCAAACTTCATTTGCAAATTTCGGAAATGCAGGTGCTTATGCCGAAGGAATTATTGGTATAGGAGCTAGAACAAGCTCTCTTATAAAAGAAAGAGTTGCCTTTTTTGGGCAAGTTTTAGGAGGAGCTGCTGGTGGTGGTGGCATTAGTACTGGTGAAGGTTTAATTGTAAAACCAAGTGCTGGCTTCACATACAAACTCAACAATACACTAAGTTTTAGAACAGCTGCTGGTTTTGTAAAAGCTAAAGGAGGAAGTTTAAATAGTTCTTTTCTCAATTTTGGCCTAAAATATCACCTAACATTTTTAAAAATGAAATCATAAAAAAAACTTATTTTTAGAGAATCAAACTCAAATAAACATGAAGTATAAAATTCTACCTTTATTTATTTCTTTTCTTTTTATTCCTAATTTGACAATAAATTCGCAAAACATAAATATTATTCCTAAACCTCAAGAATTCTCTTTTGGTAAAAGCTCATTGACTATTAATGATAATACGCTAATTATCAGCATTAAAGAAAGCAATAAATCAGCAAAAATATTACAAAATTACTTTAAAGAAGAATTTAATTTAAACCTAAAATCAACTGAATTTCAGAGTCAAAAAAAGAAATCTATTCATTTTAAAGTTGATGAAAATTTAAATGACGAAGGTTATGAACTATCAATTTCTGAAGATGGAATTACCATTTGTGCTTTAAATGAAAAAGGTTGGTTTTATGCTATGCAAAGTTTAATTCAATATTGTTCTTCCACTTCTTATTTTTCTAAATATGAAAAATCAATAAAACTAAAAGAAGTTAAAATTAAAGACGCACCAAGATTTAAATGGAGAGCTTTTATGTTGGATGAAGCTCGATATTTTAAAGGAATGCAACAGGTGAAAATGTTACTAGATGAGATGGCTCTTTTAAAAATGAACGTTTTTCATTGGCATTTGGTAGATGATCAAGGTTGGAGAATTGAAATAAAAAAATACCCAAAACTTACTGAAATAGGTTCTAAAAGAAAAAGCACACAGATTGGACCATTAATGTGGGAAAGTCCTATACAATCTGCAGAACCTCATGAGGGTTTTTACACACAGGAAGAAATTAAAGAGATCATACAATATGCAAAAGAAAGACATATTACGATTGTTCCAGAAATAGAAATGCCTGGTCATTCTACTGCTGCAATTGCTTCTTATTCTTGGTTAGGAACTTCAAAAAAAGAAATAGAAGTTCCGATTAAATTTGGTGTTGGAAAAGATGTTTATAATGTTACAAACCCTAGAGTAACTGAATTTTTAACTGATGTTTTAGATGAAGTTATCGCGCTCTTTCCGTCAGAAGTAATTCATATAGGAGGTGATGAAGTAAAATATAATCATTGGAAATCTTCAATTTCTGTTAGAGAATACATGAAAGAAAAAGAATTAAAAACGCCTGCCGATTTACAAGTATATTTTACAAACAATATCTCTAAATACTTACAAAGTAAGGGTAGAAGAATGATGGGATGGAATGAAATTATGGGCCACAATTTACATTTTTATCAAAATAAGGAAGACACAAAAACTACTCAAAAATTAGCCAAAGAAAGTATTGTACACTTTTGGAAAGGTGATATTGATCTGATTTCAACTGCTGCTAGTAGTGGATATGAAATTGTAAACTCACTTCATTCCTTTACTTATTTAGATTACAAATACAAAAACTTACCACTTTCTAAAGCCTATTCTTTTGATCCGATTCCAAAAAAATTAGATAAAAAATACCATGATAAAATTATTGGTTTGGGTGCTCAAATGTGGGGAGAATGGATTCCTACAAATGGTGAAATGCATTTTAGAGTTTTTCCTAGAATTGCTGCGTACGCAGAAATTGGATGGACAAAAAACGAAAACAAAAATTTTAAATCTTTTAAATCAGCATTAAAGAACCTTCAAAAAAGATGGAAGAAAAAAGGAATCTATTTTGCTGATGAAGAATTTGTAGAAAAAAAATAACTTATGAGAGAGATTACGTCAATCGCTCCTGGAAGAACTTGTTTGTTTGGAGATCATCAAGACTATTTAGGTTTGCCAATTATTGCGTGTGCGATTAATAAGCATATTACTTTAAAAGCAGTAGAGAATGATTCAACTAATTTTAATATTAATTTACCAGACATCAACCAAAGAAGGACAATTAAGATAAATCATAAAGTATTAAATTTAGAGAAAGAAGATTTTTTTATTTCTACTCTTAACGTTTTAAAGAGATATAATTGTATACCCAACACTGGATTTGATATTGAAATTACAGGTACAATTCCTATAAATGCTGGTACTTCTAGCTCTTCTGCATTAGTTGTTTCTTGGGTTCATTTTTTACTAAAGGCCTTTGGTCCAAAAGAATTATTAACTCCTGAATCTATTTCTCAATTAGCGTTCGAGTCAGAAGTTTTAGAGTTTAATAATCCGGGAGGAAAAATGGATCAATTCAGTATTGGATTAGGAAATATCATCTACTTAGAGACTGGTGATCATTTTTCTTATCAAGTTTTACAAGCTCCTTTAACTGGGTTAGTTATGGCAGAATCCGGAGTTCCAAAAGAAACTTTAGGATTATTAAAAAGACTAAAAGAAAACTCTTGGAAAGCGATCACTGAAGTTCAAAAAAATAGTAAAGATTTTAAAATTGAAGAAGCAAAAATTGAAGATTTAGAAAAGTACCTTTCATTTTTAGCAGCGGATTTAAAACCTTATTTTGAAGCTGCTATTGGTAATTATAATGTTACTAAAGAAGCACTTTTAGAGTTTAAAAAAGAAAAATTAGATATGAATAAGATTGGTGATTTAATGAACCAACATCATCATTATTTAAAAAATCTTTTAAAAATTACAGTGCCTAAAATTGATGATATGATTGATGCTGCCATAAACGCTGGTGCTTTAGGTGCAAAAATTGTTGGTTCTGGAGGTGGTGGAAGCATTGCCGTTTTATCACCTAAAAATAAAGAATTACAGATTATAAAAGCAATTTTAAATGCAGGAGCTAAGGATGCTTATAGTGTTTCTGTTGATAAAGGTGCAAGTGTATCAGAGATCAATTTATTTAATTAAAATATGCATGATAACTTAATTATTTTGGCTGGCGGAATGTCATCCAGAATGAAAAAACCATCTACTTCTAATAAAGTGAGTAAAGAGGATGAAGATGAAGCAAATATTAAAACTAAGAGTTTAATTAGCGTAGGCAATCAAGGTAGGCCATTAATGGATTACCTTTTGTATAATGCCCAAAAAGCAGGTTATAAAAATATCTACATTGTTATCAATGAGAGAGGTGGCATGTTTAAAGAATTTTATGGAAAAAAGAATGCTGATAATAATTTTAATAAAATAAATATTTCTTATGCAATACAATATATTCCAGAGAATAGAATAAAACCCTTTGGAACTTCTGACGCTGTTTTTCAAGCAGTTGAACAATTCCCTAAATTAAAACACCAACAATTTACAGTTTGTAATAGTGATAATCTGTATTCTGAAAAAGCATTAAGAAAGTTAAGAGAAACGACTAATTCAAATGCATTTATAAGTTACAATAGAGATGAATTAGAATTCTCATTAGAAAAAATCTTAAGTTTTGCTATTGTTAATTTAGACAATAAAAATTACCTTAAAAACATTATTGAAAAACCATCAATAGAAACTGTTAATAATTACAAGGATGATCTAGGCAAAATAAGAGTGAGTATGAATATTTTTAAATTGGATGGAAATCTAATTTATTCATATTTAAAGAACTGTCCTATTCATTTAATTAGAAAAGAAAAAGAATTACCAACAGCAATTTTAAACATGGTAAAAGAAAATTCTAAAGCTGTTTTAGGAATTCCTATTTCTGAGCATGTACCTGATTTAACTTCAAAAGATGATATTATCATCTTAAAAGAATATCTGAAAAAGCATTATCCAAATAACTTAATTTGGTAAATTTTAATTTTGCAATAACAAGAACCTAACAGATCTTCATCATTACATTAAGTACTTTAGGTTATGTATTAGATTTCACTTTTCTCTTCATAATTAACTTATAAATAAGGTCTTAAACCTAAATAAATTAGAAAGAACAATACCGTGGTCGTTGTTCAATATTTATATAGTTGCTAACGTTTTAACTACTCACACTCAAATTTTTGATACTAACATTGAAAAAAAGTTACCTTTCTGCAAACAAGATCTGATCGGTTATTTTTTAATTATAGATGTACTAACTGATTTTATGTATACTAAATTATAGATAAAATTAAGTATGGATACAGATGTCAAATTTCACAAATTCCGTTGTAGAAGAAAGCCTGAAATATTATTTAAGTCTCTATATTTAGGTTCATTGTTACTTTTAGAGCTAAGCAATTAAGAAGAAGTATTATAGTCTTTTTATAAGAAACCATGACCTTAAAGTCTTAGATCGACAATTCATAAATTTATTTTCTATTAAATTAAGAACCTTAATAGGAATCAAAACAATTAGCAAATTAAAAGGGATTAAAAAACTTGAGTAGATGTATAACTTCTCAGGCTTAGATTAACGCTCTTGAAAGTGGTTAAAATGTATTTTACCCTAATTAAATTGTATTTCATCTAAAAGTTAAAATATTTTCTAATAAACATGAGACCTTTGTAGAAAGAAAGTTCAAATAAGCAAGAAACTATATTGAATCATTTCTTTTTTATTAACTATTAAATATTAAAATCATGCAACAGAACACACTACAACAATTTATTCTTTTTATTATAACATCAATTATAATATATCATTCAGGGAAATTTGTAATTGCAATAAATGATCTTAATTCATTTACTGACTTTGCTATCGTAATGGTTTTCTTCGTTACAATTATACTTTTTATAAATTATTTATTAAGATTAGCGAGTACATTTTTAAAAATGGCGCGAGAATAGATGCAATCATTTTTTTTATTAACTTTTAAATATTTAAATCATGCAACAGAACAC
>Ga0115005_10003728_pt1 | contig 12185 bp, 12 predicted proteins | sample ArcOceMetagenome_FD_87163 | JGI IMG/M metagenome (GOLD analysis project Ga0115005, IMG submission 87163) | Marine eukaryotic phytoplankton communities from Arctic Ocean - Arctic Ocean - Greenland ARC118M Metagenome | ecosystem: Environmental > Aquatic > Marine > Oceanic | place: Arctic Ocean...
ATGGATAATTTAGAATTGGATGTTGATACAGCAGTTCCGATTGGATTGATCGTAAATGAATTACTCACAAATGCATTAAAGTATGCTTTTCCAGAGGATAAAAGTGGGAGTATAGAAATTAGCTTGGCTCAATCTACACCTGAAATATTGACATTAAAAGTAGTGGATAATGGTGTTGGAAAAATTATGGGACAAGCACCAAAAGGAACAGGTTTCGGAACTCAGTTAGTAAAATTATTAACGCAACAACTCAATGGTGAAATGACAGAAATTAATAAAGAAGGAACTTCTATCTCTTTTCAATTCAAACTTAAATCAGCAGCATAATTATGGCACAATCAATAAAAATATTTATTGTAGAAGACGAAATGATCATTGCAGCGAATATTTCTTTGCAATTATCAAATTTGGGTTATGATGTCACGGGTATTGTACCACGAGGAGAAGATGCGTTAATACATATTCAAGAAAACAAACCTGATATTGTTTTGATAGACATTAATTTAAAAGGAACTATCGACGGTATTGAAACAGTTGAATTGATGCAAAAAGAACACTCAATTCCTGTTATTTATTTAACTGCCAATGCTGATGAAGAACATTTTAATCGTGCTAAGAAAACAAACCCACATGCATTTATATCTAAGCCATTTAAGAAATTAGATTTGCAACGAGCAATAGAATTAACCACAAATAGATTACAAGCCAATCAAGGATTACTTGAGGTTGAAGAAGATAATTCTTCGTCATTTATTTTAAGCGACTGTATTTTTGTGAAGCATCATGAAAAGATGGTGAAAATTGTAATTGAAGATATTCTTTATATAGAGGCAGATAGAAATTATAGCTGTATTCATTCTAAAGGTAAAGACTATCTATTAGTTACAACACTTAAAAATATTGATATGAAATTGCCTGAAGCTCATTTTATGCGTGTTCATAGATCTTTTATAGTCAATATTTCTCAGATAGATGAAGTTGGCTCTACACATATAGTTATTGCTAAAAAGGCAATTCCAATAAGTAAACACTTACGTGGAGACTTAATGAAACGTTTTCACACTATATAATTCCCCTTTTTTTTATGTTAAAATTGCTTTGGTAAAAAAAATGACACTTTCGGACAATAATCTACTTCTTTCGTCCTAAATCGTTTTTGAAATTTCATAATTGTCAATAACTTCGGAGTATTATTAATCTAAATTTATTTATTATGAAAAAAATCAACAACCTTTTCTTGGGATTGCTAGTATGTGCTTTTATATGCACTACAACAACTTTTGCTCAAGAAGAAAAAGCAGAAGAAGAATTTAAACCGATGTACCTTGTTGTTACTACACTACATTGGAGTACTGACTCGGATGCTGATTTTACAGATTGGGCAGAAACAGAACAAGAGTATTTTGATAAAGTAACAAGTAAAAATGATTTGATTGCAGGCTCTGGTTATTATACTCATTACTTTACACCTGACAATTCTGAACTTCTTTCAGTTTCGGTTTATAAAACATGGGAAGATATTGATAAAGCAAATGAAGTTACCAATAAACTTATAATGGCTGGATGGCCAGATGAAGATGCTAGAAATGCTTTTTTTGAAAAACAGAGTAGTTACTATTCTTCAAAGCATGGCGATGAAATTTATACAACCTTTCCGTTTACAAAAGAAATGAAAACTGATTCTACTGAACCTGTATTAGTTTATCTTAGAAAAAATACAGCGAGTGATGAAGGTGGAAAAGGGTATAAAGAGTTTTTTGATAATATAACTATGAAAAACAAGTATATTAAAGGGTTTTACACACACGGGCACCGTTGGGGAGCAGATGCCAGGGATAGATTTGAAGTTGGCATTTATGATAACTTAGCAGATATAGAAAAAGCGTTTGAAGAAAATGAAAGGTTAATTAAAGAGCATTGGCCAAATGAAGATGCAAGAAAAGCATTTTTTAAAGAGTATGATAAAATGTTTGCTGGACATGGAGATTATATTTATACAAGTGTTCCAAAGTTATCTAAATAAAGATTCTTGCGGCTAGTCCTCAATAGCCGCTATCTAACAATTTATTATTAATAATATCAATTATTTTATTGCCATAATTGAACAGAGTAAAATAAGATTATTGGTGTAATGATTTTACTTTGTTCATCTTGGCTTAAGACTTCTATAAAATTAACTATCATGAAAAAAATATTCTTATTTACATTTGCCATAATACTATTTGCATCTTGTGGAAAACAAGATAAACGATATATACAACAATCACCTGAAATTGAAACTGTTAAGAAACTTATAGAAAACTATAATAATAAAGATTATGATGTAAGCATTTATGTAGATTCTTCAAAAACACACTATAATTCTAAAGATAAATCGATGTCTCCAGAACAAACAATAGCCTATCATAAAGTAAATGATGCTATTTACTCTTCTCGAAATTTTGTTGTAGATGATCCAGAATATGAGATGGTAGTTACTGATGATGGAAATACTTGGGTGAATTGCTGGTTGGATTGGAAAGGGACTTTGGTAGGGAATAATAAAGAAATAAACATTCCAATACATTTGACATATCAGTTTTTAGATGGTAAGATAGTCAGAGAAGTAGGTTATTGGGATTCTACAGAAATTGTTCTTGAACTACAAGGGATTAATGCTGCGAATAACACTCCAAAAAATAACTCCAACATTGTTAATATTATGTATGCTGCATTTGCTAAAGGAGATATTCCTTCGGTTCTAGAAAAGTTAGATGACAATGTTATTTGGAATGAAGCCGAAGGTAATTCTTATGCTGATGGCAATCCTTATGTTGGACCTGACGCTGTTCTTAACGGTGTTTTTAAACGTATTGGTGGTGACTATGAATATTTTCATCTTGATGGTATTCAACTACATGAAATGGCCAACAATCAAATACTTGCCAATATGCGTTATAAAGCAAAATTAAAGAAAAATGGAGCTATCATTGATGCGCAAGCAGCACACCTTTGGACACTTAAAGATGGAAAAGCGATTGGATTTCAGCAGTATGTAGATACCAAACAATTGGATGAAGCTTTGAACAAATAAAAAAACACGAATACTTTTAAATTGTACATATGACATGTCAATTTGTATATATGGGAGAATTGTTAAGAAGTAAGACTCTAGGATTCAGCTGAAATAGCGCTTGATATTCAAGAAATAAAAAGCCTTTCAAAATAATTTTGAAAGGCTTTTTTTAAACAAAAACGAAAAAAAATGAAAAAGAAAACTAAAGATAGTGAGAGCTTATTCTTGTCTGAAAACCCAGTCTTACGATATTTATCTTTCTCCGTACTTTATATCGCGCAGGGAATTCCTGAAGGGATTACTTTTTTTGCTATTCCTGCCTGGCTTGCAATGAATGGTAAATCACCTAAGGAAATTGCGAGTTTTGTTGCTATTATAATTATTCCATGGAGTTTTAAAATACTAGCAGCACCTCTTATGGATAGATTTACAATTCTATCAATGGGACGTAAAAGACCATGGGTTATTTTTGGACAATTAGGATTAATTATAAGTTTTTTGAGTATTGGATTTGTCAACGACCCTCTCAATAATTTAAATCATTTAATGATTGTTGGATTTTGTATCAGTTTTTTTGGAGCCTTTCAAGATGTTGCAACGGATGGTATGGCAGTAGATCTAATACCAGTAAAAGAACAAGCAAGAGCTAATGGTTTAATGTGGGGCTCAAAAACGGTAGGAACGGCTTTGTCACTTCTCATAGGAACTTATTTAATAAACACTTTTGGATTTCTGACTGCAATAGCTTCCCTTTCTATTGCTACAGCGACTATTGTGGTAGTACCTATTAGTTTTAGAGAACGCCCTGGAGAAAAGCTAATGCCTTGGACAGAGGGAGAAGCATCAAAAGAATCAAGAGAAGCTCAATTGTCTAATTGGGCACAAATTTTTAAAAACCTTTTTAAGGTTACGATTCTTCGATCTAGTTTATTTTTAGCAGTTGCATTTTTTATTTATGGAATTATGGCTGGTTTGGTTGATACGATTTTACCCATATTTACGATCCAAGAACTGGGTTGGACCAATACATCTTATTCTGCAGTATATTCAACAACAACAATTGTTGCTGGATTGTTCGGAATGTTTGTAGGAGGAGCATTAGTTGATTTTTTCGGAAAAGTCCGCATGATGTCTATATATCTTATTTTTATAGTAATATTGATTGTGTCTTTTGCTTTATTACCAAGTCTATGGAATAATGATAAAGTTATTTATGGATTCGTAGGGATGTATTACTTGGCATATACTTTCCTCACGATTGCTACATTTGCTGCGGCTATGCAGCTCTGTTGGAAAACGGTTTCAGCAACTCAATTTACATTGTTTATGGCAGTATCTAATATTGGAAGAGCTTTTGGTGCTGGACTAGTTGGAACATTAAGTGAACGTTTTAATTGGAATTATGTGTTTATCATTATAGCACTTACTCCTTTTCTAACTCTTATTTCTATCCAGTTTTTAAATTTTAAAAAACATCATGATTCAATTGAAAAATTAGAAACTATATCAAAAGGCGTTTCAAGATAAATTGTTGTATTGTAGAAACTAAAAAGCCTTTCAAAATAATTTTGAAAGGTTTTTAAAATAAATAAGGAAACTATTTATTCAGGTTTTTGTTCTAAAATATCAAAGAACTCTTCCAATTTTGGTAAAATAACAATTCTTGTTCTTCTATTTGTTGCTCTTCCTTCTGGAGTATCATTCGTTTCAATTGGAACATATTCGCTACGTCCTGCAGCAATTAATCTCTTTGGATCTATACTGAAGTCATTTTGTAAAACTCTCACGACAGCAGTTGCTCTACTTGTACTTAAATCCCAGTTATCTTTCATTGTAGCATTTGAAATAGATACATTGTCTGTATATCCTTCAACTTGAACTTCCATTTCTGGTCTAGATGAAATTACTTTTGCAACTTTTCCTAAAACTTCTTTTGCTTTTTCAGATACTGATGCGCTACCGCTTTTAAATAATAACTTATCTGCAATAGAAATGTAAACAACTGTTTTTTCAACTTCTATTTGGATGTCTTTATCTTGTATTCCATCTGCCAATTCTTTGGTTAAATGATATTTGATTGCCAAATTGATAGAATCTTTTTGAGTCATTGCTTCACGAATACCATTGATATATTTGTCTTTTTCACTCAATTGTGAAATAACACTTTTTATATTTTCTGATGATGATTGCGAAAGTACAGTTAAATTTTCAACATACTTTAAAGCTGTTTTTTTGTCTTCTTTTAATGATGCAACTTGGTCTTTCATCGCTTGCATTTGTAATTCAGAAGAGGCTACTTTGTTAGAATTTTTGTCTTTTTCAATCAAACATTCTTGTAAGCTAGCTTTAACATTTACTAGTTCTTTTTTAGTCGATTTGTAATTACCTTCTAAATCTACGTATTGTTTTTTAGACACACATGATGTTAAGAAAAGTGTAATTAGCGTTAGTGAAAGTAGTTTTTTCATAAAATGATGTTTTTTAGAGTTGTACAAATGTATTAAAAATACAGCCGTTTAACACAAGTTTATCAGGTTTTAAGATTCTTTTAACAAAGAAATAGCCGTAAATTTGTTTTATTAAACAAATCGTAATATTAGATGAGAAAACTCTTCATATTCTTAATTCCACTAGTCGTAATATCGTGTAAACAAGAGCAAAAAGTTTATCAGAAATTACAAGGAAACGCTTTTGGGACAACTTTCGACATCATTTATGAAGATGCTACGAATCGTGATTTTTCTAAATCAATAGATAGTATTATTTATAATGTAAACAAATCACTTTCAACATATATTTATGCTTCTGATATTTCTAAAATAAATAGAGGTGATTCTACAATCGTTGTTGATGATCTATTTGTTGAAGTGTTTGAGAAATCTAATAGAATATTTAGAGAGACTGATGGTATGTTTGATCCAACAGTTGGAATTTTAGTTAATGCTTGGGGATTTGGACCAGAAAAAGCCTTAGAAAATTTAGACTCCATTAAAATAAAGGAGTTAATGGAATTTGTTGGTTTTGATAAAGTGAAGCTTCAGAATAGAAAAATAATCAAAAAACATTCTAAAATATATTTTGATTTTAATGCCATTGCCAAAGGGTATGGAATTGATATGATCGGTAGATTTATAGAAAGTAAAAATTGCGCTAACTATCGTATTGAACTTGGGGGAGAAATTAGAGCGAGAGGTGTAGATCCAAATCAAAAATTGTGGAGAGTTTGGCTAGAAGAACCAAATATAGATGGAACGAGAGCCTTAGTTAACTATGTTAAACTGGAAAATCAATCAATGGCTAGTTCTGGTAATTATCGCAAGTATAAAATTACTGATAATGGTAATAAGTATGTACATACCATCAATGCTAAAACAGGTATGGCTATTGAGAGTAATCTGTTAGCCGTTAGTGTGATTTCAAAAAGTGATTGTGCTGATGTTGATGGGTATGCTACTACTTTTATGGCCATGGGTTTTGATAAAACGATAGCGTTTTTAAAATCACATTCAGAATTAAAAGTGTATTTGATTTATATAAATAAAAATGGAGAAATAGAAACTTATAAAAGTGAAGGTTTACTTGTAACAAACAGGTAAAACTTCACCTTTTGTTAAACAATATTTTGTAATTTCTTCTTCTAAAAGTGTTTTGGTATAATCAACTTCGTCCACTTTAAAACCAACAGAGCGCAACTTGTCAAAATAATCTTTACCATAAATACGTACATGATCATATTGCCCAAAAATCTTAGCACGTTCTTTTCTGTCTGTAATAGAATTATCTTCAAATGTAACTTCACGATTTAAGTCTTGTGGAATTTGAAAAATTCCCATTCCACCTTTTTTAAGTACGCGATACAATTCTCGCATGGCTTTGGTATCATCTGGAATGTGTTCTAGTACATGATTACAGAAAATGACATCATAGGTATTGTCTTTAAATGGTAAGTTGCAGATATCTGCTTTTACATCTGCCAATGGTGAATTTAAATCTGTGGTTGTATAGTCTAGATTTTTCATTTGACGGAAACGACTATAAAACGCTTGTTCTGGAGCAAAATGCAGCACTTTTTTATCAGTAGTAAAAAAAGCGGTTTCATTTTTTAAATACAACCATAAAAGACGATGACGCTCTAATGAAAGGGTAGAAGGTGACAATACATTTGGTCTTTGAATTTCATAACCATACGGTAAAAATTTACGAAAACCCTTGCCGTCAATAGGGTCAGTATACGTTTTTCCTTTCAAATAAACTGCAATAATTGGTTTTACCCAATAACTCAATTTTATTAAAATAGGTCGTGGAATTGTGTTAAGGATGGTTTTGAATAAACTCACTTTAAACTGTTGATGAAATTATTTCGTTCGTAATTTTTAAATGATGTTGCGTATGCAATCTTAAAAATTTTATGGTTTGTTTTAAATTTAAAATTCCAAAAACCGGATGTTTGAAATGACTATTTTTAGGAAGCTTTTTTATGTCTAATAATTGTTCTTTTGCAAGTGTAAATTGACTTAAAAGTTGATCTTTATCAATTGCCTTATTTGAACTTGTGATTTTGGGGGCTTTTGCCTTTCCACGTGGAAAACGACCAACAATAAATATAATAGTCCTTAAAAAACTAAAGGTCCATTTATATTTTCTTGGGTCAGATTTTTTTATAGTATCACTGACCGCTAAAATTACTTTTAATGAATGGTCAATATGCCAATCTACACCGCTTTTTGAAACAGTATCATTTTGTCTTTTATAATGAGGAATTGTACTTGAAATTATCTCAATTTCTTTTTCTAATATCATTTTATTTTTTTACTCTAAATTCATCTTCTTCATTACTTTCAATTCCAAGTGCTTCGTAGATATAATCAAAAGTTGAAAGAAGTTGAGGTTTGCCATCAACAATTGCAATATCATGTTCAAAATGCGCACTCATCTTATTGTCAAGAGTTGTAATTGTCCAGCCATCATTGTGATGTTTTATTTTATGAGTTCCCATATTTATCATAGGCTCAATAGCAACGACCATTCCGTTTTTAAACTTTTTCCCTCTTCCTCTTTTACCATAGTTTGGCATTTCAGGATCTTCATGCATTTTTCTTCCTAATCCATGACCAACCAGTTCTCGTACAACTCCGTATCCGTGAGATTCGCAGAAATTTTGAATTGCAAAACCTACATCTTCAACACGACTTCCTGCTTTAAATTCTCTAATTCCTCTATACAAACTCTCTTTGGTTACATCCAATAATTTTTGAACTTCTGGCTCTATTTCTCCAACTGCAAATGTATATGCATGATCTCCGTAAAAACCATTTTTTAATGCACCACAATCTATAGAGATGATGTCACCTTCTTTTAAAGGGTTTTTATTAGGAAACCCATGAACTACTTGCTCGTTTGGACTCATGCATAAAGTGTTTGGAAAATCATATAAACCTAAAAAACCGGGGATTGCACCTTGCTCTCTTATATATTCTTCTGCCATTTTATCTAACTGTAATGTAGTAACTCCAGGTTTTACTTCTTTAGCAAGCATTCCTAATGTTCTCGATACAACTAGCGCACTTTCACGCATTATTTCAATCTCTTCTCTTGTTTTTATTTTTATCATTACCTATTTTTTAAACAAGTGATTCTTGCGTCATTTGTGTTGGTTTTTCTAACCCTATTAACATCAAAATGGTTGGAGCAATATCACCCAAAACACCATCTTTTATATTCTTTAATTCGTTGTCAATTAATATTATTGGAACAGGATTAGTAGTATGTGCCGTGTGTGGTGTTCCATCAGGATTAATCATTGTTTCACAGTTTCCGTGATCGGCAATTAAAATCGTTGTATACTCATTTTCTAATGCTACAGTAATAACATCTTTCACACATTCATCAACTACTTCGCAGGCTTTAATCGCGGCTTTCATAACTCCAGTATGTCCAACCATATCTCCATTTGCAAAGTTCAAACACACAAAATCAGCTTCTCCTTTTTTCAATTCTGGAATTAAAGCATCACGTAATTCATAGGCACTCATTTCTGGTTGTAAATCGTAGGTTGCAACTTTTGGTGAATTTCTTAATATTCGAGTTTCTCCTTTAAATGGTTTTTCTTGTCCGCCAGAAAAGAAAAAAGTCACATGAGGATACTTTTCTGTTTCTGCAATTCGGATTTGCTTTTTGTTATTTTTTTCTAAGACTTCACCAAGAGTTTCCGTTAAGTTATCTTTATTGAAAACTACATTCATTCCTTTAAAAGAAGCATCATAATTGGTCAATGTTACATAGTGTAAATCCAATTTATGGGTATTATATTCATGAAAATCCTTTTGACTCAACATTTCTGTCAATTCTCGACCTCTATCAGTTCTAAAATTAAAAAAAAGTACAACATCATCATCTTTAATTGTTGTAATTGGTTGATTATTAGAATCAGTTAAAAGAATAGGCTTTATAAATTCATCGGTAGTGCTAGCATCATAACTTTTTTGAATACTTTCAATAATATTCTTTGATTTTTCACCAATCCCATTCACTAGAGCATCATAAGCTAATTTAACACGTTCCCACCGCTTATCTCTATCCATTGCATAATAACGACCTGTTACAGAGGCAATTTTAGTATTAGTATTAGAGATGTGATTTTGTAAATCTGAAATAAAACTTTTTCCTGATTTTGGATCAACATCACGGCCATCTGTAAATGCATGAATAAATGAATTTTGAACTCCATATTCATTGGCAGCATCAACCAAGCCTTTTAAATGATTGATATGTGAGTGGACTCCACCATTACTAACCAATCCTAAAAAATGTACGTTTTTATTATTTTGTTTAGCGTATTTAAAAGCATCTGTTAAAACTTTTTCTTTTGATAACGTATTGTTTCTTACTGCTAAATTAATTTTTGCTAAATCTTGATATACGATTCTACCAGCACCCAAATTCATATGGCCAACTTCACTATTTCCCATTTGACCTTCAGGTAGGCCAACATGTAAACCATCAGTTCTTAAAGATGCGTTCGGATAGTCTTTGTAAAGTGAGTCTATAAAAGGAGTTTGAGCATGATCTATAGCAGATACTTTTGGGTCTGGAGAAGTTCCCCAACCATCAAGAATCATCAAAATTACTTTTTTGTTCATAAATTAATAGAGTATATATGTCAATATAATCTACAAAGATAAGAAAACAAGACGCTTATTTGCGATACTTTTTAATTGCTTCTTTAATTTTTTGAATTCTGTTTTCAGGATCTGGATGTGTACTTTGAAATTCTGGAGTTCTGTTTGGTCCAGCAGCTGTTTTTAAAATTTCCATCACACCAATCATTTCTTCAGGTTCATAACCAGCCTTAATCATAAATTTCACACCCAATTCATCACTTTCTAGTTCATCTCCACGGCCATATTTCATGTTTGTAACATTGGCAATCATTGAGGCCATTTGACCCGCCTCATCACCACCGCCAACCATGACTCCTGATAATAGACCTTGAGTCAATTTTTGATTTTCCATCCGTTCAGCAGAATGTTTTCCTAATACATGACCTATTTCATGGCCTAAAACGCCAGCTAATTGATCCTCGTTTTCTAGTTTGGAAAAGAGCGCATATGTAATAAATATTTGACCTCCAGGAAGTGCAAAAGCATTAATTGCTTTTGGGTCTCTGAGTAAATGAAATTCATATTTATAAGGGGTGCTTCTAGCAATACTATTATTTACCAAAGAATTACCAACTCTGTCAACCAAATCTTGTGCTTCTTGGTCTGGATACAATCCACCATGTTGTTGTGCCATTGAAGGAGCACTTCTTAAGCCAATAGCGATTTCTTGATCAACTGTTAAAGAAATACTTTGTTTTTTTCCAGTATAAGGGTTTATTTGTCTGTTAGAATAATACTTAAAGAGTGAAAACAAGATAATTCCTGCACCAATAATTAAACGAATTTTTAAATTACCTCTTCTCATAGTGTTTTTTTATTTTTCAACTGGTTAAATATACAAATATTCCTCTCTTTTCTTAAGTAGCAGTTAAGCAATTTTATAAGACTATTTTTTATTTAAGTGTGATTATAAGACTGATTTTAAATGTTTTGCTATTTTTAAAGTATGGTTGCTGTCTTAAATGTCAAAAAACTCTTGTATATTGGATTATTATAGTATTTTTGTGGCTTAATTAAATATTATTATTATGAGTACTGGTACAGTAAAATTTTTTAATGACTCTAAAGGATTTGGATTCATAACAGAAGAAGGATCGGGTAAAGAACATTTTTTACACATTTCTGGATTAATCGATGAGGTTAAAGAAGGAGACAACGTAGAATTTGATTTAGAAGAAGGAAGAAAAGGATTAAACGCGGTAAACGTGAAAGTTATCTAATACATATACTTTTAAACTTTTTTAGTACAAAGCCTATCATTTTAAATGATAGGCTTTTTTTATGTCCTAATAATTTAAGATTTCATTAATCTTTGCTTTCACTTTTTCAGTTGATGGAATCATAGTTTGTTCCAAAGTACTATTTAATGGTATTGCTGGCATGTTTTCACTTCCTATTGTCATTACAGGTGCATCTAAATACTTAAAACATTCTTCTTGGATTTTTCCTGCTAATGCTCTTGCAAAACTATTATTACTTGGTTCTTCAGTAACTACTAGACACTTTCCAGTTTTCTTGACAGATTTCATAATTGTATCTTCATCTAACGGAAATAAAGTTCGTAAATCAATAATTTCTACTTGGTCACGCATCCCTTTGGTTGCATTATACGCCCAATGAACTCCCATCCCATAGGTTACAATAGTTACGGTTTCAACAGCCTCTTGTTTCCATATTTCTTGTAAAACCCATGCTTTTCCAAATGGTAAGATATAGTCTTCACTTGGTTCTACTGAAGTTGCTCCTTTTGTTCCAGGAACTTTAGACCAATACAATCCTTTATGTTCTAATATCACAACAGGATTTGGATCATAATAGGCTGCTTTCATCAAGCCTTTTAAATCTGCTCCATTACTTGGATAGGCAATTTTTATTCCTCTTATATTTGTGATAACACTTTCTACAGAGGATGAGTGATAAGGACCACCACTTCCATAAGCACCAATTGGTACTCGTAAAATCATAGATAC
>Ga0115005_10003730_pt1 | contig 12183 bp, 6 predicted proteins | sample ArcOceMetagenome_FD_87163 | JGI IMG/M metagenome (GOLD analysis project Ga0115005, IMG submission 87163) | Marine eukaryotic phytoplankton communities from Arctic Ocean - Arctic Ocean - Greenland ARC118M Metagenome | ecosystem: Environmental > Aquatic > Marine > Oceanic | place: Arctic Ocean...
AGTGGAAAGCATTGTTGTTCGTTGTTCTAGTGTTTCAGAAGTAGTGTATCGGATTGGATTGCACACTTGCAAGCTTACTTGATCGTTGCGTTGTTGTTGTTGTTGTTGTTGTTGTTGTTGTTGTTGCTTGAATGATGGAGGTCTGTGGTTGGGGATAAAGCAAAAGCAATCGAGTTACAAAAAAATAGGAAGAGGAAGAAGATTGATTTTTTGAATTTTGACTAACTTACTTATTGTTATGCAGATCCTGCAGGGATAGGCCTAGAAAATAGGAAATAAGAAAGAGAAGCAACGAAGCAGGGAAGAAGGATTGTCGAGTGCACCCCCCAGTATGATATGAGATATGAATATTCGGTCCACCAATCCATGGAGTGCAGTGGTGAGTGATCTCGTACTATACTACATACATAGCGAGCTAGGTACCTACCTACCGGTAGAGCTAAAGTTTGCTGTTTTGTTGGGCGAAATGACAGGCTGTGGAAGAAGGAAGAGCTATTGGTGTACTTGAAAGAATAAAGCTACCAATGGCTTAAAATAACCTGTGATACCTGATTCTTCTTTTTTACGACCTGCTGCTGTGGTGCTTTTCAGATTCTTCCAGCCTACTACTATCTGTGCACAGAACATAAAATGAATTCGACTTCGATGGATCAACTACTCGGTACCACTCTACTTGCTGCGCCAAATGCTGCAATTTCCACATCAGATGGCTTGAAACAAAAGGAATTGGTGCTTCTATATTTTTCTGCTTCGTGGTGAGTCAGTTGAGTCAGTCAGTCTACGATTTTGTTTTGCCTGTTGTATGTAACGTACACAGTATTGTCATTGTCATTGTCATTTGCATCACGACACTGAACCAAGTGCCGTCTGCCTTCTGCTTCTTTAGGTGTCCCCCATGCAAGACATTTACTCCAGTCCTCAAGCACTTCTACGGTGTATGTAAACAAAACAATGTTGAAATAATCTTTGTCTCGTCTGACAAATCAATCCAATCGTTTCAAGAATACTTTGGAACCATGCCGTGGCTTGCATTGCCAATGACCAGTCAAAGTGCGGCATACGCGAAGAATCTTTCCTCTAGGCTTTCCATCCGTTCTATACCCCAACTGATTGTTCTGGATCAACATGGAAACTATATTACAAATAATGGACAGTCTCAAGTTGCAAATGCTGCACATGATATCGGTGCGTCGTTGCAACTCATTCAATCATGGAAGAGTGCACAGGCCACACACATTGATAAGGTAAATTTTGGCATGGTCAGCTCCATCTTTTCAAAGGTTAAAGAGGGTTACAATTATGTGACTGGTTCGGGTACTAGTGGGAAGGCCGAAAGGGACCGCAAAATGAATTGCTGCGAGACCGGCGCCTGCAGTACATCCCGTCAAGAACATGCAAATGGTGCGGCAACAGTATCAAGCGGAGGAAGTAATTCCATAGCGAATCTGGAGCTCGACCTAGTTGCGTATACTATTCTTGCATTCTTCCAAGAGGCAGCAACCCGTCTCAAGAAGTTTCCTAATGAGGAGACTCAAATGAAATTGATTCGTCCGTTGATCAATGTTGAAGCTAGTAGTAAACATTCGGATGACTACATTGTTCCTATATCATTGGAAAAACACCGTAGCTTTCTCCTCAAAGAACAAATCTTAGCCTTGGAGGATACCGTGTCCAGAGTGAGTGAAGAGAGGTCAACATCCATCACTTCGAAAGAGGTCCAGGACCATTTACGCGCACTTGGAGCAAATCAATTCTCTGGAATCACATCTAATCTAGATGTACAACAAGAACTCAAAGATCATATGAATGTTATGAATGAAGAAGCTCGTACTGCGTTCGCAAGATCAGTGCTTTGGAGTGAGATGCGCTGGATGAAGCAGGAGACCAAGATGGATAATGGTCTCGTAGATTTCATCGAGACGAAGAGACCTTTGCATAAAACGGGAGATGGACAGGAAATGGATCGGAAGGATCTGCTTGAATTTTGTGCCTTGTGTTCAGCAGTAGTCAAGCTGGACGAAGTTGAGGAACACTTGAAATCTGGGAAAGATGTGTTTGCAAGTGATGCTGAGTTTCTCATAGATGACAGATCGACAGCACCACAGCGTATTTTGCAATTACAGCAAACCATGCTTTGCGCAATTGGTTTCGAACCTACTTTTGGAGGCGAGGAGTTGCATCGAATTATGACGACGAGTGAAGGGAGGGATGAAGAGGTAGAGGGAGCGTTGGCATCTTATCTGATGACTATGCAGGTTGTTGCGAAAGAGGCTATGGACGGTGGTAGTATGAATGAAGGTTTGACGGACAAACATGAGGGCGGAGTAACAAAGATAGTCTCTGTCAAGTATTCTGAAAAGACCATGAGTAGGAATGCGAACGGCGAAGAGATCATTGTGGGCGATGATGCACCTACACATGCAAGAATGGAACAACAAAGTGAAGAACAGCAAAAGATGCAATTGAAGATGGCCGCTCAAGCTGCCAGCATGCAACAATCGATATTAGACAAAATCATATTAATGTCAGAAATAGACAGAAATGAACAGCTGACCAAAGCTAGAAAGGCTCACGATCTCTTCTTACGAGACGCCATGGCACTTCCTCCCGGGCCTCAGAGGGTTGAGTTTCTTCAAAATGTTTCAAGCGAGCAGCAGAAATTAATGTTGATACACAAACTTTGGGAAAGCAGGCTCTCTGAGTAGAGTTAATGCAACAGATAAAATAATCATTACTCTACACTCTGCTCCACTTGCTTGACATATAAGCAGTGGCTTCTCATCTTGTTTGGGGTGTTTACCTACTGGCTGGAAGTATAAGCCCTCACGTCCTGTGGCATACACGTAATTCATCATTGTGTCGCAAGCGCAAGATGTTGGGTTAATAAACAATCGCGCGTGACATTGCAGATTCCATGTTAAAATGAACAACAAGCGATGGCGATAACAACCATGAAGAAAGAGATGAATTTTGTCTGTTCACGTTTGACGAAATTCTTCTTGGCATTTTCGAGATGTCCACAGTGCCAGTCGAAGCGGCGGGATATATTTTTCAGATGACCTCTTTTTAGGTGTCCGTATACCCTGCCGCATTCCAATGCGATGACATAAAAGTTTGCCAGCGCATGTGCAAGAATTGCAAATGGAGTTGACACTTCCTTCTCCAACAATGATCGGCGGTGCTCAAATTCTGCTCCCCTCTTCCAGAACAAATCGATGGCAACGTCACAGATGAACATACCGAGGCTGCCAAAATACAGGCTCTTTAGAATTTGTTCTCTAGCCAGGATGAAAGGGAGAAGAAGAAACAGCCAAGTCTCGACAAAGTTGGGAAACGATTGGTAAACGAATTGTTCGTCGAAACGATAGAATAAGGCACTATCACCTATCGCCCAATTGAAGAAATGACGACATAGATCGGGCAATCTATCGCTCCAGAAGGGATGGTTCACCCTTGCCGACGGACATGATCGTAGGCTCAGACTTCCATTTTCTTTGCTTAAGCGAAGTGCAAAGTCAACATCCTCTCCTCCCCCACTTTTTGCATAACAGGTATCGAACGTCATACCTGGAAACCTTTTATATAAGATGTTTGCTGTGACCCCCCAAGCTGGGTCTTTGTAAATATCGCTGTCTGCAATCTCAAAGATGAAGGTAAGATAGCTCATGAGTACGGCTGCATGCAACAGTGACAAATTCTCTCGAGGAAAGCGAACGAGACCAACGAGGCCCAAAATACTCTCTTGACTGAGATTCCTCAATGCCTTGCTATATGCATGTAACAAGTTTTCTTCCGGAATGATGTCATCGTCGAGGAACAGGATGTATTCAGCAGAACTTTCTTTAATGCCGCGATTCCGAGACGCTGAGGCACCTTTGTTTACGTTATTGCATCGAACTCGGATATTACTGGCACACTTTGTTGCAAGATACTGTTCAAGCAAGGAAGCTGCATGAGTATGTGATCTCAGAGGAGAGGCTTCAAATCTTTCCGTTGCAACCTTGACCAAATGACCTGGGTTGTCGACGACGATGATGAAGGTTGTTCTCATGAAAGATGGCACTTCGATTGAGCAAATTTTCTGCAGGTACTCGACATTCACTCGATAGGATGGGATCACGACGTCGACCAATTGCAAGTCCTGTCCAGCCAGAAAGCCATTGTTATAGCTACCTGGCTGGGCAGGATATGCATACTGTTGCAGATACGAGTGAATAGGTTCTACACACACGTCCTCTAAAACCCTATCCCTCCACGACGGAGCAGGAATGCGAACATATCGAGCTGCAACATCATCAGAACCGCCATAGCTGTTTGTAAGATGAACATCTTCAAGCAAAGGAGCAGCGCCAAATTTGAGATATATCCTTTGAAGATACGGGTCTAGGTCTTGGTTGACAAAAAGATTTGTGTGCTGATTGGGAATGAGCCCTGAAAATATATGAAAGTGTTCCTTCCCCACAATCGGGAATGTAGGGAATCCCTTGAACCCTTCATCGTTGAACCAGGGGCACCCAAAGTATTTCTCTTTTGGTAGGTTGAATTTTGTTTGGTTGTCAAGAAAGGCTCGATATATGGCTCTGTAGTGAAATGGACATTTGATCCTGATATCATCGCCCAAAAACACAACCCAATCAGCTCCCTTTTCCCAAGCACATTTTGCCATTACTGCCCAAATTTGACATATTTGCGGAGCACTATCTTGTTTGTGTGGTGGATTCCTAGTCAGGTGCAAGCATTTCAAACGAGGTCTAGCTTCCAAGACAGCCTTGATGCGTTTAGCCTCGAGGGTGTCATATTCATCGTCGTCTAGTGCGAGAACTATCATGTATGTGCAGAGCGTATCCATTTCGATGTCACTTAAAAGAAGAGAAATATTTTGAAGGCAATCATCGAAATCCTTGACAATCCTCATAGTTAAGAGAATCCCTTGAACAGGTAGCTGAGGAGCATTGTTTTGGATTCCGGTCTGCAGAAGTTCCTTGCCCCAATCTTTTTTGGAGAAAGCAATCCCTGACAATTTGTTGGCCCATTCGCCCTTATCTAGATCGTCTAACTCAAGGCAAACGATTTGTTCAATTACACGCAAGCCTTCAATGCCCTTCTTGTGGAGGGAATACCTTGAGCGTAGCGCTTGTTCGAGCACGGACCGTTCTCCTACTGTAAGTTTGGTCGTCTTCTCAAGGTCGTGACGGACCCAATGGTGCAACTCAGATTGCAGATATGACTCTTCATCGCGCTCGGTAGCGACGAAAGTGAACTGAATACCTCTCTTACTAGCCGCATTCTTGACTTTCTGGAAAGTTTCCAAAGGAGCTAAAGGCAGCAAGGCAAACCAGCCATCACAAACAAAGTCGTATTTGAGAAGGCGGTCTACAAAGGTATCGACATGATTCACTACAAAGTCATGGATTGCCTTTTCAGGGTCAAACAAGATTTCCTTGAGAACGTCTTGGGGAATAGAAGGAAACTCCGTATCTTGATGAATGGAAGGGAATTCATTGTAGACTCGCAGTCCCAAAGACTCTGCTGTCTTTGCCAGTGTTGTGGTCCCTGTTTTGAACAGTCCAAGGTTCACAATGCACCGCTGATTCGATGCGGGCTTCATAGTTTCTTGCGTTCCAATTTTATAATGACCTCTATTAAGCAATATAAAATCAATTCCTTTGACTTTAAATTCCACAAGCGTTGGATTTGAAAGTTTAATCACAGCTAAACGATTGAGTACCTGCAAGACTTGACACATGATGGAGCCGTCTTACCCGTACCGTAACAACTGAAATCAATTCCCCTAGCGATGGTTTAAAGGAATGAATCACAGCTAAAAGCCGGAATCCCAGCAAAATTTTGTATCTACTTGATAAAAATTCAGCGAAAGATGGGAATCATAAATATAATCCCTTTTCTTTGAGTAAGGATGGACGGCGATCAATCAATAATGTGAAAATCAGAGAGTACATTATAGACTATGGCAGAATAATCCAAAGACATCTGAGCTAACCTGAAGAACGCTTGAATCTCCTCAATTCCATATATTTCGAATTATCTCTAGGAAGTATTAGCTCTCCAGAAGGATCACCAGAAGAATCACGCAGAAAGACTAACGAATGAATCATGGCTAATTTAAAAATAATCAATAGAGGTACACGCATATAAAATCATAGAGTTTCATTACGATATTTACACTACACTAACCAATCAAGGTCAACCTTTCAACCTACGCGATCTGCCATTCGTCTACTCTTTCTTCTTGGATCCCTTCAACTTTTTGCCAACTGCACCAATCCATTGCAGCGTTCTAAACCTGAATGAAGGTTTATCTGGCTGGCACTCCGGAAAAGGAACTGTATTCAAAATTTTAAACCTTCGATTTTTGTTGTCCGCTTTTTATTTTTGAATAGTATTTTTCAAATGCTGCTGCAGCCCATTCATCCATGATACCGGTACCCCAACAATACTACGCTACCCACCGCACTACTACGCTACTCACCGCACTACGTACCATCATGTCAAGCCCTGAACAACCAATCATTTCAAGAATCGCAAACATGATCTGTGGACTGAAGGAGAAGTAGCAATCTGTATGAGTCATGTTGCCTTAGTTGGTCTCAGCAAAACAATTAACGAAAGATCAGAGTAGTGCCTTAGAGAATGATTTTCGTGGTTCTGGGAGAACATTAAAACATATTATTGCATAGTTCCATGATGTCAGACGACAAGCAGCGTTGAATCCAATCATGATAGCAATGCAACAGCAATTACGTGTACAGAAATTCGATTAAATTGTGACCGTTATCAGACGTTTATGGGACGTTAGCAAGAGAAGCTTGGTCCGTCAGAACGCTTCTCCTTTTTCTCCAAACTTGGAAAATGCTGTCTTTAAATGAGCCATTGTCCAGCTGCTAGTTGCTACCCCTAGCCCAAGCATCGGCATTGACAAACTAAACTAGAAACCAGTTACTCCTGTTAATCGCTATCTTACAAACATGACTGGCGGCGACTTTGACATTGGCGCAACCTTGCGTAAGCGCCTTCAAGAGATTACTCAGAAGAAAGAGTCGATTGGGGTAAGTTCCAAAGTCGATTGCTTGAAAAAAAATCGATCGAGGTGCCATGGCCAAGCGCCCTGCTGCGTACATTATATATCATTTTCTCACACGCACACTTTGAAATGTGTCTCGCCATAGACAAAAACAGATACCGCACGGGAACAACTCCAGAAACTCTTTTCAAAGTCGAAACCGGTCCGTCACACTCGAGAGCAGCTCGATCAAAAGATTCATGAACTCGAAACCAAGCGCACGAGTACCTCCCTTCCCCTAGCCGAAGAAAAGAGCATCCTCCGTCAAATCGATCAAATCAAGAAATCAAAGATTCAAATCGATGAAAACAAGGATCATGAACAATCAATTCAGGATAAGAAGTCAGAGATTGAATTGTTGAGGAATGAGATGAGGAGCATGACTGCTCAAATTGCAGAGTTGGAAAGCGCAATTGCTAAGATTGAACTTGCCAAAAGGCTTGGCTGTACCACGAATGATTTGGAGACTAGCGCGGTAGACTGTCCTGTTGGAAAGCTTGGTGAGATTATCGGAAAAGGAGGATCCAATATCAAACAGTTGGAGCAAATGACTGGCTGTATTATTGACGTGGACAAGATCAAGAGTCAGGTTCATTTAAGAGGAAATGCGGATGCTATCAAGAAAGCTGTTGAAGCGATTGAAAGCGTGACACAGTCGGTGGAAGAACAGATCCGACTTAGTGCTGAAGTGCACTCTTTCCTCTTTGGGAACGTAAGTTAGTTATTTGAAATGCTAGTGCCTTTTCTTTCGATGATTTACACTTGGCATTTTTCCTCACTAATTATTGTTCTCGATCCTTAGGGTATGGCACCATACAAAGAACTACGCAATAATCACGGAAATGTTTTCCTTGATCTCTCAAAGGATTCAAAGATGATGAAATTGCGTGGTAAGATGGAAGCAATCACTGCTGTAAAAGATGACATTGCGAAAATAAATGTCACTATGGAAACTGTCACAATTACCGGAAGAGAAGCAGGATTGGTCATTGGAAAAGGAGGAGCAACCATCAAGGCTCTAACGGGGAAATTCGACGTTGGACTAGATGTGAAAGATAGTAAAGACGACACGGCTACTATTGAGATTGTTGGAATTTCAATCAACGTCGCAGCAGCTGTGAAGGAAATCAACGACATGATTTTTCAAAACCAGGATATTGACACTACCATCTTTTGCAGCAAATTGTTCAAGAACAAATGCTTGGAAAAGTCTGGTGCTATGATCAAAGAATTGCAAAAAGAGATCAATGCGGCTTTGGATAGTAACGGGGTCAGAATTCAATTTGAAGGTAGAGAAAAAGGAGAAGGTGAAATGGAGTCTAGCGGCGCATTGCTTGAGATCAGGACTCCTCGTATGAATCATGCAAGCGCAGTTGAGCTTGTGAAAAAACGTGTCGCTGAGTACGAGGCCAAAACTCTTGTAATTAAGTTCCAGTCACACATGATCCCAGCGATTATTGGAAAGGGCGGTGAGAAAATTAATGAGTTGAAAAAGCTCGGCAAGGGTGCAACCATCGAACTCGATCGAGTCGTTGGAGAGGTTTCTGTACTCGCCACCGACGAAACTACGAAGAATTTGGTGAAAGATGCCATTGAAGAGATCATTGCACAGAACCAAGTCTTGAAGGTTCCTGTAGAAGAATCAATGATGGGATTGGTAAGTTTCAGGTGATTTGACATTCTTTTATTCCTTTCTAGTATGGCCAACTTTGAACTTACATCATTTACTTGTTGTAGATGTTTGGATTTAATGGAAAAGAATTTCGGGCGACGATTACATCTAAGAAGGTTTCCCTTCAGCATGAAGGCATTGATGGAGTTGTTTTGAAAGGAAGTATTGAGAATATTACTGAATGCGCAGGTCTACTACGAGACTTTATGGCCTCGAACTACACAGTTGAAGTGAAGTTTGAATCTGGTGATTCGAATCTTTTGTCTCGTAAAGACTCGATTTTATCTGCTGTACAGAATGAAGGGGGAGTGAAGACTTTTGTTGTGCGCTCACGCAACGTAGTTGAAATCCGCGGAAAGGAAGATAAAGTGAAAGCTGCCGCGGAAGAGGTCAAGAAATTCCTTTACGGTAGCAATGATCTAACCGTACTCAAGGTGCCTATTCCTGATACTATCATTGGTGCTATCATTGGCAAAGGCGGAAGCAACATTTCAAAGCTCGAGAAAGAACACGAGGGTGTCACGCTTGATGTGAACAGCATTTCCAACGCGATGACCATTCGAGGTGAAGAAAGCGCTGTATACTTGTGCCGTGGAGCGGCGTTGAAGGAAATGTTGAATGTAAACGCAAATGAATCCATCAAAGTTGATCTCGATGTGCTGGAGCAGCTTTCGGACAAGCGCTGTATCCGTAAGATTACCGATGGTTTACCCGTCAATGTTACTGTGACTGCTTCGCAGGTCAAGTTGCGCGGAAATTATATTGATGTTGCTAATGTGAAAGCAGCTGTTGAGGAGCTTGCAAATGGATCATACCAAGGCCAAGTAACTCTTTCTTCGTCTCTTTTGAGTGCACTTCTTTCCAACGATGGAAGTAAGCCTCTCTTTGAAATGATCCAGAATGAAACCGGTGCAACTGTTGAATTGGATGAGAAATCTTCCGCAATCAAGATCACTGGGAAGAAGTCGTTTGTCAAAAGGGCAAAGTTTTCTGTATTCGACCATCTTGAAAGCCATTACTGCTATTGTTTTTCCAAGCTAGTTGTTCCAAAGCACCTTGCAAAGGTAGCTTGTGACACCAAGGAAATTACCAACATAGCTGCTGATACTGGGTGCGATGTTGTCTTCGACTCCGACGTGCACGCACTTTTGATACAATCTGCATCATCCGAACGCTTAGCGTTAGGATTCGAAGGAACTCAAGAATATGTCAAGAAATGCGGCAGTCTTGTATTCACTGTGGATGTCGAGCCTGATGATTCCTGGCTTCTTTTGTCTCTACTGACACAATACAGGGATTCATTGAAGGAGATTGAGGAGTCGTGCAATTGTAAGCTTGACATATTTAAGGAGGAATCCGTTGTTAGTGTTTCTGTGAAAGGAGATCAGGATATCCAGGATGGACAGGAGGCCCTACTTGGCCTTATTGAAAAGATCAAGTCTGAAAATGCTTTCGTCTGCATTCCTGAATCTTCTATGCCACAATTCATTGGTCAGTCCTCAAAACACATTAATAGTTTTGCTGCAATCAATTCTGTTCAGATTGAACGTGTGAAGAAGTCGCCAACGCAACTTCGCATCCATGGCCAAGAACGAGAGATCAAGTATGCCGCCGCTGCTGTTAAGGAATGGGTTGAAGGTTGGGAAGGCAAACATCCTGGAACCTCCGTAAATGTTGACATCGCCACTCTCAAGATTCTCGACATTGCATCTAGCGATGAAAAGATAAAGATTTGTCGTGACTGCGGTGTGAAATTGGACGTTAACATGGCAACGTCTACTGTTGTAATCAGAGGTGGCAAGGGAACTGCTCACGAGAGGGCAGTTGACGCAATCGAGGCTCTGGCGCATAGCAACAATGAAGAGCTTCGCAGAAATGAGCCGCCCAAGAAATTAATGGTTCCTCTCGTAAAGTCGCAGCCACAAGGTATCCCAGAGGTCAAGCCTATGAATGGCACAGCTCCCATGCCTCCAAAGGTGACATCCATTCCCATTCCCGCTGTTGTTGTGGAGAAAAAAAGAAAGAAAGAAGCAGCGAAAAAGAAAGTCTCAAAGTTGCAAACGGCATCAAACCTCTTTAACTTCTTGGTTTCTGAGGATCCTGTCCCACCCTCGCCCAGTGACGATACATCCACCGTGAGCGGCAGTTTGGAGAATACAGATGATGGTTACTTCAGAAGCTCTAGTGGGTTTACTATTCGCCTTTAAAAGGGTTCAAAAGTTGAACTTATTAAGCTAAAAAATATGTTGGTAGTTAGACAAAACCGTGCTTTTGAAAAAATCGATTGAGTATGCCAGATGTATCAACTGAGAAATTTGGGTAAATTGTGCGAAGACTATATCATCCTAAATGTAATGTCATTATAGAGAGGTTCACTCCAAGGAAGGCCCGCTTGTCTCAGAACCTACATCCTCGACCCGTTTTAGCCCTCTTCTTCATTCCCATACAAATTCCAGGTCATCAAGCAGTTGAATTCGATCTTTCGTTAGCTTTTTAAATGTTCATTTCCCCTCTTTTGCTATATGCATATCTGATACGGATTGCCTATCGGTAGAGTGAGAGGTCATCATTTCTATCTGCCGTGCAGTGCCCGAGGTCTTCCTTGTATTCCTTCAATTGCGAATTCAAGTAGTACGCACAGGCTTTGGCTGCAGACAAACGTAAAGTCATCATAAGGACTCAATCCAACTCAGCGATTCAATATTATTTATGAGATTAATAACTGAGAAATAACCCAACTTTAATGTGTGGATTCCTTCAAAACACTTCTTACGTATTTCTGAATCAACTGATGCTGGCTTGACCTACCAATCATCTCTAGTAAATCATCATCCGAAATAAAATATCATCTTGGAACTCTCGATCGCTTTGAACAAGAGAAGATTGTGTTTCTTCCAGTATCTTATATCATTTTTTATACCGAGACTTGGAGATCTTGACGAAAAGGCAGGTTACGTTTCTCAAATACATTATATCATTTACATTATATCATTATATACCGTAGACTCGAGGAACATGTTTACTTAAGCCCTCTCCAGATCATCAAGCTTATGCGCTCATTCGTTAGCCTTGGGTGAGCTCAAAGCGCGCAAGGAAAACCATGGAACATGGATGGGCGCTGCAAGGTTCCTTGAGACGTGACCCTTGTTCATCAACGTTACTTTGAGCAGGGTCCAGCAATGGGCGCAAAGCATTTATGAAATTGCACAAGACTTTGTTGAACCGGGTAATCACTGCAATAACCCTGCAGAGTCGATCATTATTATTGATGCTGTCGACGGTGTCCATGACAAAAAATGGGCAGAGACACAGTGTCTCTGGCGTATGGCATTAGTTGCACGGACAACAAAAACGGTGATCCCCGCCCTGCTTTACAATATCTAATCAATACTAGTGAGAAGAGAAAGGATGCTCTCGTTATTGGTAATGC
>Ga0115005_10003731_pt1 | contig 12183 bp, 12 predicted proteins | sample ArcOceMetagenome_FD_87163 | JGI IMG/M metagenome (GOLD analysis project Ga0115005, IMG submission 87163) | Marine eukaryotic phytoplankton communities from Arctic Ocean - Arctic Ocean - Greenland ARC118M Metagenome | ecosystem: Environmental > Aquatic > Marine > Oceanic | place: Arctic Ocean...
ATTGGAGATTTTGCACTTGTTGGTCGTTTTGCTGTTGAATGGATTGGTGAAAGACAGATACCTGCGGACTGAAGACTGGTGCTGGCACCCCGAATAGCTGGTTTTGGAGCGCCTGTTGCTGCTGCTGCTGGCAATTATTTGAACTTGATGCTGCATTAGTTTGATTTCCTTGATTTGCCAAAATATTAGGAACAGAGTTGACTAGCTGTGATGGTTGCAAAGCCTGCTGTGCAGCTGGATGTTGTTGCTGATTTGCTCCATTGTTATTTGGGTTTGAAGCATGTCCCTGCTTGACAGAAACCAATGCATTGGGAAGTTGCGCCTGAAAGTTTTGACGGTCTAACGCAGGAAGAAGGAAAGGGTATCCGCCCAAATTACCCGACAGTCCAGGTTGTGTAAATCCCGTCAAATAGTTGTTCAAGTTATTGATGTCTATGCTCGCAGCATCATTAAATCCAGCGGGACGAGTATTTGAATTGGACTGTTGAGTTTGACTCTGCTGATGGGCAGGTGTCGGTGCAGGAGCAGCTGCATTGCTAAAAGAATCAGCATCAGCTTGCCCACCTGCCTTTTTCTGAGTCTTATCATTTAGGACCGCTGCGACGGATTGCGTTGAGATATGACCATCATCGGAGTATGGGATATTACCTACATCCTCATAGTCCCAGAAAACATCTGGGAGGTCTTCATCATCGACCATCCCCGCCAAGTTTTGGAGCTCATTGTCATCATCGAAGTTCAGGGACAACAGCTGGTTTGACTGCGTTTGCTGCAGCTGTTTCAGAGAGTTCGAGGATACCATGCCTTGTTGCATTTGCGATAAGGTTCTTACGATTGATTCGGAATTTGAGCAATGGTGGCGTGGAGTAATTATATTCTTGAGCAAAGTTTGGTTGTGTCCTTTTTGACCAGTGTGGCCCGAATTAACCAGTAATCACTAATCACCAGTGCAAGATGAGACAGATGTGGTCAAAACAGAGGGTGGTGTGTGGCAGCTGTTGTCTAGAAGGTTCTCGTCTGAGGGACAGCTGCTAACATCTGTTCCAAATCATTTCTAAAATAGCTCAAAAGTCAACAAAATGACAATTTTAGTTAAGGGTAAGAAGTCACAAAATTGGATATTTCTCAAATATTTCTACCTTTCCAGCACGCCATGCCAGGAACAATTTCGAAAATCTGGAAGCGAAACGGAAGAAAGTCGGTTGTTACGATTACTTGTACGAGCGTACATCAAACGTACTGTACGTACCGTAGGCCGGTGTTCATCCAAGCGAGATTCATCATCGAAAGTATTGTAAAATCTTTATGAATCAATCTGTTCGTGGAGAACTGTTCTGAAGTGCTAGTGATTTCAAATAACATGGCAGGGAACGATAAAGAAGCCAAGTATCCCTCCCACATTGATGATCTTCTTTGGTGTCTATCTTGTCACGTTCCGTAATAAAATGTTTTTACTGCACGTCTCAATCATTTTCGGAAGAAAAAAGAAATTCTCGAATTTGAAATTCTTCCGATTAAAAAGCCTTTAATTTTGGGCTAACTTTCTGAATCTACGAATGAATCAATCTTGTTGGGACTTGGTTTGGTTTCAGCAGCTGTTTCAGCTCAACTACTTGTAGTCTACCCTCGTACCCTCTAAATTTTTAAATAAAGCAACTTCTGATTTTAATATTTGCGTGTTAGTAATTTGAGCAACTCTCTCTACGTGGTGTACCATTCAAAGAAAGTAAAAAGGATGTACAGTATCAGTACACCGGGAAAGCAGTATCATCGAATCGAATCCTTGTTCTTCATTTATTGCATTGTCCCAAATCGAAAAACTGAGTGCTGACTTAAAAATAGCAGCGCAGCGCAGCAGAACAGTAGTATCATTATATCATATCCGCTGCAAATTTTCTGCATCGTGTGCCAACTCGAACCACTTGCGAGTATAAACACTAAAATGCGTCATCCGCAGCGCCGTAGAACAGAATAATCATAGTCTCTCGTTCTTTCATTTCTTGCATCATTGTATCCCAACTCATGCCACTTGCACACGGATACAAACTGAAGGTATAACAATAAAGCAGAATCATCTTGTCCTCGTTTTTTCATTTCTTGCATCCTCATGCCCCAACTCATGATACCACTTTCCGAGTATATGCCGTCGTCAGAAGTGCATCTTACTACTATCCTCAAACGTTCATTTCTTGCATTCGCATGTATGTCCGACCCATGCTGTAGTTCGTAACCGAGTGTGAAAATGAAAGTGTCGTCGGCAGTAAAGAGGAGTTAAATCATCCTCGTGTCCTCGTTTTTCTGGCCTTGTATCACTGCCCAACACATATTCATACCTCTGGCGATGATGCGAGGTATCTTTCAAACTCCATCATGTACGACATACTCGTACGATTTCAGCGACAGGATTGATTCATCCGTTGCAATGACATTATGTAGGAACACCCATCCACCATCATCTGCTTGGCTCAAGCAAGTCCCAGATCGATTCAGTCTGTTGGTGGTTGGTTGGTGACATCAAGACACAAGTGTCTATGTATGTGAACCCTTCTATTCTGGAGTGTCACCCACCACGGACACAGGTCGTGCTGGCTGACGGCCGGCCGGCCCCACAAACTACTGTAACTCCGGTTGCTGCTTACTTGACCGTTTATTGACCAAAACAAACGTTATTTTAGTCTCTTTTGTTTTTTGTTTGTTTGTGCGGACGTTTTGGCTCTTTGGTGAGAAGTTCATCCCACAACGGATCAATGGTCAATGGGTCTCAAAACTCAACACATCAACTTTTGAACTTTTTCTTACAACTGCCAACTACGTACGTACATGACTGTCTCATCCACTCTAGAGTAGAATGCACAGTTGTACTTGTTACAGAAATAACTCATTCTCATTGATATCAAAGATTTCCTAAAAGATTTCACAAATATTCGACGATCCCAGTAATCAGATTTCAGATTGAAGATGAATACCATCACTAGAGTTCGCCCCTATATCCTGCTTGTAATGTCAGTTGCGCTTGCAGCATCCGCCTACGTGTTGCCCCCGAAACTCATATTCAATATCGCTGGGTCAAAGAAGAAATTCACATCAACTGCATGTGCTTCGTCTACCAGAATTGTACCGATTTCCTCTGATCAGAAGAGACAAACTCATTTTGCCGACAACCGGCGAGAGTTCATCTCACTTGCCTCAATACTAGCCACACCATTTCTTATTCCAAAACCATCAGAGGCGCTTCAATCTAAAAATGACAATCTATGTGGCACAGGCTTTTTCGAACATTTTCAAGAATATCGTTGCACTACTATTGGTGACATTTCAGACGAGGGATTATCGAAAGATATGAACGATAGCGACAAGGGATTGACCGATTCTCTGATGGGAAAGTTGGGTGTGAGCATAGACGACCTGAACATGGAAGCTGATAAAAATGGTCCCAAACCTGGATTATTACTCCTAGGAGAACAAAATTCAAGACCGAAGGAAAAGCCAGTAAAAAAATGAAGAAATAGGAATACTGTATCATTGTTACAAATTGAAAATGGACGAGATACACTTCTGTTTGACAGCAACATGGATAAAGGCACTGGCTTATTCCAACAATAAATACAACAATTTCTTTCGAACTTCAAATATTTAGCATTGAATACAAGTACAATGATTACTTTTACAACAAGAGTACGCACAGATGGCCGATTCTTTGATTTCTACCGGATCCCAAATGTTTTGGTCAATTTCGAAATTCGGATACAAGAATAATGCAGATAAACCCCTTCTCTCTCGAATCCAATTGACAAAGAAGGATTGACAAAGAACTCAATTCCTTAATATTGTGCATCTAACCCTTCAGCCCAATCGCACTCGTGGCACCAACTTATTCATCTGACTACATGCCAAAGACGGCCGATTTTCTTATACCTGCAGCCAACTGACGGTGCGGAGTTGCTTCGCGTCACGTCTTCTGTTTCGATCTTCAACCACTGCAGCCCATAAGATCCTTCGGAACACTATAGCAACAAACATGATCAAGATATTTCCAGCGGAAAGACACAAATGCATCTCCAGAAAAGGCGGAGGAAGATCTTGTGTCACCCTGTGGACGATGATGCATGTTGGAGGGAGTATAGCACAGAAACAACCAACGAATTCTTCACTATACAAATACACATATTTTCTTCTAGGTAATCCGAGACGTCTGGTAAAGTCACGCGTCGAAAAGGGCAAAACTACATCACCTCCCATTATGGATCCTGCGAGGAAATAGACCCATTCAGCGAATAAGAAATGGAAACATAGCAACCCAGCCTGACTTTTGGGTTTCCCTGTTCTAGCATGGTGGCACATTAAGATAAACACCACAGCGCCACACGTATATCCAGCAACGAAGCAGATTTGCGAAACTCTCTTGGCTCGCAAGTTGATTCGCCCTTCGAATGATATTGGCCTCTTGTTTGTACTCTGTCCCATTGGTATATTGATATGGGATACCTGGTTGTTAACGAGGTGTAGTGATATCATGGTGGGCGGTCAACTCCTGATGAGAACCATTGTGGTCACAACAAAATGGAACACTCCTGCAGCAGCTTTTAGGTCTCCTGTAAAATCCGTTTTGACAAAAGAAAGGGATTAGCAGAGTGCACCCAATTTGAAATTCCTTAGATAATTATTATGTGCATCTGACACCTCAGCCTACGTTACTCACACAAGGTACTTGGCTGTCACCAATTTATTTATCTGACGACATGTCAAAGGTTACCTGCAGTGCTCCACCTCTTCTGTTTCGATCTTCAATCGCTGCAGCCCATAAGATCCTCCGAAACATAATTGCAACAAACATGATCAAGACATTTCCAGCGGAAAGAAACAAATGCAGCTCAAGAAAAGGCATAGGAAGATCTTGTATCACCCTGTGGAAAAAGATGTATGTTGGCGGGAGTATAGCACAAACACAACCGACGAATTCTTCACTATACAAGTACAAATATTTTCTCCTACCGGTACGTGTAGGTGCTCCAAAAATACTAGTTCTAGTAAAGTCAAACGCCGAAAAGGGCAACCGTCCATCCCCTCCTATTATGCATCCTGCGATGACATGGACCCAATAAGCGAAAGAGAAATGGAAACATAACAACCCAGCCTGACTTGTGGGTTTCTGGGTTTCACTGTTCTAACATGGTGGAACATAAAGATAAACATCGCAGAGCCACACGTATATGCGGCAACGAAGCAGATTTGCGAAACTCTCTTGGCTCGCAAGTTGATTCGCCCATGTTCGAATGATATTGGCCTCTTGTTTGTGCTCTGTACCATCGGTTTGTTGATATATTGCTGACGAGGTGTAGTGATATCATGGTGGGCGGTCAACTCCTGATGAGAGGATTGTTGATGCATTTGCACAAAATCACGACTGTCAGCTTACTTTAACTTCTTCCTTTCAATAATTTCAAATTGTGTTCTTTTCATGTTCATTTGGAAAATGTAAAACACGCGCGAGGGTGCCGCACGACATGACTGCATTATTGCCGCCAAACAAACAAAGACCAAAGACTACGGAGTATGTACTACGCTACTGTACGTGTGTACAAGTAGCTACAAGTAGACTGCTATGTACTTTGAACTTGTTCTAATATTAAAACTTTCTGAACAGTTGCATGCACATCAATCAAACAATTACCTCGAACACTACATTGAACAAATATTAGTGAAATGTCAGGATTTAAGTTTAGCTTCATCCCGGCAGAAACCGAAGCAGCCGCTACTAGTCTTGATGAATCTCAAGAATTGAACAAAAAGATCTCGTCATCAGGAAGAACCACAATGGAAACAAAGACTAGTAGCAACACGCCATGTAAAAACAGCAACATTGTTCAAAATAATAATACAAACGACAAGCAACTGTCAACACCTCAATTAAAAACTATCAACATAAGTGCTACAATGTCAACTATGAAATCATCACCCCAAACATGGAACACAGATAGAATAGAACTTTCACCATCCAAGAGAAATGAGAATCATCATACCCCCACTTCCCTCAAAAGAATCGCAATCAATGAAAAACCCTTTGAGTCTAATCCTAAAGAGATGGGCATGAATCAACATAGTCTAGACACTAATCAAAATCGCCTCAACGCAGAAAAAACAGACCTCATTCCAGGATATTACGAGGGTGGATTGAAAGTTTGGGAATGCAGTATTGATCTATGCAACCATTTGCTAGATTTGATTCTAGAACATCAACCACAAGGATATGGTGAAAAGGTTCAGAACGATTTATCAGCTGCTTTGGGCGCGAGAGGTTCTACGTTGGAATTAGGATGTGGGCATGCTCTCCCAGGTTGCACGGTGCTAAGAGAATTGTTTCGTTTGCGTGTTCAATCGGATTTAATGTCGCGGTGTGAATGTGAGGATTCGGATGTACCAGTAGATTTGGAAACTGATGATGCTGTTCATGTCAAAGCTAAAGATCGCGACAATTATGGACCAATCGTCGTCTTTACGGATTACAATCACTTTGTATTGAAGGATGTTACTTTACCCAATATTGTCTTGAATTGCACCGGACAAGATCAAGACAATGCCGGTTCTACTTATCAATATAAAAAAAGTACGGGATTACCTCTGCATCAATTCTGCAGTCTCGTTGCAGGCGACTGGTTGGAACTGTCGAGGGAACTGAAGGAGGGAACTTTGACAAGTCCAAATACGAGCACCAACATACCAAAAGAGGGCAAATTTGATTTGATCCTAGCCGCTGAAACGACATACACACCATCCTCAGCAAACGATACGGCATATTTACTGATGAATCATTTGAAACCAGGTGCGGGGGTAGGGTTTATCGCCACGAAACGATATTACTTCGGCGTCGGAGGTGGTTCCGATGCCTTTCGAGATGCTATTGCGACACAGACTATGAGTGTGGATGGAGTTACATATTGTCTAATTGTTGAATTGGTGAAGGAATACAATGATGGTAAATCCAATATTCGTGATTTGTGGCGAGTCAAGTGCATTCAGAAATAAAAAGCTGGATTAGAATTTTATACAAGTACTCGTAGATAGACTACAAACGTAGGTCTAAATAAATCTTTTGAGTTATTTTTTTTGCATTGCTTACGATATAAACAGCCTGATCTATTTTTGGCAACTTGCTTTTATTCTTCACATGACAGTTGTGACTTGCCCCTTTTCACAATCATTCTTCATATCATGTCTGCAAACACAAACATTCTCCAAATCTACAAACCAAGTTTGGCCTCCATTGCAGTGTGAACTCCATCTCTATTAGTCCCAACACCCACACCCTCAGGCCTCGTTCCAGCGGTATTCAAAAAGTCCGCAAAATTAATGGTGATATCGTCTCCAGTCAAGGTCTCGTACATGATGTTGGAATTGGGATGAGCGTCAAGGCCGGGGAGACGCCCTCCTACGGTGCTAGCGTTTTCGCGTTCCGTTGTGAGACGCATGGCGAGGGCCGACCCGTAAAGGCGGCGGATTGCGTCCACATCAAGGGAATTTGAGGTTGTTTGGGCTAAAACGTGTAAGGAATAAATTATTGATTTCATTTGAGTGTGTAGTATTATCATTTGCAACAATGCGTGATTAGTGTGAGTTTATTGATGAACAAAAGTGTCATTTGGATCACGCAATAGCATTGCATTGCATTACATTGCATAATACTGCCCTGTTCTTCCTTACTACAATCTCGACACCGATTGATAGCATGATAAGTGAGCGCAATCAATGTTTACAAAGCTAACTGTTCACTCACCTCTTTGCATGCGGTCAACGGGATGTGTCTGCATAGCAGAAGCTGCGAGGTTGTCGCTATTGAGTCCATTGGTCATGGTATCGTTGGGGGAACGCATGACGGGAATTGACGATGAAGATGATAGAGGATCCATTTTGTTTGATTTTAGTTGTTCGTTTCAAATTGATTCAGGAGTGAGTGAGTTGTTGGCTTTGTATCAGTTTAACTACGAGCGGTGTTGGTTGTTGGTCGGCTTTTTATTTGATGTGGTTGTTGTTTGTTGCTTTCATCGCGTTGTTGTTGAGATGAGGTTCGGAAAGCTTCTTTTTGTTTCGCGTGCCTTGAATACTCGTGATTCATCTTTATTCGTGACTAATAGGAGACAGACCCGCACAACAACAAACAAAACAAACACCAGAAGCACAAAGCAAAGCATAAAAGCAAAGCATAATAATCGGTGATATTCTGTTCACTTTCATTCCAAGCAGCACAAAGGGTTTCCCCCTTATTCAGAATAGAATCATTCCATGAACATCGTCAAGACAATGCTGAGAACAGTGGCGTTCTTTAACTACGCAAAATTCTCTTCTTCCTCTTTCTTTTGCCATGCATTCACATTTAACAGAAACATCAGACAAGTTTCTACATATGCACTTTTGAGCACTACACGTAGTACCAGTGCCCATAAATCTAAATCGGCGAGCACAACTTCAACAACACGATTGACCACCAATCTATACTCTACAAATACCAACAACATTCCAGACGATTTTCCCAATCTAGACATTGTCAAACCAGCCATCTCCGCCATTCGCAAAGCATCCAGAATCACCACCCAACTCCAACCCAACTCTATCTCCGACGGCCATTCTAACGTATCCGGAATCACAAAAAAGGACTCTAGTCCAGTCACTATTGGGGATTTTGCAGCTCAAGCTATTGTTCTTAATCTACTCGAACGTGAACGTGAGAATGATGTATTTATTGCAGAGGAGAGTAGTTCTAATCTATCGAATGATTTGTCAGAGGAAATCATGAATGTGTTGGTATCGTGTGGGTTGGAGAATGTTATTGAGGATGTAGATGAACTCAAGAGGTGCATTGATTTAGGGCAGAGTTATAGTGATAGTGGTGAATTACTCGATTCTGTCAAGGAGAAGCAGAAACGTAATGATGGGGAGGGCATGGGCACTAGGGTTTGGTGTCTGGATCCCATTGATGGAACGCGAGGATTTTTGAGAGGAAAGAGGGAAGGAGGTGAGTGTTCCATTCATCTTTATCTGTAGGTGGCTGGCTGGCTGGCTTATCTCGTATTTTGAATTTGTGGCAGAATTTTGTTTTTGGATATATTTTGATAATTGATGTTGAATGTGTTTCACCCAACAGGACAATATTGCATCGCCTTGGCGTTGATCGAGGTAAGCTCTGCAATCGTTTTGACCATGCACACCATAGAAATTTATGCATTGAAATTTATTTATGAAACATTCTTTCTAGTAATATTTCTAATCTGAATCTTCTAATCAATGTGGTCATTCCAATCTAATCTAGGATGGAGTTCCAATTTTAGGTATTCTGGGTTGCCCCAACCTTCCTTCATCTGCAACCGATGAGAATTATGAATGGGCAGATAGTGAATCTGAAGAGAATAACCAACTTTCGAGGGGGTGCATCTTTGTAGCTAGCAAAGGTGGTGGATGCTATCAATTACCTCTTTACCCATCGCCATCATTAGAAGACCACAATGGGGAACCCACAGATGATATCGACCTATCAACGATTGGAGCGAAGAAAGTACAAGTCACTGCAAATGATGGACAAGGAGCAGTGTCATTATCCGCAGCAAGATTTTGCATCGGTGTCGAAAAATATAGTGATCCTGAAGGAAAAGTAACAGCTATTGCGAATAAGATTCACGGAAAGCTGGACGAAGACGGGGAAATTCTTCACACTCGTCGCATGGACAGTCAGGTCAAGTATGGGGTTTTAGCGAGGGGTGGCGCCGAATATGTGACGAGATTGCCGAAAAAGGAATACGTGGAATGGATTTGGGATCATGCGTCTGGTCGGATTGTTATTGAAGAAGCGGGAGGTATTCAGACGGATACAAATGGAAATCTTGTTGATTATGGTCTGGGGGCAAAAATGGATAAAGATGTGGATGGGTTGCTCATCTCTAGCGGCGGGATTTTCCACGAGGCTATATTGACTGCGCACCGAGAGCAGGAGGATGAGAGAAACAACCCCTCAGAAAGTTGAAGGTGTGTACGGAATACATTAAAAGTGCAATATTTTTTAAAGTGCTATACGCACGTGTGTGTATGTCCAGAAACAAAATACTGTAGTATTTTTTCAAAAATACCAGGCTGCATCATACCAACTCATTCACATGCGATTTACGGAATCGTAAGTTCAGTGCTTCACAAGATGGCATTATGGTCCTTCAATTTTTATCTCTCTGGGGACTATTGCTTCGAAACGATCCAGTCAAACAAAGCACTAGTTACCACTTTTGCAGATTCCTCAAAGAACATCATATCATGCCCAGCATTCACCGAGACAAAATCTTTGCCACTTGGCGAGATGGCATCATGAAAGCTTTTTACTGAGTCAAAAGGTACAACATCATCCTTCTCACCAGCAAACACTAGTACATTATCAACAGACTTTAGTGAAACTTTTCTGGTCTTTACATCACTCTTTACCTTGGTCGATGTCACATCCAAAAGCATTTTAGATGTTCCGAGTGGCCAATGACCAGAAAAATTGCGTTCTGAATCAGAAGGACAATTATAACTTGCAGGATCTTCAAGAGGTGTCAAAGAGATCTGTAATGAAGGTGCAATAGTAGATAATATTGACAAAGCGAGCACAATAGGTGCGGACGGCACTTTGTTCGAATCTACGCCCACCGCTGGACAAATAGTTGCCAACCCCTTGAAATTAGATGGATAAGCAACTTTCTTCTTTGATATCTCCTCTGCAGCATAAATTGAGAGCACCCCTCCAAGCGAGTTCCCTGTCATGAAAAATGGTGCGTTTGAATTCCCTCTCAATGCCGGTACAGAATGCTGCACGAATTCAAGGACGTGCCCCAAGACTCTGTCAAAATCACCACATACCATTCTTGCACCCGACGACAACCCGTGACCTTCTAGTTCCAATACTGCAACTTTGACTTTATACTTTTTTGCTGCCGCAACAATAGCTTGGACGCCAAGCGTTTCAGCGGATCCACCTACACCGTGCGTGAAGAGAAGAATTGGCGAGTCATCATTGGTTTCTGAATCAAAGAATAATTCAATGTTTAGCAGAGTCCCATCTTTGGTGCCGAGAGGAATTCTTGAAGATGCTGACACGAGATTGTTGTCGGAGGAGAATGCCAGTGGTTTATTCTGTAATGCTTCCATTGTGCGTGATGAAATTTGATCAAATGAGTTCACTGTAATGTATGTACCGGTAGAGAGTAGAGATATCACACATGCATACTCTCGTACAATACAAGTACCTACCGCAGCGCACCGTACTGTACCATCATGCGCGCAGCCAGCCAGCATCAACGACTATGCCGGTTAAAAACCGGTTACCGTAATTCAAAATTAATTAAATTATGGATTATTCTTCACCTCATCACTCGCCCAGCGAGTTCCTCAGCGTATTCGTACTCATAATACTGTAGCGACGAAAGTGAGATAATCTACGATGATACGAATCATAAGCGAATGATTCATCAATCAAACCCATCGAGAATCTTGGATTTCCATCGAGGAGAGCAGAAGATGCTGCGAGACTGCATGGACGTTTCGTTGCTTGAGAAATGATGTCCTTCGGTATTTACAACCTACCCAAACAAGGCAATACTCTTTTATGTATCACAAAACACGACACCCCCCCCGCCTCTGATAGATAAACGAAGCTTTCGCAGTGATAATAATTTCAAATTCTACAGGGAATGTCGATATAAACTTGTAATTACTAGATGTACAATATTCTAAACCTAGAGTTCGTATCTGACAACCTGACCTACGCCAAGTTTGTTTACCTCACGGCACAGCGCGCTATGGTTCTCCGCACGGTATCTATAAATCTTTTTTCCTTTATCATTCTAAAAATATTTAGTTAAGTCCGAAAGGTGCTCCAATTACGTTGGTGCTGAAAGGAGCCATGGTCTCTCCAGCGTAAGGGCTGACGATTCCAGAAAGAGCAGGGACGGATCCAGGGATGGTCTGTGCACAAAGGAATCCGAAAATTCCGAGCTGAGCCAAACGTCCGTTGTTCAATTCAGCACGAAGACGACGCTCCTTGGTCTCCTCGGGCATGTTCTTGGAGAGCTTGAAGGGATCGAAAAGGTTGAAGGGAACAGGGTGGGGGATTCCATCGGCTCCAGATACGAAGTCGGGGAAGTCACCAGGCTTTCCTCCAGCCATGTAATG
>Ga0115005_10003733_pt1 | contig 12178 bp, 7 predicted proteins | sample ArcOceMetagenome_FD_87163 | JGI IMG/M metagenome (GOLD analysis project Ga0115005, IMG submission 87163) | Marine eukaryotic phytoplankton communities from Arctic Ocean - Arctic Ocean - Greenland ARC118M Metagenome | ecosystem: Environmental > Aquatic > Marine > Oceanic | place: Arctic Ocean...
GTACGGGCCACGCCTAACAAAATCGAGTTTAGAGCCTTCGCGCGCAATCGTAGGCCTTACTCCGCGTTTATCCGTGACCCCTCCGATGAGTTCAGAGTGTGAGGAACACATTTTGCTGTACTCCGCTCCACGACACAAGTACATTACACTCACATCTAACTTTTCAGTCATAAGTCATAAATAATAACTTCGAACCCAAAGAAACTGCTCATGATTATTTTCATCGAATTAGAATGTTAGACGGAATTACAACCACTATGGATCCTCGTCCTTTGATCCCTCGTCCCCCGACGACCTCTACTGGTAGTACCTCAGCTGTGGACAGCAATAACAAGGCCCCCTTGAAAGAATCTGTGCTAATGTTCTTCGCCGCTGCCGGATGTACAATTTGCTACACTTCCGTACTTTCAAACTTGGTTTATTACAGTCTCACAATGGGTGTTGAGTCATATCTCTTTCTAAATTTGACCATATATGGGCCAATGTTACCAATTACTATCGCACAGACTATTTGGGATGGCAACTTTGATCGTGAAGTTGGAAGTTTAGGTGCCTACTCGTTTCGGGGGTTGCTAGGTTTCTCGGTATCTTGCATTTGTATCCTACTTATGCCTTTCGCCAACCAACTGATTCCTCTGTTAATTGTGTCTTTGTTCTTGGGGCTAGCATCTGCTACTTTGCATGGAATGTTGAAACAGATGGCTTCTTTTATTTACCCGGGCTGTTTTAGACTGGCGGCTGCGGCTACTGCCGGGATGCAAGCATCCGCGGCACCTGTTTTGTTCGTATCTTTCGCAACTGGTTTTGGTCGAGGTTCAAGTAGTGATGGCATTAGAATTTTTTATTTCTCTATTGCTGGTCTGCTGCTCTTTTGCTGGGGTTGCTTCCGAATACTTATTTCTAATAGCACAGGAGTTAGCAGAGGCATGCAAAGGCAAGATTCTATGCTTCTGATGGACGATGAAGATATTATAGAACCCATCATTTCGGAACGTGAAGTTTGCTTGGAATCGGAGAATAACCCACCAATCTTGCATCAAGCGAGGAGCCAGCACGGAGAATTACCAACATGGGAACTTTGGAAAAAGACTCAGCCAGCCTGCTTTATAATAATGATCACTGTTGCTTCTTCCATGTCAGTGGCATGTTGGTTAAACCGGGTCAAAAGTCAAAATCCAGAAAACGAAGCTTTTGCGCAAGTCCTCTTCTACACTCGCCTACTCGGCGATCTAGTAGGAAGACCAGCTACCCTTCATCGCACTCCTACATCCATTTCGAACCTTGTGTTCCCTGCTTGTTTTCGACTGAGCTTTGTCCCAGTGTTCTTTCTGTATACCACGACCAACATTATTCCCAAATGGGATATTGCTGCTATCGTTGGAATATTTATGTTTGCTCTTACATCAGGTTATCTCGCAACTCTTGTCTACCAGCTGGCGCCTTCATTACTTAATGATCGAGAAAGAGAACGGAACCTTACGAGACAAACTGGGCTCATCAATGTTTGTTTCAGTGTATCCATTCTATTGGGATTCGGTCTGACCTTTGCCATCGGATCAATCATTGAGTAATTATCTAGTAATCACACCATCTGTAAAAGTCCTACGTGTAGTCGGCATAGTTATGATTACACTATAATCAATGAGTTCTGTATGTATTTATAAGGAAGGACTTAACGTTCAAATTCAACAGTGATTTCAGTTCAGATTGCAACAAGAAGCTCTTATCCTCAGCTCGTGGTATGCTTATAAACTTTATGAGGAGAGCCCGATAAAGAAGTCAATAAAGCGATGATCACCAGTATTACCTGATCATTTTGGAAGATAATAACTTGAAGCAAGCTCAAACAAATCGACGGTGATGAACTGAATGTTTAAAATAATACATGCATCCTCGATGAATTCTGCAATATGAAATAAGCCGGCGCACAACATGTTTGAATATAACTGGATTATACGGTACAGTACACGTATCGTGAACTTACTAATTTTAATAATAATACACAAAGATTACATAGAAAAGAAATAATCATGAACATGTCATTGAAACACTTCTTCAGCCTCGCCATGTTTATGTCCGATGGAAAGAAATTCTATCTACCATTTCTTCGATGTTGGCATCTTAGTCTTCTTTGGCACCTTTGTCTCTTTTGGAGTATTTCTTGGGTTCCTCGGCTTAATGGTGATCGAGGTGTCTCTCTGTACTAAGTAGTACCAATCAGAGGATCGGCAAGTGGCAGACATTAGTAGGGCGGAGGAGTGTAACAAATGCCGTCCCATCAAGCAAATCCATAACTTGCTTTATGGAAATTCCAGAGGAGCTGTCATCAATGTCACTGGGTATAGCAAGCAAATGTGGAGTCAACCACGGTAAAATGAGACACAAGAATGATTACAAGATGGGGATGATGTTGGTAGTACTGCTGCTGCTGGTAGACGAAAATGTCTATTTTTGACTTCTACTGGGTAAGGAGTGGATGAAACAAGGATTGCAAGCAAGAATGATGTAAGTTGAAAGTTTGAACTTCTTCTGGTTTTGTGAGCGTCCACACCCCCAGCCAGTTGGAAAGGGCATACACGACTCATTTTGAATCTCAGGAAAACTTGGCCCCTCCGTCCCTGCGCGCGCTGCGCCAGATCTCTCTTTCTCCTCACTTCAACCCCACGAAGCAAGAAGGCATTCTGGATTGATTATGGCATCTGGCATTCTTGTAAAAGGTAACTAGTGACTAGCGCTCCAACAACCAACCTATCTTACTTCGAATTGATCACTATCTATCATAAATGCAAGAGATTTTCTTGAATATTAATAAAGATGGCATCTATTGAGCTTCCAACCTTGGAAAAAGGAGGTGAAGAATACCAAACATATGTTTCTGTTTCTCCAACAGCAAACGGCAACAATGACACCAACTCCAACTCCAGCAATATCTCCAAACCACACAAACAATCAGGTATCGCAGGAGCATCTGCGAACCTGGTAAACTCAATCGTTGGTGCGGGTATAATTGGGATACCCTATGCTCTCCGTGAAAGTGGTTTACTCGCTGGATTGTTTCTACTGGGCCTCGTCGCCTATTTGACGGACAAATCCCTTCGGATAATCGTCGGGCTGGCCTCATTTCATCCAAAGCTCAAGAACAGAGATGTCAGAACGTTTGAAGATCTTGCTTCTTATCCTTTTGGGAGAATAGGTCTCAATTTTGTTCTTGTGAACATGTTTGTAATGTAAGTTTTGCCAGTACTTAGATGTCACGTGTACGGGTACACGTAGTACCTGGCACAAAGCTTGTGTGCGGCATTGGCTCTCCAAATCAATTGTTTTTGAATCTTAATCATGCTAGGAGAACATTCCCTTTCTAATATTTTCATGCATTCTCACCATCGTGTTCTATGTTCTCCATATGGTTATTGGTGCAGGGGTTACGGGGCAATGGTAGCCTATCTCCTTATCATAAAGGATACCATCCCAAGCATCCTTGGTGTCGAAAACCGATTTGAAAAAATACTCATTATGATTGCCACTAGTGCTACAATCATGTTGCCACTTTCGATGCAACGTGATATGGCCAGTTTATCCATCACGTCCCTCTTTTCCGTGTTGGCAGATGTTGTCCTGGTTGGTTTCATTGTCTCCTACTCCCCCATGAGCGAAAGTATCGAAGAGGCAGGTGGAATAGGGAAAGTGTTGGAAGATAATGCGGTGCAACCCACGCTTTTTGTTGGACTTGGAATTCTATCAACGGCAATGGCTTGTCAGCATTCTGCCTTCATTGTCAGCGGGTCGTTGGAAAATAAGACCATGAAACGGTGGGCAACAGTGACTGGATTTTCCATTGGTGTGAGTGCGATTTTGTGTATGATACTTGGTGTGACGGGTTACCTTGGTTTCTTGAATGAGACGCAGGGAGACGTTTTGAATAATTTCGACAATGACTCTGCCCTGGCGAATATTGCTAGGTTTCTCTTGGCGATTACCATGTTTTTTACCTATCCCATGGAATCATTTGTGGCAAGGCATGTGTTAGTGCAGTTTTTTCATGGTGGTGACATGGATGGGAAGGATGATCCTAATCACAGTGGTGAAGACGGTGCAGAAGCTGGCGGGATTGGTTTCATGAATCGGAGGCAGACATTGACACTGGTGATTTATTTGATGACGCTATTACCCGCGCTGATAGTAGATGATTTAGGACCAGTTTTATCTATAACTGGATCACTAGGAGGAGGCTGTATTGCCTACATGGGTCCCGGTTTGTGTTACTTGGGTGTAAATGGTAATGCATTCCTTGAATTCGCCCTTAAGTTATTGGGCAATCCTTCGAGGGCCGGCTCTTCAGTAACAACGGCTGATCTCCCAGTTGCTGGTAGTTCGGCCAATATGATGGTACCTGCATTGGCATCATTGGATGAAGTTCGCAAGCCATTTTGGTGGTATCTTTGTGGGTTTCCCATATGGACATTTATTGCAAAAGTTGGGAAAAATAACATGGACAACAAAGTCAGTTCAAATGCTGCATACGAGACAAATGCTTACGATGAAATCAGCATGATTCCAAATGGTACCGATTTTTTCATAGCAATTTTCTTCATTTGTTTTGGCGTGTTGTCGGTGATTGCTGGGGTTGGCACCAACATCTATGTGCAATTTATTAGAGACTAGAAACTTTTTCATCACCAATGTTTTAAGATTTCATTAATCATTTGAGTATTTCTTTGGTCTGTCTAACAAATGAAATGAGATGATCGTCAACACGTACATACGTGTAGTACCTTGATAGTACTTAGTACTCGTAAGTTCTTCTGTCCTGTAACTTATTCCATCACAAGCGATCTATTAGCAGCGGGAAAATAAAATGCCATTCAACTGAGGAGTATCCCCCTGATAGTTGTCTGTTGCAACTGGTTCCAAAGGAACAAGCTTTTGTCCATCCATCCTCTCGTTGTATTCGTGCTTTGAAGAGAGCGAGCGGAGCTCGAAAATCTGGCGCGCCATTTCAACTCTTCTCCAAAACCAACAAAAATTTCGACAAAAAAGCACTGAGTTACACAAGTATGTACTTGTGTATGAATACCACTTTCACCTTTATTCATTCATGGTGCATCACATGTATGCGAGAAGCTAGAAAATACAACAACATGTCTTCATCATCAAGTGGTCTACTGTTCTATTTGGACCAACAGCGGTATGCGATTTCAGTGATCTTATCGTTTCTCGACGAAATCGACGGAACATGCATGCTGATCACCAATAAAACGTTAAAGCGAATGCTCCCTTTATTCAACATTGCTCCACATTTACTCAAAGAGGATAGGATATCAATCGTAAGAGAGCATGGCCATGATAATGGTGGTGATAACACCAGCAGGCTGAAGAAAGTAAGGCATTTCTATAAACCATTACCGATACAATGCCCAGCTGTTCTATTGGATCGGCTAAATACAGAGCGGTTGTCGAGACGAATACGTCTGAATTGCAAAAATTCTGCCGGCATAGCTGAAGCTGGAACTAAATATTCATACCCACTCAATATGACGACAGAGGAAATTGCATGGACTGAATGGACACATGAAAGGAGCCAATTCATTACCTATCAACAACAGAATACGACAGATGTATCCAATAAAGTGCCAACGTCATTTTATTCTTCAAAACTAGAATTACTTCGCTATCGATCCCCCCCTCCTCCATCTAAAACAATCTACAATTTTAAACTTCAAATACCACAAAGTATTTCCAGCACGGGTTTCATCCCCAAAATCTTACCAGGTGCCACAGTCTTGGCATCATATCCACGATCTGGTAACACTCTCCTCCGCACTCTTCTAGAACGTACAACAGGTATCCTTACCGGATCCGATACCCGTCCGGACAGAACTCTCTCGAAAGCTCTGTCAACACTTCATTCCCTCGTTGGAGAGGGCATCACCTCACACCCCAGAACCCCCGTTATAAAAACACATTTTCCAGAACGGAGAGGGTACATGATGTACAATGCAAGTAGAATCATTTTATTGGTTAGGAATCCGTACGATGCGATTGATAGTTATTGGAATATGTGCTGTACGAATACTCATACAGAGAGTGTGAGTGAAGAAGTTTATGATAGATATAGGGAGAAGTTTCAAGGGTTGGCTTTCGCAGAGATGGAGACTTGGGTGCGATTCTTGAAGTATTGGATGCTCAAGTGTCACACAACTTTTATGGACAGTGCTTCGGATGGAGTTAATCTAGGCAATAGCGCTACGAAGAAGTGTGTTGGTCCATCTATATTGCTCGTCAGGTTTGAGGATTTGATTCAGAAAACAGAAGTGGTGATGGAGCAGGTCATCAAATTTATCACGGTTGATGATGCTAATGGAAGTACAGCTTGTGAAGATATTCATCCATTTTGGAAATGGAGAATCCGCCGTGCATTGGGGTTGGATCCAGCTGTCATCGCTCCTGCAAATAGATCAAAGTCAAATGATGTAGATACAGCGAATCTAGGATCCTACAAACCACGGTCATATGATAATGGTGAGTCAAAGTGTGAACTTGTGCCTACGAAAGGATCCAAGACTGGTGAACCCAAGAGCGGAAAAACTAATTCGATCGGAAAATCACTCGGCAAGAATCGTTATACGGACCAAGATCTTTTGCGAATGCACCAAATTGCAGAAGGATCTATCCTACACCACCCAACTAAAGGTAAAGTGAATTTGCTGCAGTTGCTTGGGTACGATGTTCTCAAGCAGAATTTTCCTGATAATTTTGAGAAGGAAGAAAACGACTGCAATTGGGATTTTATTTATCCGCATGGAATTCGCAAAGGAAAGTCTAGATCTGTTGTTCGAATCAATCTGGGGCCAGAGCTTCGACCCACTGATAGTCCTTTCGGTCGGGCCATGACGAGATGGAGAAAAAGTCAAACCTGTGATGACTCTGAACCTTTTGAAATCTTCAAAAAGAAAAGATAATTCCCTGCTGTTGGTATCACTAATCGAGAGACTTACGAGGAGTGTGGATGTTGATGCAAAAACAACATTCAAAATAAAAATAAAGTCAATTTCTTCCTGTATACACCACGTACGTGTACGTGTAGCGTATTTTGAATTTAGAAACATATTTTTCTATAGGCAGAGAGAGGGCTAAAAGGTGTATCAACTCAGCATAAATATTCTATTGGCAATGTCATCCGTCATCCAATCCATTCCATCCACCAAGCCCATTCCAGTCACTGCGCTGCATGGCAGAATCGACCAATGACGGTTGGCGAAATTCTTATTCACTCTGAGCTGTAAAATGTCCGCAATCTCTTCTGAGCTCAAAGCTCCCGCTATATCCTGCTTATTTGCCAATATCAATAAACTAGCCCCTGCAAGCTTCTCCTGATTCAAAAGAGAAAATAATTCATTCCGACAAGTTTCCATTCTTGCCTTGTCAGAACTATCGACAACCCACACGAGGCCATCCGTGGATTCAAAATAATTTCTCCAATACGCTCGGATTGTTCTTTGACCGCCCACATCCCAAACATTGAGTTTGTAAGATCGATGCTCTAGGGTTTTGATATTGAATCCGAGCGTTGGTTCTATTTTGTTGATATCTTCGCCGCAGAATTTGCGAAGGATTGTCGTTTTTCCTGCGTTATCTAAGCCTAAGATCAAGAGCCTTACTTCTCGTTCCTTCTCTTTCACCTATTGAGCAAAACCAACATATTTGAAAGTGTCAGTTCACTACATGCAATAGCTGCTATATACCGTAAATGATTTATTCTGATCCGCCGAGGTATGCAATTTGAATTGTTGTTGGGAGACAAAGGTACGTTCATTTTCAAAATCACTTTTTCTATTGAGCTTCGGCGGATTCACTCACTTTCTTCAAGATGCTCAGTAATCCCATCGTCAGTTCTCTGTTCGTGTGCTTTGATTTGTCTACGTCTAGAAAAGAATATTCATTCAGAACGAGAGAGAGTTGTGCGTTGTATGTTCGGGTAAATGAGTAATGATTTTTGATTTTTTTGTTATGTTGTTGGTTGTCGATTTTCAAACGATCAACTGTAAAACACTTGACTTTAACGGCTTTTGTAGCGTTAATAAAAATAATCGACAACAACAACAACCAACAACGGCGGAGGAAAGATCCGGGAAGCGTTCGGAGCGCTCAAGGGTTGGTACTGAGATGCAGGCCCCCAACCTACAAAGCCATCTCGGGAGGATCTCAACATGACACGTGCTGAATACACAAATCTATTTGCGGAAGAAACACCTTCGGAAGATCCAATCCCCATCCCGAGTTTACAATCAATGACGAGCCCCCGGACGAGGACGAGATTGTGACGAAATTCGCCATAGATATCAGGGCTTTGCCTGCAACCAGTTGGAACGGCAGCGAGAAAGCAGAAGTTTCCATGCGGACTACTATTCAATGTTTTTGTGACGAGAGCTGCGACACAAACCATAAAATTGAATGCAATGATGAATTTATGCAACTTCCGCTCAATCTGTTGGCTGAACGTATCGTCGGTCATATTCTTTTTGACCTTGCACAAGCGAAAGTAACATAGGAAAAATGTGTACATGGGTGTGCTTGTGGAACCTATGGTAAACATAACACTGTTCGTTTTGCATGTAAGATTGTTTCCTGCAGCCCACAACGCTTGAGGGACGTCTGCTGGAGCTGCAAGTGGCCCTGACAGCATCGCAAAGGACTGCAAGATGTCTGATATGCTGAGCCCGAAGATAACACGGTGGTAAGGAGAGGACATGAGTGAAAATGCGGTCCCCGTTGTCGTCGTGTGGTTTCTTCTTGGTCTGTTGTTGTTGTTGTTGTTGTTGCCCCCAGCACTACGTACTAGTTTTCTTTGACCATTCAACCATGATCGCCACAATTAATGAAGCGACGAAAGATACACTGGCGGTGGAAATCTGACAAGTCACCTGTACTCTCCACATATTATATTGTCGCCTTGTTTCTTTGCATAAGACCTGATACCAGGTATACCGATAGGTGAAGTCTGGATTAGTATGTACTGTTATGGCCATGTATCAATGTATGGAGGACAGAATGGAATGAATTAATCCGGGACCGAGACAAAAGACAAAACTACATAATGTCACCTTCTTGATCGGACTAAAATAATTCTCATTATTTCCAAATTTCTAAAAATGCCAGTAACAGTGCTATGTTTTTGGCCCCTTTGGACCAAAGGATTCATAACGTTAGTGTACTACGAGTACGTACAAAATCCAAAACAAAATTTGCTCCATACTGAATACGTTGTGGCGTTAAAATTAATTCATTCAAGTGCATTTTTTAATTGACTAATGCAGCCGCTTACTGGTCGTCTACTTGAATGTCCTCAAATGTATTTTTTCCCGCCTTTGTAGCAGAAAGTTAGCCCACTGTTCAAAATGATTGCGTCGCGCATATGAAAATGGGAAGTGTCCCCTTTGATCCTCCACTAGAAGCAGATCTGCTTCCTTCTCCATGATTAACGCCATCAAGTCGAAATTTGGTTCAGGGGACCAGCAGGCATCGTGGAAAGGTGTTCTGCCATAGTCGTCCTTGACTCTGAGTGGCACTTCAGCTTCCTCGATTAGAAACCGGACAACATCTATGAATCCTCTTCGGCAAGCCATATGAATGAGGCTCTCCCCAAATGAATTAGCGGTGTGAAGGCTTTTACCATTATTTCGTAACTCCCTAAGCAACGGTATATTTTGTTGTCTGATGGCACTGATGGCTTCTTTGTCATAGGATGCAAGCTCTTTTTCAGTATAAGTAATAAAGTAGTCCTTTAATTCAGAGGATTTTCTCCCTTCGGCTTTATAACCTGCTTCTTGCAAAATCGAAACCAATGTGATTTGGGGATTCAAATCTTCTTGGGGTTGAACCTTTTCCTCCTCAAATTTGCTTCTAATTATCACTGGCTCTTCGTTGCTTCTAATTATCACTGGCTCTTTGTGGATCTTGTGACTTGAAAGCAATTTAGATGGTTGTTTATTGACTCGATTTACACTGCCCAAATCGAAAGTGGCGTTTTGCATCTGCTCCTTGAACGCGTTTGGTTGTTTTGAGTGTACACTTCCTAGTTGGCCAAATGTCGCGTTTGATTTAGAGTTTCCACTTCCTACTAGTTGGCCAAATGTCGCGTTCCGTCCCCTGTTGAACTCGTTCGATTTATTGCGCTTTAATCCGTTTGAATTATATGAAATATTGGGCAGTGAATTATAACCATTCAACAGTCTAGATGTAAGGGAACTTGCAGTTTGAGGATCTGGTTCGTTCTTGCCTGAGCTGATCCGTGATAATAAAGGTCCAACAGTTTCTGGTGCTCCACGCTTTCTTTCCAATGAAAATGCCGATTTCGGTCCTATAATTCCTTTCGATCTGGAGATAGTAAAGCGGTTCGATGCATGGGAGCTTGATTTTTGAAGATCTGATTGAAACTTGCCTGAATCAATTTTTGACGATAAACACAAAGGTCTACGTGTTGCTTCGCATTTCGTTCCATCCAAAGAAGTTTTTCTCGCATTTTCTTCGATATCAGCAGCTGGATTTTGTGAGTGATGTTCGATGATTGATGAGAGGTGATTGCATTGGTTCAACTTCATGTTGCATGTGTGGGTCGGTTTTGCTTCAAGATATTATTGTGTTTTTTCTGAGTAAAAAGGTTGTTCAATGCTTCATTGAGGATTGAAGAAATCAGATGTCAGCGAGCGCCATCTGTCTTCTTGAGTTCGTATTTTTACTGGGTTGTTTATCGAGTGTTTATCGACGTATCTTGATCTATTTTGCTTGCGTCACGTCAGCGTCAACGTGTCAGCAGGCAACAATGCTTCCGTGTTTCCCGCACCAGCGCTACTCGATCGAGGCCTTTTATTTCAACGCGTCATATTGATATCCTTGCGTGTTTCTTTTGTCCTTTTGTGACTCCCTCGACTCGACTCACTCTCATCTCACTCCGAGCAATCATTCCATTCGATTCTTCATTCTTCTTAAAAGCTTGAGTCAGCCGAATGAATCATCAAGTACAAGGGACATGGTGTTTGCCCTGCACCAAAGTGCTTGGCTTCGTGAAATTCTTGGAAAGCCTAATACGATGCGATGAAGAGGCAGGGATAAGTGAGCATCTTAAGTAGGGAATTGCACGACGATGAGTTTTAACCCGGTTTACAAGTATTGGCCATCGAAAATCCAGATACAAGTGTAACACATTGAGTTTGTTGAAGTATGCTCGTTTACGATAGATTTTGAATAGCTCACTTTGAAATTATTTGTATGATACTGTATATAGAGTGCATTACCCCTAATCTAAATCATTATCTAACCTGCAGCATAAAAGAAAACTATCATTGTTCCGTGCTCATCGTGGATTCTGAGCGCCGCCATGTGAAGCGGCCAACATAAGTAGTAGTGGCATAGATGTGAACGTGGATAGATGAGGGCCACGAGTACGTCTAGTTCAAGCTTGTTCACTTCAAATCATTCCTCCTCTACCTCCTGCGCATGAATATGTATCTACGTAAAGAGTCAATATCTTGGTTTCTTCCTGTTCGGGGAGCAAGTGAAATTATAAAATCACTGTCTAGAGTAGTCCTGTCTCCTGTCCTACATGCGAGTTAACACAAAAATATTTCCTTTGTCGCCCCTCGTCAATCTCACTTCGTCGTCGAGATAAGTTATATCCAGTGCCCCTCGGAACGAATCAGGTGCATCAAATGAAATTGGTCCAATGCTAAACTTTCGAAACTTCACATTGGTAAACTGTTTATTCTCGGGAGTGAGTTCAGCCGTAATCTTCCTCGGCACTTTCAAGCCAAAGTAGCTCACGACTTCACTATTCTCTGCACTCAGATTATTGGTGTCAATGTTTTGCACGATTGCACCTACACGTGGAAATCCTCCTTTGCCAATGATTGAATCAGATGTTGAGTAGTCCAATGACCAGTCGCCATTTACTTTCGGACTAGAGAGAGGACCTTTTGTTGGATTTAATCGTTCGAGCTTCTCAAATAGATCTAGCATCTCCTCATTTTGTTTGGGGGTCGCAGTTACGCCTCTTTTTGTTTCCTGTGCCAAAACAAGGATTTTTGTTTTTAGTTCGTTTCGAGTACCAGTTTGAAAACCAGGCACTACAAAGAATGCTGAAGCGATGGTTGGAAAAATGAGGCCGCTTAGGAAGAATGATGAA
>Ga0115005_10003735_pt1 | contig 12174 bp, 7 predicted proteins | sample ArcOceMetagenome_FD_87163 | JGI IMG/M metagenome (GOLD analysis project Ga0115005, IMG submission 87163) | Marine eukaryotic phytoplankton communities from Arctic Ocean - Arctic Ocean - Greenland ARC118M Metagenome | ecosystem: Environmental > Aquatic > Marine > Oceanic | place: Arctic Ocean...
ATACAAATACAAATACAAATACAGGTACAGCCTTAGCCGGATCCAAACGACGTCGGATTCGAAATCGTAACCGTCACCGTCACCGTCACCGTCCCTCAGAAACCCCCGAGGCCGCACTTGCTAGATTGACATCATCCTATTCCGCCGCCATGAGTGCCGTGGGAGCTCTGCACAAAGCCAGTCACGAAAGTGCATCTGCAGAATCAAATCAAAACGAAAAGCAAAAGCAAAAGCAAAAGCAAAACGAATGGGAATCCATCCAGAGAGTGTCCAGAGCCGCAAGAGACGCATTCGAACATGCTGTATTATCCGATCCTCTCATTCAACCCTATTCCCCCACCTTTACCCATGTCCTAATGACGAGAAGTCAAACGATTGTTCGGGGAAATACGAGTACCAGTAGGTTGACATTGAAGGAGGATGTGAAAAAGATTGTATCATCTGCAGCGCATCAGAATACATTGAAGGAACTTGCCTATGCTAGTTTATTGAATTATGCTGATTTGCTAGTTTGTGGCTGTGATACAAGTACAAGTAATATTAATGGAAGTGGAAGTGGAAGTGGAAGTGGTACACGTACTCCAAAGGCAAAGGGTGGGGGGATTTTAGATCGTGGGGTAGTGAATACCCTCCAAGCTCTCAATGTGCACAATCACACGCCTATATCCCAGAATCAGAGTGATGCTGCAGATATTCATACTACACGTACAGGTACTACGGCTACGAGCATACCACCTATGTCTACTAGCCCTGCAAGTATGGATACTTGTAGCTCTAGCCCTACGAGTACGAGTACAAGTACAAATAGTTTATGGAGCAATGTCGAGAATGAGGAGTGGACGAGACGATTGGCATTGGTGGCATATTGCGATGCTGCAGATTTGGACGGGTCGGATCCTACCATTTGGTTGAAATTGGCGTGTGCTGCAAGACGTCTTGGTCTGGTGGAAAAGGAGAGGCAGAGGCAGATTTCTTGTGAGGGGCAAGAGGATATGAATATGGATAATGATAATGGTGGTGCTGGTGCTGGTGGTGTGGCTGCACGGATGGACGCGGATGCTATGGACATTGACATGGATGTCAGTGGGATATATCACAATTCTACTGCGTGTACCAGCAGCTTGAGGACATGTGCCGACAAGTATGTCAACCTGGGCTACGAACGACTTGAGAGGTATGCCCTGGAGCGCGGATTGACCACTCTCCGCAATGGACTGCCCCCCAATCGTGCCATCTCTCGAGCATTTCACGAATTTGAATTGGAACAAGTGAATAATCCGCTCATGTATCAAAGAAGTGCGCCAGATCCTTCAAATGCAGATACTGCAGATTTGATCATTGACTTGCCGAGATATAGTTGGTCTACATTGGGAAGGTCGCTTCTCCGTGCTTGTCGGGAGGGAGTCACGTCGAACCAGCAGGGTGGATGGACGATCCAAAACTCCTGGACGACGTCGGTACACAAAGGAAATGATTTCGCATCGCCATCTATCCAAGTTAAAATATCCCCATTGTTGGCATTGCCTCGGAACATATTGGCTAATACATGTGAATTCCTCGGTGCTGATGCGAGGAGACTGGAATCTACCTGTCGATCGCTTTCGGTGGATATTATTTCTGCAAGGGCCTTGATTGAAAAGGGTCGGAATGTACGAATGAAACAGATGGAGCAAGAAATGGGTGATATGCTGAAAGAGACGGAGATGGATGAACCACATACTCTTACGTGTAATGATGAAGGGACGTCCAAATCGGATGCCAGCGGCAAACAAAATTTGATGAAATTTGCTCATCGCACTTCCAAGCGTGTGAGATCGCAATTAATTACTTCTGGTAAACAATCTGAGCGGAGCGCCAAGCGAAATAGTGTGGAATATTGTCTTATTTCCTCGATCATACCGTGCACAATTGATCATCCGGATTACAATAGGTGTTTGAGCGAGGATCTTGATTGGGATAATTTGATACCGCTTCATTTGTACTCTGAAAAGGTTAAGGTCATGTCAGAAGTGTCGAGAAAAGAAGAAAATGATAAAGTTGATTCGGACAAGGGTTCAGCATTACGTGCAGAGAGGTGCACGCATCGAAACAGCATTCGTGATGCGTCGAGTGGTAACACATCTTTGACCACTTTTATCAAGAAATGGAGTCGCACAAATTCCGGAGCGAGGGATATGTTGCATCGTTTCTTGGCACACGTCTCATGCTATGTCGACAGTGTTTATGAATGTGAAGAGGGGAATGGCATGATGTTGAGTCAGTGCATTTCAGAATGTAAGTAAATCGAAAATGGATGCACATGTTCAAGATGATGTGTTCTTTTGAACTGAAGCCCAACTTTTGTTTCTCATCCAATTAGGTTTTGGTATCTTGCTGGCGTGCAATGCTACTCACGCTGCAATCAATCCTTCATGGTATGGCAAAGACAAATTCGTACCTACGGACAAGAATACGTATCTTGGTATCGAAACTCTAGCTATGAATCTTCTCTCTACAGAACTCAGGATGCGGACTTGTGAACGCCATGGAATCAAAGTTGTCTCGTTCAATGATAATGTGCAAGCTGTAAGGACTAACATCCCGCATCTACTGCAGTATTCAGAGGCGATCATGCAATGTGACATGGATATTACTATGAAGTGTTTAGTCACAGCCATGCAGACTAGATGCTATTGGCTAGCAGGTATATTTTATGTTTGGTGGAGTCGACACACAACTGATTTGAGTGATGTAAAAGAGCTGGAAATCCTGTCTTTGGAATTTATCGACAAAGCAATCCAGTCCCTCCAATTACCCTCGTCAAAGCCAATAGCTTCCGTTCCTACCCAACATTTAAGATCCCATGGGCGAGTTGGTAATCATTGGTCAGAGCTATCTGGTCAATCTTTGGCTGCCTATCGAAATCAGATCGAATCATCGACCGTGATATCGCGCGTTAGACAAAGATTTCAAGATATTGTCATTGACATTGAGCAAAAGGGGGAAACTTCTTTGGCTGAGCTACCGCAGGATGTCAAAGCTCATTTTGATTCCATTGAGAACGACCTCTTTGAAAGATATCAGCTTCGACACAATTTCCAAGGACAAAAGTTTGATGAGTTGATAAGTGATTTTGTGAACAGGCATCGACAGAGTCTCACAAAGAAAACTCAACAAGGAGGCTCCAAAGACTTTTTGTGTCACACTTCTCCCGCTGAATACTGGGGTGCCCTATGGAATTTAATTCCATCGGAAGCCTCATTGCACTTGCAATTAGATGACATCAGGGATCCAACGCTGCTCACAATGGTCATACTTTGTTACCACAAAAGAGGAGCCATGTTCGCATCCTGTGTCGGCGGACTTCTCGCGCACCTTATTATATCTGTCTTGGAGAAGAGAGCCAAGCTTCTCGATAGGAAAGAAAATACTTCTGATGAGTTTGCCATTGTCGATGACAGTGACAGTAGCAGTGATGAATATGATAGCACCGATGGAGATGAGAATGCTTTTGATCCTGCAATATTGCTGAGATTGTCCCACTTTCTACTGGCAAAGCTAGAAGACATCGTCACAAGGTGTGATCTCGAAGAGTTCAATGCCTTGCAAGAACACACCATTTGTGCTCTCAAGGTTGTAATTGAATGTTCATCTGGAATGCTGCCGACGTCAAGCCGAGCCTTCATGACCAATGACTTTCTTCATTTGCAACCTAGTATCGAGATGCTTACCTCTTCCTTGTCAACCATTAGCACGATTATCCAACGAGTGGATAAAAATAGTGATTTGTATCAGAGCATTTTAACCACGACATTCACTATGCTCGTGAGAGTTATCACCCATGGGAAGAAAATTATGGTGCTGTTGCTAGGCTCGCGAGACAAAAATCGTCTCGGCCGCTCCGAATGCCATGCATTGGTGATGCTTCGAGCGAAATATATTGCGGCTGCCTCATCAGAATTGGCATCTATGCTTTCTCATCATCGTAACAAATATCTGAGTGATGGCAGAATTGAAGAGTCTTTTCTTATAATCGATCTCATGAAACTCAACAAACCAATGGCTGGCTCAGACAAAAAGCTCTCACCCCTTGTGTGCCTGGCAGAAAACCTTGCATGGTTATGGACGTTTTTGTATTCCGCAGAGTCGGTAGAAGCATCATCTACTTCAAGATATGCAGCAATTACAAATACCGTGCACAAATATGCTGCAAACCATTTACTAGTCCCAATAGCTGGTGCAATAACTGCTCTGGTTGGTGCAGTTGGCCATGGTCCAACAAGTAAGGTTTCAATGTGTTTTATTGAATTGACTACTCCCAGGGTCAACAGCAATGGCGATGTCTTCTCTCTGTCAGATTATTTTGCTTCGGATGAATCTGCGAAAGACTGGATGGTTGCGGGAGACGAGGAGGAAGCACGCCTGAAAGATCAAAGACGTCTACTTCAGACTTTAAGTAGAACTATACAATGCATTGGTCTCGTTTTCAGTAATTATGAAGATGGCGAACTTTCGGTTCAACCGTCTTGCATTCTTTTCCCAATGAAGGAAGGATTCTTCCTTCCTTTGATTGTCACGAGAGTTCTTTCAAGCATTTCAGATTTCGCCCTGGTCGAATTTGCCGAAGAAAAGAAAAGCCGTGCACGAGAAATGGCGATTTGGGATGATGAGTACCCGTTTGGTTTTCGGAGTCCAGGCATTCAACTAGACCTCCTGCTCCACAGGGCTTATCGTTGCCTCCACGGAATAAACATATCAGCGACACATTTGACGACCCGCTTAGCGAAAGATGCTGTCTATCCTGCATCAAACACTAGCCCACCAGCTAATAGGTTGTACTATCTACCACAGTCCACATTGGCTGCGATTAAAATTTACAGGTGCCTCAAACGAGCTTATTGTAATGGCCGCCGGATCATCCCAAATGATGTTCTTGGCTGTATTTCCACAAGCTTACCGAAAGAAAGAGAGAGTGAAAAGGAAGATGCAATTAAGACATTCATCTTTGGCAAAACAGATGAAGTTCCATTTAGTACTCCTTTGGAAACACCATCAAACGTCATGGATATAGATAATATTGATCAACTCCCTCCTGACTTTCCTTCATGGTTATTGGAAGAGACCTATATTGAAAGGTCAAAGAGCCAGGAAAATGATTTACTACAAAATGACATTAGCATTGTCCGCAAAGGGATTGCACAATATCTTGCTGACGGTCCTATGCCAAGAATTGGTTTGAACTCTGAATCAAATGGTATTCAGTATACTGCTTCAGATCGGTCTTTGCTAGAGCGCAAGGGTGCTGCTGATTGCGAGGTTGCCTCAAACAAAATGCTACGGTCCATTATCAAAGCTTTGCATTACGACCCGTCGGACGAGAAGAAGTGGTATCGTGCTGGATTATGTATAGGAGTCAAATTGAATGCGATCTTGGATCGCCTCATTCCCGCTGAACGCGGAATCCAACTTAATCAATTTTCTCTGCCCAGTTTTGACAATATTTATGAGAGAGAAAAACAATGGACTAAGGAAATGGGTCATCCTCGCGGTGCTTCAAAGTTGCTGAAGGATCAAAGACGGACATACAAGAAACTATCGTCACGACGTGGGTCATTGGGAACAGATTTGGCCGTATACATGGATCACCAATTTTGTGATGCGCAAAGCCTGAAAGCTTTACAAGATAGCTTGTTCAAATCTCTTTTTGCAGAGAACAAATCAAACAGTGAACAAAATCAAGGGGGCAAAGATAAATCCTACTTGGTTTCTGTGCTCTCTAAATATGAAAACGGCCATTATTCACAGTGGCAAATTCAATGGGGCACATTGTTCGTAGCGGCTCTCAGGTTAATGCGCCATCGTTGTTTTCACACGGCAATGTTGATTGCAAAGAAAAAAGAGATTTCTGTGCAAGGAGAGAGCATTTACTCTGAGGTTGTAGAGGCCTTGGGTACAGCTCACTACAATTCTATTGGATTCAGTGCAAGAGAACAGTCAAAATTTGAGAAACGGCGAAAGGCACAAATAGCAAGTGCATGTTACCATCGTGCAATGGAGTGTCTCCGTTCTTCCTTTGATGCAAGCTCGGACAGCGTCCCTGCTACTTGGGAACTGCTTTTCATGATCGGGAAGGTAAGATCAAATTCCAAAAAATATATTCTATTGAATGACTACACGTACACATCTCTTACTTTCATAAACCGCTTCTGGAACTGAAATTAGTGTGGTGAAAAGATTGCAAATACGTTGAAGGAGGAACAGTTCCAAACAGGAGAAAGCGAGGAAACTAGTGGCAGAAGATTGTACGAGACATTCTTGCACAACGCGCTGGACAGGTAAGATGAACTATGCGGACTGATTACTTTTGAACCCTGTCTGTTTCAATTGTGGCCTAATTCTCACTACGTGTACGAATGCTTTTTTCATAGTTACAACTTGGCCATAGTCGAGGCAAAAGCGTTTATAACCGATGGGAATTCTCTCGAATTTCAAGGAGGTGGTAGTTCCCACGGTATAACTGAAATGGTATATCGTCTTCATGCGTCTCGCCTCAAAGTATTGCTCTCTTCTGTGAAGTCTGTCCGTCATGAAAGAAAACGTTTCATTGCTGAGGCGTTACGAATCACCTCAAAGCATTGGTTTGAAAAGTCGCCTGATGGATTTGACGAAATGACACCTAACGATCAACTGTGGGCGGTTCTTTGTGATGTGGTGGAGGCTTTAGCTTCCGCTCGCCGAGAACAGCCCTTTTTTCATCGTTCTGTATATCGACACGCACAAGCTATTTTGTGGGCGCCTCTCTTTCATGATCCAGATGGCTGCCTAAAAGGATGCTTAGAATTGGTTCCAGCTCATAAAAGCTATCGCATCCGAGGGTTGGACAGTGGTCCATGTGTTAATAGTGCTGAACCAATCATCAATGCATTGTTTGATAAAAAAAGGTAAGTCACTTTTCTTTGGTCAGGAAATTCCCTCTTACATCCTTGCTCAATATCGCTTCTTCATACAGACCACAACTTGTTGCTGTCTGGGTCACAACCCCTGCTTCCCCTACTCCATTTGAAGCAATTAATGAATCAAATAGAAAGTTTGACAGATTGCGATGTAAATACATCAGTGCATTCATTGAGTGCATGTACTTAATAAAGAGAAAAGGTCCTCTAGAGTCACTGATAAAGTGGAGCTACGCTGCACCGCGGGATCTGCCATCATTTTACGATTTATCTTTGAAATGGGCTTTGGGGTGTACGAATGCCTTACACCAGGCACACAGCAAAGATGACCTGCTGGCTTCAACATCTGGACTAATTTTCTTTGCGAAGAAATTCGCAAACGCTGCACTTTGTCGCATCTCAATGGAGGCCACGTCCAACTTCAACTCTAGAGATTGTTCTATAGACCAGAAGAAGCTCGCAATTCGTGGTTTTTTAAACGTCTACAAATGCTTCCTTCGCCTCAACCGTCCAATCTATAATATACTTTGGCAATCACAGCAGATGAGACACCATTTATGCTCTGGTTCAGTTCTAGAGGCAGATGCACTGTGCGATGCATTTCAGCGCGTTTACGGCAACTTCGAGGATGTCGTTCCAATCTCGCAAATGTCATGGGAAGAAAAAATGACGATACTTCAAAGCGCTACAGTAAAAGGTCAAGAAATGAGCGAAGCCACAGAAGCCGACCTAGATGCCATCAAAAGAGATCGAAAGAAGAGGAAAATAATAGACATGTAAAGCCCCGACGCTCACAATCTGAGTAAAAAGCTAATGATTCATTTAGCCGTATCGGTTAGGGTTTGGGTGTTCGCGGCATAAATATTATTAAAAAAGAGAAAATCGATGCTTGCGATTTCGATTTCCACCAACCACATCACACCAACCACCAACCAGAATTAAAGAAGTACAGTAAGTTCAAAGCATATGATACAACGGTTCACACATAATTGACTTGTATGAAAAAAATCTAACTTCATTGCTCTACGTAATTATATTTTACATGTGCATACCGTCACACAGTCGTGGAGCCCAAAATTTCTCTCCTTTGGCAATTCTGTTTTAGTTCTGCAAGTCAACGACGACTGCTGATAGATTATCGTGGGAACCGAGACCTCTGCAAACAGTTGAAGAGATTAGAACTAGTGTGATTATCAGTGCAAGCATAAATTACATGAATTTTCAAATTCTCCTTACCTTGCACGATCACAAATCCTTTTGGCAGCCCACTTCAAGTTGTTGCTATCGACCTGCAAGGTACTACCCTTGACTTTGCAGGAATAGGAGAGAGTCATCGTGGCAACTTGATCGTTTTCAAGAACATCCTTTCGAGGTCAATAATGATAAAGATAAGCTTCATTTGCATTGGGGTATAGACGATAGCAACGCAAACAAGAACCGCAATACTTACCCATATCCCGTCACTTGCAACTACAATGAACCAATCTTCAGGTTTCAGCACATAGTCAAAGATATCCGGATCACTTGTAACATATGGTTTCAATGGAGCATCCCCGATAGCCCTAGAAACAGCAAGTCTCCTTCAGAACATGTTAGCACAGAATGATACACGATACATAGCGGCATATTAAACAGATGAAACTTACCCTTCCACCCTCCAGCTACCATGGTATATAATTCTACCTCCAAGGTCTGTGATACGTTTATTTTCTGCGGCTGAACCGGGTTTATGATCCTTCGAAAGTTGCACGAAGGTTCCATCCTTCTTCACAATTATTGCTCTTGAATCCCCAGCATTTGCACAAACAACACGCTTATTTCCAACCACAACACACACACACGCTGTAGTCCCATCATTTTTGCCGGTTCGCATGAAATCTTTATCAACATTTGCAAAGGTTGCCCTGAGAGCCTGCGGAAGGTCGCTATGAAATGATTGCTGATTTCGGAGATAGCATGAGAACCAATCAGAACAATACTGACTTGCACGAGCACCAGCATGCCCATCAAACACTCCATATATGCTGGTTGCTTGCTGGTACATAGGTATTAAATTTGCTCGCACAGGACTACCGTTGACGAGGGTGTTGACCGATTCCAGTTTTTCTAGAAGTTTTGACACCCCCAAGTCACATGAATGTTTCGCATAAGTGTTGGAAACAACCATGGATCCGATCCGATCTAAGATAATGCGGTCCTCCATATAAGGACGCTGATTCATTTCAGTCCAATAAGAAGCACTAACATGTGTGCAATTAGGCCGCAATACTCGTTTCGCTAAATCCCCTAGCTTTGTCGACTGCTCCTTGGAACCATCAGATATTTGAGACCGTCGAGAATACTTGATAGAGAGATCCCGCTGGGCAGCATATTTGGGAGACACTTCGTTCCAGATGGAATCATCGTCATCAGATAAGGATTCGGTTGTTGAAATATTCAAAGTTGTTGAGTACCCAGCAGTCTGCGAGCGGTTGCTGGCCCTTGGGGTGAGAATGCTCTTGATTGCACCTTTAATAGACTTCTTGGTCGGTTGCTGAAGTTTGACAGTCCTGCCTCGCTTTGGACTCTGTCTATTGCTAAGGGAAGAAAGTGGGACACGCGTCTCGGTTTCGTCATCGCCAACGCGAAAGCAGTTACGATACCGTGCAGCGCTCGGGAGCTGGGGGATAAGATGTGGAACTCGTCTGAGTTTGGTAGGAAGAAGGGATTTGTCAGGAATACTTTTGCGCATACTATTTGGAACTACGGACGGTCTTTGCTTCAATTTAGGAGGAGAAATGGGATTCACATCAAATTGCATAAATTCCCATATCCCAGAAGCACAACCTTTCGACTTGGCACCGGTTTCCCTGTTCTCTCCCCAAAAGCCATTGAATGGCACGAAATCCAAAGATTTTGGAGTATGGCGATCATTTGTATTGTTCATGGTTTGGTGACACGTACTGAGGTTGTTGTTGAATCCGTAGGCGTCCGAAGTAATATGAATTATATCTTCACAGAATGTGCTGCTTAGATGCTGTTTTGATGAGCTCGGTGATAGTCTATGCTTCTTTCTTCGAAAAGATCTTGGTGTGAACATTATGAGCTATTGGAAATATAGATCATGAAACCAAGTGAGTTGACAGTGGTTGGAGAGGCAAGTAATCAATCTCACACGAGGGATGAGTCGAGTCGATATTGGAATTGCAAAAAATGGAGACGAGAATTAAAATAGGAGACATCCATTGCATCGCTCAAATTTTTGCGACTCACCTTATTCTATTGTACTCCAATTAATGAGCGAAAAATGGAGTCGAATGTGAGAAAACGGAGATGACTCGATGTAATCCAAGCTTTTGCGTGTACAACTATTCCAAGTTTTGAGATAAATACTGCTTGCAGGGCTCTGCTGAAAATGGTTTGATTGGTTTCTTAGTGCACGGATTATTTAAAATAAGTAGTAAGATAACAGTGATGCCAAATTAAAACTAGCGAGGAAGGACTTCGTGGAGGAACCCATATCATTCTGAATTCTCACTTTGAACTTTGGCACAGTTTTTGCAATGTAAAGATAACGGCTAGTAAATTCACGTGAATGTGCAGTATTAGTGCAAATCGTACCAAATTTTCAAAAAGTACACGTTACTCTCGTAGATGTCATGTGCTTCAGAGAGCACACGGCACATGGGATTCTTTTTGTGACACTCTCATCTACGTTCTTTAACGAATTGACCCGTTGTCATCGTGGGGGAGTTACAAGCGTGTTACCTGTTTATCTGACCATAATTGAAGACCTTTCTCGGGTTGTAAGTGCGACTGCAGTGGGATTCATTGCATCAGATCATGTGTATCTGCTTCTTTTTGTTATATTCAAAAGCTATTCATTCTTTCGTGTGTGTGAGCAACTGTGAGTGTTTTGCCTGTGATGTGGGCTAGCTGTCTGTCTGTATGGGTCGTTTCTTCAGATGCTCAGAAATCTGTTCAAAAAATTAGGGGGAGTGTACTGTAGGTTTTTGCTAAGTTGCACCCCCTCCGCGCCAAAACCAAAACATAACGTGTTCTTTTCTTCTTCGTCATTCTTGCTTCTTGTGATACTAACTATTTTATGGACATAATAACGTGTTCTTTTCTTCTTCGTCATTCTAACTTGGTTTTGTTGTGGTGCCATATACTATTTTGTGTACATAACGTGTTCTTTTCTTCTTCGTCATTCTTGTTTGTGGTGCTTTATATTTTGTCCTGCAGAACAAACCTTGGCCGGTACCGCATAATTTCCTGTACGAGTAACATAATAATAATAATACACAAAGATTACGTTTCTGCGATGCCGATGCATCGCTCCTGACCGTTGAAACCATTTCTTGCCCCTCCCCCAAAGAAGATTTCTACGGCCGTTTCCTCGACTCGCCACAATCAAGCCATAACGAAGCTGTCGGCGAGAGAACCAAACTAGATTATTCATATTTCAACGACACTCTCGCTGAAGAAGAAGAAGCAACCCCAGCCAACTGACTGGTGGCACATCTCTCGCCTACGAGCCCTCGCGGAGAACAACACTATTATATTTCATTCAGCGATAAATAATGCCCACTCTCGCTGAAAGAAGTCGCTTGCCATCTGAAAAGGAAATTGATTTGCTTTGTAAATCATGGCACAGTCTCACAATTTACAATCAACCCCGTTGTTCTATTGCTCGCTCACTCATCAACCGAAGAGGAATATATCGCACGACATTTTCAATTTGAAGCACCATTCGAATAAATCCTAAATTCGATCAAATCTTAATATTATACCTAAAGGTGAGCATATTTCTTTTATAACATTGTTCGCAGTTTTATTGCTCGATGAATGATCGAATTCTGGTTCACTCAGCATGATGGTGTTGTTCATATGGTGACTGCTCCTCGCTCTTCTTCCATGATGATAACGATCTAAAAGTTTCTCTTACTTTTCGTATTTGTCAGATGAAAATTACTCCAGCGATCACAAGTGTTTTGGTATCTCTCCTTTCCCTAGCAGAAGTAAGATCTCATGGCACTGAAACTCGCCACTGTATTACCAATGACGGCAACCTCCGCATTTTTATTGAGCACTCCCACAGAGCTTTGGCTTCTCCAGGATCGGCTGGAACAATGCAGATTAAAAATCTCGACAGTGGTACAACTAGCACCCTATCCGCCACAGGAATTATCAATAATCAAGCATCAAGTGAAATCTACAAATATGGTGATTGCGTAGCTGCCGCAACTATTGAAGGTAGTAC
>Ga0115005_10003736_pt1 | contig 12172 bp, 11 predicted proteins | sample ArcOceMetagenome_FD_87163 | JGI IMG/M metagenome (GOLD analysis project Ga0115005, IMG submission 87163) | Marine eukaryotic phytoplankton communities from Arctic Ocean - Arctic Ocean - Greenland ARC118M Metagenome | ecosystem: Environmental > Aquatic > Marine > Oceanic | place: Arctic Ocean...
ACTTTGAAATAAAAAGAAGGAAAGAAGGGTTCAGAACCTATGCGGACCTAATATACGATCCAATAACACTATTAAAAAAAGACAAAGACATTAGGGAAGCAGTTAGCCAACGATATAGGCACTTAATAGTCGACGAATACCAGGACATTAATGAAATTCAACAAGAGTTGCTTCGACTTTTAACAGGCGATGACACGCAGGTAATGGTCGTGGGGGACGCTGATCAATGCATATACGAGTGGCGGGGTGCTAAACCTGAATACATAACGTCCTTATTTGAGGATGACTTCGGTAACTGTACACGTTACAGCCTAACGTACACCTTTAGGGTTGGGCACTCGATAAGCATTGCCGCTAACTACTGTATACGTAACAACTTAGATAGGCCAAAACAGACTTGCTACTCCTACCCTAGTAACCCTCAAACAGAGCTATTTTCACATTCAGATAACTCATACGGGAAGAAAGCTGCAGAAATTATTGAAAACTGGACGGGTAAGTTATCTGAAGCAGCCATACTTATCCGTCTATACAGCATGGCGGCGCCCATTGAATTAGAGTTCCTATCTAAAGGTATACCCTACTCAATGGAGGGCGGTGAAAGTCGCTCTGTACTTAATCAATCCATCGTTGAATCAATGGCAAACTATGTAAGGCTAGCCAGAGGAACAATCAACCAAGGTGACTTTGATATTGTAAGACTTCGGTATGAATCTATTTTAGAAGTTATCCCAACCAGAATGAACAAAGAGCTTGTTAAGATTTTGGCAAGCAACATGGCGGCCAATGACAATATCCGTCACGTTTTAGCTGCGGTATATGATGCAACGTCGCCTAATTCAAAAAAAGATATGTTCTTTGAAACGGGGCTCTCAAAACGACACCTGTTATTTAAGTACATCGTCGATAATATGAAGTCAGCCAGTGCAGACGAAATTATGGAACGTGTCGTCAAAGATCTTGAGATCAATAAATACTACAAAAAACTATACGTCAGAGCACAAAATGGCTTTGAACGAATGAACCTTCTACGTGGCTTAATCGATATCGCCAAGAGTTCCGAAGAAAATGGGGTGGATTTTGTTAAATTTATTGAGGACTGTAAAATAAAATTAAGCTCAAAGTCAAAATCCACAGATAGTGTCACTATTACCACCATTCACAAAGCAAAGGGAATGGAGTGGCCGCTAGTCATCATCCCAGGTCTTATCGAGGGTCAGTTCCCCTATTATGAGTCCTCCACTCCTGAGGTGGATGTAGAGTCCGAGAGACGACTTTATTATGTAGCCATCACCCGTGGTGAAAAAGATGTTCACCTGATTCACCCAGTGAGCGAATACGTTACCAAATTAAATTTTGATTTCTCCTGTGATATTAGCGAAATTACCAAAGAATCTGTCTCTCGTTTTGTCATTGAATCCAACCCCATTTTGGCGTCAAGAGTCTCCAATAAAATTTATAATGAAAAGAGAGATAAGATTAACGCAGTAAGTGGCTTCGTCGCTCAAAAATACGTGAAAGACATTGGCGCCGATTGGATCGAAGTGAATAGCCAATTAACACCAGAGCAAGAAAAAAACTACACCAAACCACGTGGATTTATCCCTGGCGATCGTGTGATGCATAAAATGTTTGGTGAAGGCATTATTGAAAATCTTATAAGTGACGATAACGCGATCATTTCAATAAAATTTGACCAAGAAAATAAACCCATTAACTTTGTTCTCAAAAATATCGAGCTGAGAAAAGTTATTTAATAAACATTTCACCACTTCGCAACGTGATACTTTCCTGAATGTATCGAAGTGTTTGAATAAAGGTGGTGACCTCATCCAGACTAATGTTGTCACTTTCTTTCTGATTAATGGATTTAAGTACCTGGAGGATATAAGAGTAGGTTTCCTCTATCTTGGGTGTCGAAAGATCACTCTTATTTAAATGTGAAAATAAAACCTGCAAATAAACAATGGAATGATTGTTGATCTTAATTTTATTCAGCAAGCGGCTTGATACGTATTTGATGCCAAATCTTTTGTCCATGCCTATTAATCTAGTTAAGTAATACTTAGCGTCTTCTTTGCTTAAATTAGACGCAATATAATTCTCAAGCTCAGTAATTGAAGATTCCACCCCCTCAAACTCTCTCAGAACATCCTCCCACCGTCTTCCCATCACTGACATACGTTCGAGTGCGGAACTCATTTTAAGCGCTGTGGAGCGAAACCTGGAGGCCAGCGCCTTATCTGAAGTGGTTGCCGTGCATATCATTAGATAACCATGAAACCTAACCAGGTCCATTCTCGACGATTGGAACCTTAAATTAAGTTCACGCAAGAGTTTATCGATTCCAGAAACGTTGAGTGATTTTATTATATTTTTATTGAAACTCATTATATATCGCCCCTCTCCAATTTAAATTCATTCCAGTCATTCACCGTATTTTTACTAATAAGCTCAAGTAATTTTATTTCTTTATTTAATTCGATTATATTTCTACTGTTTTCAGAAATAATATGCGCAACACAGCGCTCAGCCCTAGCTATGGCTCTCGCGTGGAAAATTCTTTCTTTTTTTGACACAAAAGTATTCTTGTATTTCGGTATCACACATAACCCTCTGTCGAGTATTAAGTGGTCACTTGCCATGGCTGAATGGGAAAAAAGAATTGATAGTATTATTATTATTTTAATCATTAAATAGTCATTCTACATAATTTAATAATCACTATATCATGAATTTACTTTTAAAAAACATTTTGCTTTTATATTAATTTGTGTAATCTTTATTATCTATTTATTTAAATAAATATATAATAATTTATTATTTTATATTGACATCATTAGATTAATGTGATATATTTAAAGCTGGAATAAATTAAAAGAGATAAAGACAATGAATGCAGGTGGACTTTACGTAATGATGATTATTTGGGCAGGCATCTACTTTGGCGTAGGCGCTGTGTTTGAGTATCTTGAGCCACACGTTTTTGTAGTACAGCTAATTATTGATGCGACTCATGAAACGAGATCCGTAGCGGCATGGGTGGCAGATCCAAATTATAACTTTACAATGGCACAGATGAGAGAAGGTGTCATCGAGCGACTTGGCTTTACCCCTTCCGCTGGTGTAGAGGGTGAGTACGTCAGCATAGTTCGAGGGAGCGAGACTCTCCCTTGGGACATTGAAGGTCGCTCATTAATGAATTGGATGATTACTATACTAAATGATATAAACAGACACGCAGACACTGTATGGGGCACATTTTGTGTTGTAGGCTGCTTTTTGGGTCTAATGGGCGTCCACAAGGTGCGAGCGGATAATGGTGTACACGGTATACCTGAATTTAAAGACATCCAATAGCACCAAAACAGGTGTACTAAAAAGCCCGCAAAATGCGGGCTTTTTTATTTAGGGAATCAGTGTTGAAGGGTTTTTAAGCACTAAACTCATCCATTTTTTGAACTTGATTAATTCTTTGTTATCAATAATCCACAAGTGATATCTATATTTAACAAACATCAATGCGCTTAAGATTAAGATCGCGCTGCAAAAGAGAATGTCGATAATGCCTGAGGACCCAAATAGTTTATAAGTGGTATAGGCAAACACCAGCATCAAAACATAACATGTTACTCTCAAGTTTTTTGATACCTGAGTAACGTTACTTGTTCGATTCGATTTTTCCAACATATCTTCATAGCTAGTGAATTCAGTTGTTTCATTGCTTTTTTCAATCTTACGTTTTGTTGCTTTGTATACTTCAGCAAACGGACTTCTATATCCTGATATTTTTAGCGCCACGTTTTTTAACTTATTTATGACGCCACTTTGGTTATTATTTTCATTCATTTTAATCGCCTAAATTAACGGTTGATAACAAGTTTACTTTAATATTAATCGCTCCTATTAGAAGTATAATTTTATACGTTCCGTGTGGGTGGTTCCTTCTCGTTTGCTTTCTCGTTTGCTCTATCGTCTGCTTCTTTTTTAAGTTGTTCAGATTTTAAATATTCCGTGGCTCTTGTTTGTGCACCACCAAGGAATTGGGCGCCACGGCCAAAGCCCTGTTGGGAAGCTGCCCCTATAGAGGCTGCTGCACCTTGCGCCATCTGCGTGCCCTCGCTTTCTCCAAATGCCCGCCCCTTACCATTCATCCATTCAAGAATGTGATTAGGTAATTCGTAAATTAAACTAAACGAATAACGACAAATGGTCAGTGCACCTGTGACATACATGGTCAATATTGCAATAATCTCAAATAGACCCCAGCTGGTCACCATACCCGCCGAACGCCAGAAAAATAAATTGAATAATGAGAACCCTAAGTAGGCAACCGTAACACTTGCAACTAGTCCCATGATAGACAATGCTGGCCTCATAATTACGGCAGCCATCAGTGAGATGGCCCTTTCCATTCTGGTTCCAGAAATACCTTCTCCTTCTGGTGTGGCCATCAGAATAACCGCTAAAGGTGCTGCAATAATCGCCTCAATAATCATCACCAGCCAACCTATTACAAGCATTGTCCAAATGAAGATGGGTATAAATGGAATGCCATAGGCAAGAATATATCCTTGTCCAATCAAGGCACCAACAAAAATACTACTCAACATGCCAATAAGCATGCCTGTGCCCCTAAATTTACCTCCGCCACTATCATCACCACCCAAACCAACTTTATTGGCTAAAGTCGCCACATTTCCAGTTGGCGCGAGCAGTTGAAACAATTGCAAAGCGATGTAGGATGAAGCAATGATTCCAGTGATTAGGTTAATTGCGTGACCAATGGACGTTAGCGTCAAAAATGGATTCTGTGCACCGCTGCCGTCAGTGACATCAATGTCTGTATCTGTATTACCACCCATGCCATCCGCATGAGCAAGGCCAGAGTTTCCTAACCAAGTGGCCTTGCCTAAGATTCCTTCCGCCATCCAAAGAGAGATATTACTCGAGTCAACGTCGTCTGAAGATATTCCTTTTGCTTCAGCCATTGAAACCATCATGCCAGCATCACTTTTAAGTATCGCTATAGACTCTAAATGGATATCGCCTATTATTGGGTAAGCGTTGTATTTGGTTGCGCATTCAATTTCAGCTTTATTATGAGCAAATCCCTGCTCCCAACTGAAGTCAATTTTTCCACTCAAAGCGCGCCATACATCTTCTAAAGCACTACACGCTTGATCCCCTAGTTTAGGTAACTGAATGCTTGAGGCAACATTTTGGGTCACAACTTGAGCGGAATGTGAAAATTTAGATAACTGGAAATACCACAGTCCTGCGGTGGCCCATCCACCTTGGCCAAGCAATCTCTTGTAATCATTTTCATCACCTTTAATCTTTGTTGCCTCTATAAGGCGATCCCCTAATGAATTTGAAAATAAAATAATTTGCTTGCCGTATATAGTGGCGATCTCTTGTTTATTTTTAATAATGGCTAGTTTTTTATCTTTATTAATATCGCCATTGTCGTTTGGATCCATGGCTTGACTGTAGGCAGTTAGGTTGCCCAGGCCACCTTTCTCTGTTGATTCGTATAACCTCTCAAAGATACCCAATTGAGAAAGGTTAGATATGAAATTAACCACTTCCATGCCCATCACTTTTTCTACGTCATTCATTACTTTAACTGCGGAGGTATTATTGGCAAGCTCTTCCTCAGAGGGCTTGGATTGCGTCGCAACAGTCATTGATCCACAGTGATTGTTACCGCTCCACCAAGCGCTATCGGCTTCAGGCCCAAAGCTGATGGTCTTAATATTGGATACTTTATGACGACTCTCAACATCGCTCTTAAAATCGCCACTCTTAAGTTGTTCGTAAGTGTAATAAGTTTTATTGGTGCCCTTGCCCTTGTCGTTAAAGTCAACTTGCCACTCAATAGATACCGCACTTATCTTCTTAGCGTGATCGGCGTCTGAAACGCCAAAAAACTTCTCCAATTTGTCTGAGGCTTCCATGCCTGATAGGTAACCACAAGCCGCATTGGCTGCAATACCACTAACAAACCCCATTGATAGCGCCTTAGGCGTTGCGACAATCGGACTGCCGTTGGTCACTGCGTCAATCGCTTCTGCCCACACCATGTCACCTGCATTTGAGCCCACAAGAGCAAGGTAGACCACCCCCGTTTGCACAGGTGAAAGATACCCTCCCGCAAGCACTTTTTCATCACCTGTCTGGCCCATGGGCATGATTAATCCAAACGCTAACGCCGTTCTGACTGGTAACCAAACCGAGCTCCAGCTTTTACCCATTAGTTGACCTGATGAGGCCGTATTTAAAACGCCCGCTAAAATAACGTAGCCAATAATCACGACACCAAGTACCAAGGCTAAAATATTAGTCATCCCAGCCACTCGAGTGATCACCGTTACAGAGCGATCGTTTCCACCTTTAATTGTTTGATCGTCAAACAGGTCACCAACCCAAGTGCCCAATAGTTTTTCTACAAGCATGAACGCAACCCCTTTTGGTGGGTTGTTAAAGAGATTCATTACTTGCTCTTGCGCTTCTTGACTGATTCCCTCAGTGTTGATGACTTGCGCTAATGCCCCATTGGCTAAATCTTGAGCGTCACTTTCAGCGGCCATAAGATAGCCTGTGTCGTAAGTGTTTCGGTCACTTGTCACCTCTGCATGTGCAGTCGTAACCATTCCCGTAATTGCCACACCAACAAATAAAATATTGATCAGTTTGTTTTTTATTGTTTTTATAATTTTCATAACGTTCTCTTATTTGTTAAGCACCCGTAAGGCATATAATATCGGATCCTATAAATACTCCGACCATGCAACTAAATTTCAAAATATTCATGGCTACAACCCCACCCATAATGTGCGTGATGGGTTTGCTTAAGCCCGCCTGTTGACCCTGTGGGCTGCCTAAGTCTTTCAAAAGAAATATTCCCTTAACAAAAGACACTATTCCAATAAAGTAAATGAAAGCTAAAATAGTTTGCCCTGTTTCCGTTGGCACAAACTTGGCAAATCCTGAAGCAGATTGAGTGCCTGAAGCTAACGAAATATGGGCATTAACTGCTAAAATACTCTTAGTATCACCAATTAGTGATGCCCCCATTGAGCTGGAGATGACATTATAGAATGTGCCCAGGGATATAAGAAGCGATCCTGATATGAGCATCCAAATACAGCTAGAAATTGAATAATTATTTGGATTTTCTGCATTTTTTCTTATTCTTAAAAGGCCACTGATAAACAAAACAATTCCCATTAAAAACCCAACTAGCCTTACCGTTATAACCAGAACATTAACTTGAGATGATTTTGAAGAACCCTGCAAGCTTGCATTTATTTGTCGTTTTAAATCTTCAATATTTAGCGAAGTGATCTCAGCCGCTGATACAGAAGTAGAAAAAAAGGCTAAAACAAATATAACTAATACAAATATTAGTGTTGAAGTCCTATTGTTAATGGCCATTTTACCTACCGTCTAGTTGTAGCGCTAGGTCCATGGTCATTAGTGCTTGCAGTTTCTGATTTTGTTGTATCTGCATATTCTGCATTCTTAATAACACACGCATTGTTTGTGCCGTATATTTTATAGAGCTTACTGACGATCCTTCGTTTGTTTCAATGGCGTCAACAACAGCTTCAAGGGAGCCAACTTCTGCTTTCACATGTTCTTCAAAAGCTCCCATGATTGACGGCTTACCTTCTTCAACTGCCCTATGCATGCCGATTAAATCATTCAAGTTCGCAGCGACAAAGTTTTTGTATGCTAAGCGCTTATAATACTTTAGGTTTGCATCAACACGACCGCCAATGGGTGGCATTTCGCTTAAACCAGAGAAAAGAAGAAGATCCACTACAGATTCTGCCTGTTCTAGCTCAACGGCACTTAAGGTTTTATTTTCAACAAAACCAGCAATGAGTCCTGAACTAGTGCAAGGCTGGTGCACAACTTTACCTTGAACCAACTGACCATCAGGAGTGGTCGATTGCATGTCATAACTATCATCGATCAAAAATGAGCTACACTCATCAATGATTTCAATGGCCTTCATATCGTTTAGCTTCACGACTGCAATTGCTAAATCTCCAGTATTACTACCTTCTGCAATCATTTCATCTATAGCTTGTTTTGTAGCTGATTGAACTTCTTGGCGAATTTCAGCTTTATCCAGTGAATAGGACGTCAACTCACACTCGTTTTGTGCTAAAAATGCAGAAAGCTTTACTTCACCACACACATCAATAGGCATTCTATCCTTCATGTTCTCTTGGTTGTACATAGTGGCTTCCCATTCGGCGTTCCGAGCTTGATTGGCTGCAGATAAACTGGTCTCGTGTTCTCTGTCCATTTCGGCAAGGTCAGTGGTTAGTTCCATGTCTCTTTGCTTCCAATCCATTTCGATGTCATGAAAAGCTTCGCTCTGCACCAGTTGATCAAGACCTACCGCATGAGCTGCTGCGTCAAAAATAGGACTACCTCCAGCATAAGAAGTGGCAGGTGATGAAAGGGCTAAGACTATGCACCCAGCATTTAATGTTTTTTTAATGTTATTCATAATTAATCACCTTTTAACTCATTAAGTCCTTTGATTCAGCGCTTTCACTGGGTTTCATATTGGATTGTTTTATTAAATCATTAATGGTTAAACCCAAATCCTGTTTAACACCTATACCTTCTTTATCTATAAATTGGCATGATTTATTGAATGCATTGTTAGCATCAAGGGTTCCTGCGCGTTGGCTGATATTCTTTTTAAGTCCACTATCACTGTTAAAGGTGGAATTAATGTTTGTTTGAAAAGCTAATTTATTAATAAGCCCTTCTTTAAATTTTGGCATAATTAAAAAACCTTATTCTTGTTATTAATACAATTATATATTTTTATGCATATATTGGTCAATTAAAATAAAATGCTTTAAACAAAATAAACAATTTGTTATTATTAAGTAATAATTATAAAAAGGTTTAAAAAACAATGAATAAATCGTTGTATCATGTATTTACGCCAAAGCATAAAAAGGAGTTTTGGGAATCAATAAAGCCCAACCTAAGTGATTTCATAGATAGTTGTGAAAAAGCGGAAAGTTGGACGAATAATTACAGTGAGATTCCAGATCTTTATAATAATATTTCTGAAACAATCCCTGCATTAGCTAGCTTTGAGGCTACTGAAAGTGAAACAAGAGAAATTTTATATAAGCTAATTTCAATTTTAACCAGCATGCCATTTGGTGATTGTATAATGTCATTAGTACATTTAGATAAACTATCTAATGGTGACCTAGGGTGGAGTATATTTATTTATATGGAAGCCTTAGAGATTTCTGAAAAAGAAAATCATGAATTGAATTTAGAATCAAAAAACTTAGTAGAGAGAATTGAAATGATTGTTAATTTTGACCGATACGTTAATTTATTTAAACGCGGTCGCGTTTTCGATAAAATATCAAAAAAAAATACTGTTAATGAGGCTACTTAATAATGAATAAATATATTATTGCATCTACATTTTTTACCTTAATAACATCAAGCGCTGCCTATGCATTTACCCCCTATAATGAAAACACATGGGGGGACGGTTGGACATCAAGCGCTCCCTATGCAGCTACCATTGAAGTCGATCAAGAAGTGGGTGACTCTGCCATATTGATGACGGCTGAAGAATTTGCTGCCCAAGCGGGCACAAGTTGTCGTAAAAAAAGAATTATAAAAACAGATGACAGCATTTGTACCGTCTTAAAGAAGCCCGAAGACATGAACCCAGCTAAACTACCTGGCGCCGCTCAAAACCCGTTTACCGAGGGTTGTGACTTTTCTGCGTTCGAGTTTCCAGGTCTACCCTCTTTTGGTGGTGGCTTAGGTGGCTTAGGTGGTTTGGTTGATGATGGTTTAGGGGCTCTGGGACAATTAGGAAGCGCGATTGGTGGAGGATTTGTTAAGGATACGCTTTGTGATTTAACAGCGGGACTTGTAAACCCGATGTTAAATGGTGTTAATAACGATATGAGGGAAAACGTCGAACTAATGTTGTTTGATGTAATGGGTGAGGATGTGACAGCCGTTGGCAATGCAATTAACTCAGTCAAAGGAGCCTCTGATCCTGCTAACTACCTTAAGACTGTTAATAAAATTAAAAATGCTCTAAATGCTGTTCAATAAAAGTAGTTAATTATGATTTTTGTGATTGAATCGACTGGTAAGATAAAGTCCTTTAAAAGAGAATTGTCTAAAATATACCAGGGGCAAAAAATCAATATTATGGCGACTAATGGTCGCCTTTTTGATTTAAAAGATAGAAATTTAGGGTTTGACTTTGAATCCTTTAAAGTTGATTCCTGGTCTCCTATTAATGAAAAAATAGTTAATGCTATAAAAAAAAACTCTACCAATGAAGATATTTTGTACCTCTGCACTGATAATGATCTTGAAGGAGAATTGATTGCGGATCATGTGGCATCTATCTCCAACGCCAAAACAATTAAAAGAGTTTATTTTAATCAAATCGAGCATAAACATCTAAAAATCGCCATTGAGCGCAGTGGTAACGTTAATTCAAACCGCGTAGAGCATGCGTGTAAGAAGCGAATCATGGATAGGGCGATTGGCTATGGCTTAAGTAATTTTCAAAGCCACCCGTATGCGGTGGTTGGTAGGGTGTTAACTCCTGCCCTCAAAGAATTGCAGACAAAAAAATTCGATTCCATAACCATTGAATTAAGCCCTATAGATGATTTAGATATAAACATATCATTTGATATTCGATCTAGGAATGAACAGATTCTTGATCAACTGGAAGTGGCAGCGGACTCGCTGACTAAAAAGGATTTAAGGGTTGGGGATGTGATAATATCACAACTACAAAACACGCCATGGGACTATGCAGAAACGCTAGAAGCGACTTCACTAGCGTTAAATATTAACGTTGAAGAAGCGATTAAATTAATGCAGACGACCTATGAAGATGGGCGTCTCTCTTACCCAAGATCAGATTCAAAGGAATTATCTGAAGAGGAGATAAACAGTTTGGCTCGTCAGGCCTCCTATTTTGGCGTAAGCGGCTTTTCCGAGGATCGGATAATGCAACGTATCCAAGAAGGCAACGAAGCCTACCAGCCGCAAAAACAAGGCGCTCACTCAGCACTCTACCCTACCGACATTGAAAGCGTTCCTATGCACATGCGTTTTAAAGACTTGGGGACAAATCAAGAGAAAATGCTTTACCTTATTGCTCAAAATTTGTTTGATGCAGGGTCTGATATTAAAAAAGAAGTCACCAGTTACACATTAAGCGAAACGTCCAAGTTTTCTGTTTTTTGTAAAAGGCATGGCATTGAGCCCGATATTAATAAAGTCACCATCAAAAAAGGCGCGAGAAAATACAAGGTAAAATCGTCAGATATTAACGTAGGCATTAGTGTTAATAAGAAGAAATCAGGGAGCTTTAAGGTGATTGATCATCATATCGATTTATTTGTGTTTAACACCTTGGTGGAAGCGGGAATTGGTAGACCTTCAACCTGGGGAGTGCACACGAAAAAGATTGTGGATAAATACATTGATAGGAAATCCAATTCGTTAAACAAAAAAGGCATGAACAATATTCGTTATGCTGAAGAGCATTACCGAGCTCTTTTGGATAAAGAAAATTATCAAAAAATGGACATTACACTCGAAACGAAAAAAGACTTTAAAGAAGCTATTCTGTCATCACTTAATTTGATTAATGTTAAAGAGGCTGATTTAAGTGTGCTATTAATGAAAAAAGGGCTTATTGAAAAGCCCGTTGTTAAGGAAGAGGATACCTATACACCTAGTTTTTAGAAATCAGGATCTAAAGACGCTTCCTCATCGTTATCTGGCTCTTTAATATAAAGCTTATTAAAGTTTGCGCTTTCTAAGTAATCTATTTTTCCCATAACTTCCAGCTCTTCTTCAGACGCATTTTCAATAACCCCATCCAATAGTGGATAAAGTGTTTTTAAGTTTTCTAAATTAGATCGAAGTAAGTCAACGTAACCTGATAACTGGCTCAGTGACTCTAGCTTATTTTCATCGAGTGAATCGCCCTTCTCTTCCATTAAGCCATCGTATTCAGCTTGAAAGGCATCAAGTGTGAGAGCATTCTTGCCGTGGCCATTCATCAGGCCACGCTCAACGTGCTCAATAACCTTTTTAATTTCATAGGCTTCATGTGGCT
>Ga0115005_10003737_pt1 | contig 12171 bp, 8 predicted proteins | sample ArcOceMetagenome_FD_87163 | JGI IMG/M metagenome (GOLD analysis project Ga0115005, IMG submission 87163) | Marine eukaryotic phytoplankton communities from Arctic Ocean - Arctic Ocean - Greenland ARC118M Metagenome | ecosystem: Environmental > Aquatic > Marine > Oceanic | place: Arctic Ocean...
TACGCTATGGAACGAGATTACGGTCGATTTAATGCGCAATCACAAACGGTTTCTGGCGTTTATGGCAGTGCTTATCAAGATGACGAAGGCTGGCAAGCTATTACGGCCGATATCGAAACATTTATGGGGCAGCATGGCCGCCGTCCTCGTATGCTGGTCTGTAAGATGGGCCAAGATGGGCATGATCGTGGTGCTAAGGTCATCGCTACGGCTTTTGCCGATGTTGGTTTCGATATTGATTTATCGCCCATGTTTTCAACGCCCGAAGAAGTTGCAAAACAAGCGGTAGAAAACGATGTGCATGTTGTTGGCGTTTCATCGCAAGCGGCAGGCCATAAAACATTAGTCCCCCAGTTAATTGCAGCTTTAAAAGAAGAAGGTGCGGACGATATTATTGTTGTGGCTGGCGGTGTTATTCCTAAGCAAGATTATGCATTTTTAGAAGCGTTAGGCGTAAAAGGTATTTTTGGCCCCGGTACCAAAATACCTCTTGCCGCTAGAGATGTACTTACCGCTATAAATTCAGCGGTTAATTCATAGGTTAATTCATCGGTTAATGACTAAGTGGTTTAGGCTGTGAATTTGAACCTGAACTTGATGATAAACATAGGCGAATGATTGTATTGTGACAGCAACCAGTATTTTATCTAAGGATATACTCGCCGGTAATCGACGAGCGTTGGCTAAGGCAATAACCTTAATCGAAAGCCACCATCCTGACCATATTGATCGTGGGCAGCAATTGCTTGACGAGCTGCTTCCTCATACGGGCAATAGTATCCGTATTGGTATAAGCGGTATTCCTGGTGTCGGCAAATCAACTTTTATAGAAGCCTTTGGCTTGTATCTTATTAAGCAGGGTAAACGTGTTGCTGTGTTAGCGGTTGATCCCAGCTCGCCACTAGCAGGCGGCAGTATTCTTGGCGATAAAACGCGTATGGAATATTTGTCTCGTGAAAAAAATGCTTTTATTCGGCCTTCTCCTACTTCTGGTTCACTTGGCGGCGTTGCACATAAAACCCGAGAGACGATGCTGTTAGTTGAGGCTGCGGGCTACGACGTTGTGCTAGTTGAAACGGTAGGTGTTGGCCAGTCTGAATATGAAGTAGCGGGCATGGTTGATTTTTTTAGCGTGCTAATGCTTCCTAACGCTGGCGATGAGTTGCAGGGCATTAAGAAAGGTATATTGGAACTTGCCGATGCCTTATTGGTCAATAAGTCCGATGGAGAGAGTGTTCAGCTTGCTAAAATGACTAAGCAGCATTATGAAAATGCCTTTCATCTACTGCGGCAAACTAGCTTTTGGACGCCTCAGGTTCTGCCTATGTCGTCTTTAGAAAATGACAATATCGATACCGTTTGGGGCATGATTATTGATTATGTCTTGCAGTCTAAGGAACGAGGCAGCTTTACTAAAAAGCGCGCCCGACAGAATCGTAATTGGCTAGATAAACTCGTGCATCAGATGCTTGAACAAGTTTTAATGAAAAATCCTGAGGCGCAAGCGCTTTGGCCAAAATTAGAACGTGAAGTTGTCGACGGAAAAGTTACGCCATTCTTCGCGGCTAAAGCAATTATTGATACACTTTAATTCGCGTACGTTAATATTCATTTATCCAGACACACAGTGATTCTATTTATGAGTTCAGCTAGGTGTTTCTTCCTATTATTAAAGCCACTATTTAAGTCGCTATTTAAGCCAGTATATATTTCTAGCATCGTCTCTGACTCTATTCTTTTTTTAAATTCACTTCGGTCAAAATTAATGACTTGGTTTGTTCTACGTATGGTCGCAGGGCGGCTTTTAAAAGCATTTTCATTTTCAGTATTGCTTGTGAGTAGCTATAGCTCGGCCATTGGCATTTCTGAGTTAACGGTAAGCAGTGCCGTTGGTGAACGTTTTTATGGATTGATTACGGTAACCGGCGCTAATAATATTTCAAGCAACGACATGCTTGTTAGTTTAGCTCCTCGCTCTGTTTATCGCGCTATGGGCGTTGAGTGGGAATACTTTCATACCCGGCTCATTTTTGATGTCATTACCGATGATCAGAATCAACACACAATACGTGTTGTCAGTACCGATGCGGTATTTGAACCCTATCTTGATTTTGTAGTGTCTCTTCGTTCACCATCAGGATCCATTTCAAAGCAATTAACGGTTCTTCTAGAAATGCCAGCCGTCCTTGTTCAGCCTTTTGTCAATTCAAAAGCCAGTTCAAAAGCGATTAAGCCGATTAAGACAGCTAAACCAAAAAAGAAATTAAACAAAATTCAACGAACGCCAACAATTAAATCGGAAATGAAAGCGAAGAGCTCTCCTAACTTAGAAGCTAAAGAGCCATTACCGTCGGATTCTTCTACACAAATAGCTAAAGATAAAGTTGAAGCAGAAGCAAAAGCAGAAGCAGAAGCAGAAGCTGTTAAGTATAAAGAAACTCAAGCATTGCAGAACCAAGGAGGGGCGGTTAAAACGCTTAGTGCTAATGTGAGTGGGTATCAACATCAAACTAAGGACCGTCCATTTGAGGGTCGACCGGTTGAGGACCGTCAGCCTGCCGATAAGCCCGACCAGCAAGCAGTTAATAACGAAAAGCTTACGGTCGAAAACTGGTCCCATAAAACTCGCTCTGGTGATAGCCTTTGGGCGGTCGCTAGACGGGTTCATGCGCAGAAGGGCGGTAATATAAAGCCCATTGTAGATGCGCTTTATCAAAACAATCCTCATGCTTTTATAAAAAATGATGCAGACCGTTTAAAGGTAAATGCCCGTTTAGCTGTTTCTGCGGCGCAAATAAACGCTGTTATTGCTGCAAATAAGTTATCCGATAACGCTTCCGAAATTGAATCACTTGATTCTGCGCCAATTAATATTCAGCCTGTCGATAAAATATTAGCTAACGAGGAGGGCGTATTGTCACTGGTTACAATCGATGATAATACTGCACCCGTAGCGGCAGAGACGGTTGAGTTAAGTGAGCGATCCGAAGAGTTGTCTAACGATTTTGACAAGGGATTAACTGGCAGTAAAGAGCGAGAGCTAAATGTTGAAGCGCGCATGGATAATCTGTATTTGCAGTACGAAGCTTTATCGGCAAAAACGGAACAATTGAAAGCTTTAGAAGCATCCCTTAATCGGAGTATTGCCGATAAATCACAACTGAATCTAGCACTTGATGAGCCTTTAACTTTGCCCAGTAAGGCGGCGAATGAAAACGTTAGACCGCTAGCAAACGACGCGACGAATAATCAGCACCTGCTCTTTGTGATACTCGGAGCAGGGTCTTTATTGTTGCTTCTCGTATTATTATTAAAGCGCGGGCAGACCCGACGTCGAGCGATAGATGTTGACAATTGGTCACTAGAAGCTGAGTCGATAAATAGTGTCAAATCAGAAGGTCTGGCCAATATGGATCAACAGATAGACGATGATTGTTTAGCCATTGATACTCCTGATGATTCAAGCGCCTTAGTCATACCGTTAAGTAGTGATTCGGAAAGTGATAATGAAGCTTCTAATGAGTCATTAATAGACAATGACATTATTGATGCTGGTACCGCTATAGACACTAACATAGCCACTAACACAGACGCCACAACTGATCCTTTACCAATACCGGCTGAAGGAGCTGTAGAGTTAGAGGCATCTGTTTATATCGCTTATGAGCGCTATGATGAGGCTGAAGATCTACTCGAGCAAGCCTTAGAGATCGATTCGGATAATCAGTCGCTGCAAATGCAGCTGTTAGAGGTTTATGCCGCAAAGGGTAAGGTGAGTCACTTTGACTTACTTGCCAATCAAATAAATGACGACGATAACGATAGAATTACAATAAAAATCAATTACTTAAAGTCTAAAATTTAAGTAATTTGTTAGGCAGCTCTTCCGCGCTGCCTGTGTATTTAAGCAGCTCTTCTTTGTGCATTCAGATAAACACTCAAGCAAGATAATAAATCTAACACTTTGGCTATATCTTCACCGCTCGCAAATTACGTCACAAATTGTGTTTTTTATCGCAGCATAACTTTTTCGTCAGTCTATACTTTTATAGATCAAGCAATCCATAAAAAGCAGTCTGTCTCGAAGTTTGGCATAAAAAATAATAAAGGCGTTTTCACTTTAGTAATGCAAAAATTAGATTTAATTAAACTTTACAGCAATAAGCGTGCGCTGGTCGTCGATGAGTTTCCCGATATGCGGGCTTCCATTCGTCGGATGCTACGTAGCTTTGGTGTGGAGACGGTTGACGTAGCTAATGATGGCGGTGATGCCATGGCTCGTTGTCGAGAGAATCAATATGACATAATTATTTGCGATTACAGTCTAGGTAAAGGAAAAAACGGTCAACAGATTCTTGAAGAGCTCCGTTTCACTCAGTCTCTAAATCACCAAGCCATTTATATTCTTGTTACCGCAGAAGTCACAAGATCTATGGTGTTTGGTGCTCTGGAATATAAGCCAGATGATTATTTAATTAAGCCCTTTAATCCTCTTCTACTTCAGGCTCGGCTTGATAACCTGATGCTAGAAAAACAGTTTTTCTCTAAAGTTTATGAAGCTTTAGATGAGAGCGATTATGAAGCCGCGGCAGAGCATGCAGAGGTTTTGGTTAATCGTGATCGACGCTATCGTGTGGCGGCACAGAAATTACAGGGGCAGGCACTTTTGCAGTCCGCACAATTTGATAAAGCTCATAAGCTTTATCATGATGTTATGGAGCATCGTCGCCAAGAGTGGGCATGTATTGGCTGTGCTCGAGCATTAATAGGCTTACAAAAGTGGACCTCTGCAATTCATGTGCTCTCTGAATTGATTGATCACGGCACTGAAAGCCTACAAGTATTTGATTGTCTTGCTGAGGCCGAGCTTGCTCTTGGTCGAAATGGAGTCGCTCAGGCTATTTTAGAGCGAGCAACGGTTTCTTCGCCGTATGGCATTTTAAGACAAATTAACTTAGCCGAGGTTGCCTCAGCGAATAATGATTACTTAGCCGCAGAAAAAGCCTATAGGCGAGTGATTAAACTGGGAGTGAACTCTTGTCACGACTCACATGAACACTCTTTAGGTTTAGTGCGCTGCTTATTAGATAAAGAAAAGCAGCAGATATCGGGTAATAGCGATACGTTTAAGGAGTGTTATACCGTTTGTCATCGAATTAAAAAGAAGTATAGCAATGAAGCACAAGTTATTCTGCAGGCTGACCTTATTGAGGCGAAGACCTTAGCCCAGCAAGGTGAGATTGATATGGCCATAGAACATGCGCAAAAATTATTTGCTAAATACCGTGAAGAAGAAAATATCTTGCCGGGCTTAGGGCTTGATATGGCAGCGGCTCTTTTAGCTATTGATAAGCCGAATCAGGGTCGTGAAGTGCTAGAAGATTTAGCTGAACGGTTTGCCGAAGATAATTTATTACTAGCAAAGATTGATGCTATGGCAGATCAACCCATAAGTACAAAGGCGAAAGAGAATGCCAGCAAAATTAACGCCGAAGGTAAGGTGTTATTTGAGACTGATAACTTTGATGAGGCAGTTGCTCATTTTCGTATGGCCGTTAACCATTACCCCAATAATGTCGAGCTGAAGTTGAATTTACTGTTAGCCATTATGCAATGCGTTAATACCACTAATGCGGGTGCCGCCGAGAGTCTCGAAATGGTTGATGAAGCAGCATCGTTAATCGCCTCTTTAGAGTCGCTACCCTCGGTACATAAAGCTTATCAACGTTATCAATCATTGGCCTCCGAAATGCAGCAGCTTCAGGATGCCGCATAGCTGCTCATGCTGGTTAAGGATTAAGGCTAATGTTTACAATCTCGTCTTAAGATTTACATTGTCCCTTTATTATATTCACTTTTAACCTTTAATTTATCGCCCGATAGTAATACGCTGCCTTCAGTTTCTGGCGCGTATTTCATTCTGCTCGCCTGTATGTTTTTATTGCTATAAATAAAAGGAGAATATCGTGGCTAAGATTGTAAAAGGCTTATTAGGCTTTATTGGTTTGCTGGTAGTTATTGCTGTTATCGCGGTTGTTGTAGTGGCTAATAATCTGGGCAGCATTATAAAGAGCGGGATTAATGATCATGGCGCCTCTGTCGTGGGTGTTCCTGTATCCGTTTCGGATGTTGCTATTCATTTTCTTGATGGAAGTGCGTCGATTAGTGATTTGCATATTGGTAACCCTGAGGGCTTTAGTGATAGCAATGCCTTTGAGCTTAAGCGTATTGATGTTGAGTTAGATTTAATGTCTTTAATTAAGCCCGTTGTTATTATTAAGCGCATAGCGATTGATGGCGCGCAGGTCTTTGCTGAGCAGGTGGGTACAACAACTAACTTGCAAGTAATTAAAGATAAGATGGCTTCGGGTGCTTCTGCTGAATCCGAAGCGTCTGAAGCGGCGAGTGCTGAATCGGATGCGTCTTCATCGGCCCCCAATATAGCTATTGCTTTGTTTGAATTCACAGACGCAAAGGCCGTTGTTAAGTCTCAGCAGTTTGGTGAAGATTCGCTAGATGTGCCGAATATAGTCTTGCAAGAAATAGGTACGCCAGAAGAGGGCGTCACTATTGAATCTGCCGCGCAATCTGTGATGCAGCCACTAATGAAAAAAGTTATTGCAGAGATACAGAGCCAAGTCATTGACGAGCAGATTGATAAAGCGTTAAAAAAGGCTTTAGGTGATAAAGCCGGCCAATATAAAGAAGCGCTAAAAGGTTTGTTTAATCGATAGTTAAAATACGGCTGGCGCTAAAGCTGTGATCAGCAATATAGCTTGCTATAAAGCTGTCGAGTGTCGATTGTTGAGCACTGGCTTGGGTTAACCATAGCTGGTGTTCAATTTTAGCTAAGGCCGTATGACGCGTATCTTTATTAGTGACAGGCAGATTCAGTAAAGTGTGGACACGTTCAGCAATAGCGGCACCTGAGTCTATCCATTGCCAGTTGGGTTTAATGGCTTTGAAGTACTCGCTGATAAGTGGGAAGTGTGTGCAGCCCAGCACCACGGTGTCAATATTTTCGCCGCCTACTTGTTCTGTTAGCTGCTCTACAACGTTCAATAAATATTCGCTATCGATTGCCTGCCCATGAATATGGGCCTCTATATGCTTAACGAGCTGACTACTGCCGAGACGAATCACTTGGTGATTGGCCGCATGCTCGTTAATCAGTTGCTGGGTATAATTTCGGTTAACGGTGCCAGGCGTAGCTAATAAAGCAATAGTTTGGCTTTTACTGACTTTGGCAGCGCTTTTAATAGCGGGCACAACGCCAACAACCGGTATTGCAAGCTGTGTTCGTAGGCTTGGGAGTATCGCGGTACTTGCTGTATTACATGCAATGACCACAATGTTTGGCTGTAATTGCTCGCAGGCCGATAATAAAACGCGACTGGCTCTATTAATTAATTCCTCGGTGGTTTTTTCACCGTAAGGGAATGCCGCATTATCTGAAAGGTAGTGCAGTTCAATGGCCTCTGAACGGGCTATAATCTCGCGACTAATACTCAAACCGCCAACGCCAGAATCAAATACCAGAACGCGAGGCCTTTTGGTTATGTTTGATTGTGGCTGCTGAGCTTGCACGTGTTAAACCTTTCGTTGTAATGTTATTTAAATTGACTGTTTTCTAAGGCGAGAACAGCTCATCTATTTATTTGTATCGCCTTTTTATGGAGTGTAAAGAAAAAGAATGCGAATTATAAGTATCAATGTTAACGGGATTCGTGCAGCTCAGCGCAAAGGTTTCTTTGAATGGCTGGCTTTGCAGGACGCAGATGTTGTGTGTTTACAAGAGATCAAAGCTCAAGAGGTCCAGTTAGAGGATCCAGTATTTTATCCTGAAGGCTATCACTGCTATTACTATGACGCCGTTAAGAAAGGCTATAGCGGCACAGCGCTTTACTGTAAGCAGAAGCCTAACAAGGTGACTAAGGGCCTAGGCTGGGAGCCTTGTGACTCTCAGGCGCGTTATATACAAGCCGACTTTGATGGCATTAGCGTGGTCTCTATGTATGTACCATCGGGATCAAGTAACGAAGAGGCATTGGCCAGAAAGCTATCATTCCACGATCAAATTATGCCGCACTTTGAGTCACTTCGCCGCAAGCGCCGTGAATACGTGATCTGTGCCGACTGGAATACTTGTCATAAAGAGATCGATTTAAAGAACTGGCGACCAAACCGTAAAAACTCTGGCTTTCTGCCCATTGAACGCGCTTGGTTAGATACTCTCTATGATGAGGTTGGCTATCTCGATGGCTTTCGCTTATTAAATGAAGATGCCGATGAATATACCTGGTGGTCTAATCGTGGGCAGGCCTATGCTAACAATGTTGGCTGGCGTTTGGATTATCACGTTATTACGCCGGGCCTTAAAGATAAGGCTAAAGCGGCTTGGGTGTATCGTGATGAACGCTTTTCTGACCATGCGCCGGTGATTATGGATTTTGATTGCTAAAGCGCTTGAGTGCTAAATTGCTAAAAAACGGATTATTTTTAGTAAGCTATTTCTGCTATCTATTCCGCCTATTCACATACAGATTGTTTTACATCTTGTTTTTGTTTCCCGTCACTATATCATTTCATTCTTCCACTTTATCCTATATGCATAGGCTGCTTTCAACGCTGAGAAAATCTAAATATGAATATTTTGGATTTTTTCAGCGCTTGTATTTTTAACCGAGCAGCCTGCATCGAAGTTTTAAAGTTAAGCATTTAACTGTTTCGCGATTTATTACCGATTTATAAAAGCTTACTCGCACTAATTGCTTTTTTTGCGGTCAACTTTTTAGTGGTTATTAGTTAATTCGTTTAATACAGAGGGTATGCATGAAACTTTATGAAGAGCATGAGCGTCAACGACCAGCCGATTACTTTGCTGACTGGAAAGAGCGAGAGGCGCTTGCTGAGGGGATGATTCCTCTTGTAGGTAAGTTGTATCGTAAAAATAATGTTAAAACTTATATTTATGGACACCCACTAGTTAATCGTTCAGTTATTGAGATTATGCAAGACCATAGAGCGGTCAGGCAAATCGAATCTAACGAGCTGTCAGAGTTTGAAACGTTCCCTATCCTTAGAGCCTTAGCTGCTCATGATCTTGGTCATGCTCATATTGATATTGGCCGAATTGCTGCGCGCTTCTTTTTCGAAGGCGATAATATTGACTCTAAAGGTACGCCAGTATCATTAGAGGATTATGTAAAGCAGCAGGTTTCTGGGCTTATAGGTAAGAATGAGAAGCCGTTAGCGCAGCCACAAGATGTTGTTCTTTATGGTTTTGGCCGAATAGGGCGCTTAATGGCTAGGCTGTTAATTGAAAAAACGGGCGGTGGTGACAACTTACGCCTTAGAGCTATTGTTGTTCGTAAAGGCGGTGAGCATGATTTAATAAAGCGTGCCTCGTTACTGCAGCGTGACTCTGTACACGGCCAGTTTAACGGCACGGTTCGAGTCGATGAAGAACGCTGTTCTTTTGTTGCTAACGGCAACGAAATTCGGGTTATCTATGCCAGCGAGCCCGATAAAATCGACTACACCCAATACGGTATTAACAACGCCTTAATTGTTGACAATACCGGCATGTGGCGTGATTTTGATAGTCTAAGTTTGCACCTCAAATCTAAGGGCGCTAGCAAGGTGTTGCTTACCGCGCCAGGCAAGGGCGATATGAAAAATATCGTGTCTGGTATTAACGACAGCATTATGGAAGCGTCAGACACTATTATCTCGGCAGCATCTTGCACCACTAACGCCATAACACCGCCACTTAAAGCTTTAGATGACGAGTACGGCGTTGAAAGCGGCCATGTTGAAACCGTTCACTCCTACACCAATGACCAAAACCTTATCGATAATTTTCATAAAGGCAATCGCCGAGGTCGCAGTGCTGCTCTGAATATGGTTTTAACAGAAACCGGAGCTGTAAAAGCGGTGGGAAAGGTGTTGCCAGCACTAATGGGTAAGCTATCGGGCAATGCCATTCGAGTGCCGACACCCAATGTATCTATGGCTATTTTGAATTTAAACCTTAAGCGTGAAACCACTGTCGATGAGCTAAATGAGTATATTCGTAAGATCTCAGTCCATTCGTCTTTAAGAAAGCAAATTGATTTCACTAACTCGCCAGAGGTAGTGTCTACAGATTTTGTCGGTTCACGACGAGCTTGTGTGTTTGATGCCCAAGCAACTATCGTTAATGGCAAAAGTGCTGTTATCTACATCTGGTATGACAATGAATTTGGCTATGCCTGTCAGGTTCACCGCGTTATGGAGAAGATGGCGGGGGTTAAATACGCTATGTACCCCGCAGAATAGCGGTCGCTAACCCCTCACGCACCTTTAAAGTCGGGGTCTATCTATGGCGATAGGCCTTACTTTAATCTCTATTTTTGTTCGCTTTTGGTGCGTTCTAAATATGGACGTCCCAACAGCAGCAAATCCCTCTACCGGCCCTCAAAATCGACTCCCAAAGTTAACCAACTAATTTCGGGAAAAGTATTCAAAATCATTAACAAAGCGCTCTCTGAGTAGCTAACAAAGCCCATCACCTCTATAATCCTGCGCGACGTTTCTCATGCCATCTGTTAATTAGTTGCTCAAGTTTTTTGATCAGCTCATGTTTTACGCTTTATTCGACCATGATCTTGCCGTTTTTTGTCTTTTTCGGGTTTTTAGAGTGTTTTTTTCAGATGTTTGGGACAAGGTGATTTTTTAAGAGCTAGGTACGGTTGTATTAACGTACTTACTCATCCAAAAGGCAGGTATATGATCAAAATTAAACGGGGCCTTGATTTGCCAATCGAGGGCGCTCCTCGACAGGTAATCGAGGCGGGTGCGACAGTGCGAACAGTCGCATTAATCGGCTTTGACTATATTGGCATGAAGCCAACAATGAACGTCCAGGAAGGCGATCGGGTTAAGCTAGGGCAAGTACTATTCTCTGACAAGAAAATAGTCGGTGTTAAGTACACTTCTCCAGGTGCAGGTATTGTCAGCGCGATTAATCGCGGCGATAAACGTGCCTTTCAATCGGTAGTCATTGACTTAGATGGCGAAGAAGAAGTGACTTTTACTGCGCATAATGCAGCCTCTTTGGCTTCACTTGATAATGATAAAGCACGCGAGCAGCTAATCGAATCAGGCAGTTGGACAGCGTTTCGAACGCGTCCATTCAGCAAAGTACCTGCAATCGATAGCACGGCTAATGCGATTTTTGTTACGGCAATGGATACTAATCCACTCGCTGCTGACCCTGCGCCTATTATTGCTGCGAGTGCTACGGACTTCCAAAATGGCCTAACGGTTTTATCACGTCTTGGTGCTAACACTGTTTATTGCTGTGTTGCTGCAGGCTCTGGTGTCAGCGTTGGTGATTCCGGCGCTGAGTTAGCTGAATTCTCTGGCCCGCATCCTTCTGGCTTAGCTGGCACGCACATACATTCGCTTGCACCGGCATCGGCTTCACGGGTTGCATGGACCATTAACTACCAAGAAGTGATTGCCATTGGTAAGTTATTTACTGAAGGTCGCATTTCAGTTGCGCGAACAATCGCCTTAGGCGGTCCATTGGTAAATGATCCAGTGTTATTGCAGACGCGTATGGGTGCATGTACTGATGAATTAATTGCAGGCAAAACCGCAGGTAATGATGCAAGAGCTATTTCTGGCTCTTTGTTTAACGGTCGTAAAGCACGCGGCGCTTTTGCTTTTTTAGGTCGTTACCATCAGCAGATCTCTGTTCTTGAAGAAGGTCGAGATCGCGAATTTTTATCGTACTTACGAGCGGGCGTTAACAAGCACTCTGTAACGCGTACATTTATTTCATCGCTGTTCAAAAAGAAATTGTTCTCATTCACTACAACCACCAATGGTAGTGACCGAGCGATGGTGCCAATAGGCAATTACGAACGTATTATGCCGCTTGATATTTTACCAACGCAATTACTGCGTTCATTAATTGTTAGCGACACATCAACAGCTCAACAGCTTGGCTGCTTAGAACTCGACGAAGAAGATTTAGCGTTGTGTACCTATGTTTGCCCGGGTAAATATGAATATGGGCCTATCCTTCGCGATAATCTCACGCAAATAGAGAAGGAGGGTTAGACGAATGTGGTTACGTAAATTACTCGACAATGTCGAGCCGCATTTTACCCCTGGCGGTAA
>Ga0115005_10003738_pt1 | contig 12171 bp, 7 predicted proteins | sample ArcOceMetagenome_FD_87163 | JGI IMG/M metagenome (GOLD analysis project Ga0115005, IMG submission 87163) | Marine eukaryotic phytoplankton communities from Arctic Ocean - Arctic Ocean - Greenland ARC118M Metagenome | ecosystem: Environmental > Aquatic > Marine > Oceanic | place: Arctic Ocean...
CCTGTGATCATGAGATGGGCAAGGGAAGTGTCGTTGATAACGTAGGCATAAATCGAATTGCGATTGTGAAGTGCAACGCACAAAATTCCTGTGCCAAAGTTGATGTGAATGGGTATCCCGGAGACGATTCTAATGAAGACGAGCACAACTATAGAAATGGTGTGGCGTACCATCTACGGGGGTTCAATATTCCTAGGCCCATGTGGGTTCGAAACGAGTGGATACGTATAACCTGAATTGACAGCGAAAAGTGTACTCCTGGAACTGATCCAGTCATTGACCCCGACCCTGACCCCGACCCAGACATCGCTAACGATAATGGAGTTATCTGCGAGGAACGGGCAGAGGAGCTATGGTTTCAATTCACTGGTAGTTTGTGTGCAGGTAGTGGAAATGAGCAGGGTGAAAGAAGAGGAAGAAGGCTCGAGGGAGGCAAGGACAAGTGTCCATTCAGCTGCGAAGAGACTGCATTCAGTGTATCCGAAGATGCAGTGGTTGAGATCGATATCAATGATGGTGATTTTGGTTCCTTAAAGGTTGTTGACGGTTACATTCTTATCGAAGGCGATCCTTCCAAAGGCAAATCTACTGTCCCTACCAACATGGGTGTAATCATTACAAGATTAGGAAGTGGCGGCGGCGGCCAGGCTGCGACATTTGCACTCATCTTGCTCTGGTGCTCTTGCCATTGGGCAAACTTCTAGTTCATTGATGTTCGTAGGTTTTGATAACGGTCCACAGGAAACAGTGGGATACAGCGGCAGGTAATGAATTCCTCAAAGGAGTCCACATCTTGTTCACATACATGTGAACGATGCAATTGCGAGGACGGGCGATGAGAGACAATTGCAGGTATGGTTTGTAGTGAAGACCACGGATTTGCATTGAGCACTAACACACTTTTAAACATAAATGCACAGATCCTTGTATTACAAAATACCTTGGGTTGAAGATTATTCCTTATTCTTGACTGAAAACTACAGCACAATAGTGTTGTGTGCTTCCTTCACTTTACATACGTTTTGTCGAACTGAATATGCTCTTGGTTTTTCGTAATAGATTTCAAATTAATCCCAAGCACTCCCGATCGCCTCACTTTCACCTTCATGCCAAACCTACAGTCATAGGGAACCCAGACTTGTAAAAATCTAGGCACTACTGCTTTTGCTGATAATACTGCCACTGGTGCGATCTCGCATCTCCATTTTCTTGCAATACACCAACAACCAAAGATGCATCCCAAAAAAGCGAGATAACAAACCCTATATTGTACCCATATATACCACGCATTTCAACTTACTCAGTGGCAATGAAGGAGATGTCACAACTACGGGTACCTAGCATAATCTACGACTACCACACACCACCTCGAAGCTGTCCATGACTCATTCAGAGTGGGTAAATTGAAATGTAATGCATAACACGTATTGTAATAGAGCTGGCCAGACATTATACGAAATAAAGTAGAGAATGCCCAATAACAAACTAAAAATGAACTAGTATCGAGCAATCTAGTCAACTGGACGTAGATTTAAAGGAAAGACAGCCTAGCAGGGCTATCATAATCCTTTGAATCTACTAACAAAAGATACAATATCCTCAACTGCACTGATGCCAACCATGCCAAGGGAGAGCGATGCCAGTATTGCCAACCAAGCTGAAGAACCTGCAGATCTTTTGAATTTGGAATCTCCTTTACCATCTCTAGACCGCTGAATGAGTGCAACGACAGGCGGGATTACACCCCACAGCATTAACACAGGGTAGGATCCTGCAAAATCAATCGCCCTGAGAAAAATAGATGGCGAAGAGCAGGCAATCAAACTTGCTGGCACTGATATTATTGCAGCGATCTTTATTCTTTGAAGTAATGAGTTGCTTTCTCGCCCTTCTTGCAAATTGGATTGCGATTCGGTGCCAGTCTTGTCATCGTCACTTTTCTTCTTGCGTACAAAGTCAGTTACTGTTGAAAGCAAAGCAAGATAGCTCCCTAGAATAGTTGTCAATATTGCAGTAATGGCCAAACAAAAGAGTGGAAGTCTTACAGGGCCTGCGTTTGCCAGCAGCACATCCACAGCCGACCCAGATGACACAAGAGATAAACCTAGTCCCGACCAGCCAATCTGCAAAAAAAGCGTCAAAATAGACCCAATAGTGATGGCCATTTTGATTCGTTTTGTATTGTACTTCAATAACTGGCAGACAGTTGGAACGATTTCACCATAAACCAAGAGCTGCAAAAGTGACGGAAGGGCACCTGGGACCGACGACCAGTTACTTGACATCCCAAGTCTTGACCAATCTGCGATCCCAAATCCACATCCAAAGACTGAGAATGTAGATAGGATAAATAACAAGGTCAGAACAGCATTTGCTTTTGACGCAAAATAAATCCCATCCTTTGGACCAAAGACCAAGGCAGCAATTGAAAATGCAGAGGCTATGCAACCCATTCTATAGTTTGAAAAGAGCATTCCTGCACGGGATATTTGCGCAACTAGCGTTGCCTGCAGAAGAACGACCAACAGAATTCCAATAGTGATCTCTCCCTTTAAGCCAAAGACGGACTTAGCTGCACCAGCAACTCCAGGCGGACTATCATCTTCGGAATCAAATCTGGCGCGACTAATGCATTCAACGAGCACAAATGACTGGGAGAGAAAGAATCCCCAGATGCCAAACAGTGCTACTACTGATGGATAAAAGCCAGTAGGAGCAACAACAGAGGGCAAGGCGAGGAATCCACCACCAATCGTCGTCCCTGCAACCAAAAACGCAGCATTCAAAACATGTAGAAAGCTCTCCTTTTCTGAACCTTTCTTTGAATGATGTCCAATATCACCATCTGCTGCTGATAGGCTTGCAGGATTCTTGCGCAGTGAATTGCATGTGTACTCGCACTTTTTGTATGAAGAATGAGGCAAGGGGGGAAGGACCCGAACGCTATTTCCAAGAGCTGTATTGAAAGTCGAGATCCCAAAACCAAGAGCGCAATATAGCTGCAGTGCTATTAAAAAAGACAGGGAAAGAACACGCCTCAGCTTCATGATTTCAATGTATGTAATTCAACAGAAGCAGTTTGAAGTTGTTCTATATTCTATGTTCTATGTTCTATGTTCTACGATGTATGGTTACTTGCTTGAAACTTGAATTTTCCTTTCTCGTTTCTCTCTCCTTTCTGATGTCGGTGTTCGGTGTGACAACTCTTTCTCGGTTGTTCGTGCGATCTTGTTCATGCGTATTTGAAATCGCAACGAACGGTATTGTTTCCTCCGTAAAAGATATTGTTTGCAACGGCTAGTTAACGGGTTTGGCTTGCCTTTAGGAAGGTTTGAACATGAAGGTCTTGTGTTCTTAACAACAGTGCCTACAATCATCACGCGAGAAACCCACCTTACTTGCACTTATGATACGATACTTACAACATGCAGGAATATTGTAAAGAAGAAAACAGATATTATAGTTTTTATCTGTTAAAATTACAGTGAAAGAGCTCAAAGTACTTCCAAGTTTTGCGATAACCCGTGTACTTGTACTTTGAACTTGTAGTATTTAAATGAGCACCTCAGACCCAGCAGAAATCATCCTCGGAATTAGCAGGGTTGGTGCAGAATGTCCTCTTAGCAGCTTCTACAGCCGATTCTGCCTTAGCTTTGAAAGAAACAACTCTGCCATGATCCTTGATTTCTTTAAAGAGCACATGTGCCATATCTGTCCTCAACAATTTCCATGCTTTGTAAGTATCGATCGAAGATGCTGCGTGAGAATGAACGAGGTCTATAAGAGACTTGGGCGTCAACTCATGCGACTCATCTCCTTCAAGTGTTTCTTCCCAAGCCATTTCGAGGATCTCGGCTGAGATATCTAGATCCTGACGAAGCTGAGCATCGGATTCTTCCATCGCAGAAGCAAATTCAGCAAAGAGCTCGTTCAACCTCTTCTGATCATTTGGCGCAATTTGCATTGCATAGGTCACCGCCTTATCCGCGATGCTAAACTTCTTGCCATTGGTGTCTTGGATGTGATATCTTGCCCCGCCATTGCTCTTGTACTCAATATCAGTAATTTTTCCCGCATGGATACGATTCTTGTCGGAGAATTCCACAAGAGTACCGGTCGCGTAAGCGCTTTGAAGAACTACATCATCAGAGGCTTTAGACCCGTGTAATACTGGTAGCAAGTGGCGTGGCTGTCGGAAGGAGTATTGTTATCAAAATCCGAGCAATGATGTGAGAATTTGAATTATAAATGCTGAAAGACGACTGCAAGCATACATACCTTTCCAAAGGGAGCTGGAGTGAAGGCACTCGAGCTAGAAAGGGTAGCGATGAATATAAGAGAAGTGATGCGAGCCATGTTGTCGTAGTTGTTTATGAATAATCTATGATTCAATTATTTTATGTGTAGAATGTTAGATTGAAGATAGAAGATTGTTTCTTTATTAGATTTTGCGAGAATTTGGATATTATGTGATTGAAAAGTGCCAGTAGAGTTCTCATCATGACCCCAATATCCTTGCCGGATAAAGTATTTGGAATTCGTCTAATTTTATTTGAAAGCCCTTTAAGATTGAAGATGACATCATGCGCTACTTTGAATTTAGAAAGGTAGTATCATTGCTTTCGCATTCAACATTACAGAGTACCAGTCTAAAGTTCGTTATTACAATAATTTTATTCCTACCTCTCTAATCTCAGTTAAAAACGCTTGTCGAGTGTTATCTCGCTAATAGCTCATGTGCATAGTACATCGATGTAATAGCGTATACCTGTCCTGTAAAAAATCGACCCGGGTTCTAGGAAGTCTCACCAAATGATCGATATTCATCATCTGAGCGATTCAACGTTGAGATCTTTTCTACGGAATGAAAGTTGTCCAAGTCAACAAATATCTTTCCATTTTCTTTACACACGCACGGAGTGAACTTGCTTTCAAATACAATGTCCTCCAATTTGTAGCTATGAAGACTCTGAAATGTTCCAGAAATCATTGGTTCGATACCTTCTACAACACAGATTATTTCTTTGTCCTTTAAATGCTCAACAATAACTTCTTCTGTCAACTCCAACTTCTTTGTCAAATTTAGTTTGACAATGTTTGGATCACGATGGGTGCCTTGCAAGGGCACATTCTTATCAGCGTCTTCCAAAATCTTATTGAATTTGATGTGAGTTTCAAGTTGCTCGACAGTCTCATATGCTTCGCCACAAACCGGACAGGGAACACCCCCAGAATTACCAGCAAGTTGATCCAACTCGCGAAGCATAAGTCCGTGACCGTTCAAGTGATTTAAATCTTTCTTAAGATGTTCCGGAGTCAAAGGACTGTATGCATCGATATGATGCGAGGCATTCATTGGAACACCTGTGAACATAAACGAGCCTAAGTCGTCAGTAGGGTCAAATATTCGCATCGAGTGCAACAGGTGCGGTTGTCCCTGCTGCGTGTTCTCGTATTTCAACCAAGAAGCACAATACATGCGAATGTGCATTTCTACAAGCGGTAGTTGTGAATCTATATCATAGACTCTGACATGAAGGAGCCACTTCCCATCCTTCTTCTCGATAATAGCTTTGTTGCTGAACATAACCTGGGCCGATCGTTGTTCGCACCTAGATAATCTTGCGAACAGAAATGCAGTGAAGAATGCATTGAATATCATGCTCCATGTCATCTGCATGTAAATTGCAACTTGAATATTATAACATTCTGCATCAAAGAAGCCATTTGTATCATTTGGAAGACTGTAACCTACAGTTGTACACGTTTCCAGAGAGAACGACAGTGCTGGAGCAAACTTGATGGGCTCCCCTGATGTTCCTAATCCACACTCCAGCAGCGGCTCTCGCTGATCAACATAGACGTAGATGTAAGCAAAGATGACTAGCCACAAAAACCACAGAAACAAAAGCGAGATAAGAGAGAGCCACGTAGGCCACCTGAGTAAAAGGTGAAACCAATTTTCATTTATGATAAACCGCAGGGACCTAGGGAAGATATTGACACGATTTTTGATTCTGTTGTGAACTGCCACATTGGACTTGGACTGGTGGAATGGTTGGTCGCGATCAATCAATCTTGGAATGTTCAAGTTTTCTGAAGTTTTGTTCCGTATTAGTTGAACTTCTTCGTCCAGATACGTTGATTTCATGACTTTAGCGTACGCTCTCTCCAAACGCTTTCCAGTCGCAACAGGAAGAAGAAGATGTTGAATATTGAATATGCGCAATATAGTGAAGACCCTGATGGCTGATGGTTGATGATGTCTGATGTCGCAGGTTGAAGGTCGCACGCGCGCGGCGAACGCGGAAAATTATTAAAAGGGTGGGTTATTAGTTGAGTGCGTCAAGTGTGCGTCATCATTGACAACTTTCAACTTATTTTTTGACAAAATAAGCTAAATTCTAAAATGGCCTATCTTCAATCTATTGTTCTAACCAAATTCACAAAATCCGCATTGGTAAAAAACGTAACACTGGCAAAACTTGCGTCTTGTTTGTATTGATACCATATTTCTCTTGGATGTTGTGGCACTATTACGGTATGATACATATCCAATGATGCCAAGTCTCTTGGGCTAAACATCACATCTTCTAGACATTAGCGTTACAAATAAAAACCTTATTGCCACATATCAAATGTGTATCATTATTGGTATCATACTGATGACATTATAATTTGCAGCCTATTACAGTCCCTTGTCCCCATATTTGTACTTTGTCGAGACCTATTCAAATAAGATCTCCCTTTTCGAAGATAGCATCACCATTCGAGCCATCGTAATCTTCATTGTGATGAGCAATCAGCGCAGAATATATACTTGATTCGATGTTTTGGAATTCCACCATTCCGCCCACGTTTTTATCAGTCTCATCCTTCAATTGCACCCCCGCCTCGTCTAATGAATCGAACACAAGAGGAACGAGTTCAAGCCGTTCTAATACAATCTCTTCCATGTTAGAAACCATTTTGTGAAGATTGACCAATCCATTTTCCAGGTCAAAATTAGATTCTATATTGCCCGGGCCAACATGGAGAAATTTGCCACGAATCTGTTGCTTACTCTGCTCGGCTTTATCACGTGGACTGCTTTTTAGAGTGAGAGCAACAGTTCGAGCGAGGGGGGTGACGCTGGGAAGGCCAAAGGCACAATCACACCCAACAATGAAGTCATACATGTCACCCATACTCATAGGGATATTTTGCTCCCAATCTAGAAGGCCTAATTCAACTTTTCCAATAGGGAAGGCAGAGGCTCTAAGATTCTCTACGCACTTGTCGAGCAGATTTCCTTGCGATTCTGTCAAAAGAATTTTGGACAAACTTTCGGGTACAGGAGGAGTTTTGTTTTTCCTGTCAGCTGGCTGCCTCTGTATTTCCTTCAATCCAGGAGGGCCAGCCGTCAAACCAGCACCAACAACACTCAAAATTCCAGCGACTCCAGAACCCGAACCTAATTGCATTCCTTTTCCTTCAATAATGTCAGGATTCGTCATAGAATATAAGGCTAAAGCGCAACTACATTCCCATTCTGCACCATTGCTATCCTGTGAGGCCTCTCCGTCAGCTAGTCCATTGACAGAGTAAAGAGCAGGGCCAACTGCGACAAAATTACGAGTAGCATCCGCTTTGATAATAGGTTGTCCTTCCTCGACTCCATCCAACTCTTCAGCAAAACCACGGAAAATAAAACTTTGACCCCCTATAGGTTGCATACTTTGGTCCTGTTGTACTGTAAAACATTGTCGTTTTTCAATTGTAAAGGGCGATTGAATTGGACTCTGTGTAGGTGAGAAACGATACAGATTTCGTTGTGCGACTACTTTTCCTACCAAATCATCAATACTGGCGACCGCAGAAGACTCCCCCGCGAAGCTTTCCTCATCCTCAATCCTAAGGCCATCATTCTCCTCAGCTTGCAATCTGTCTCTATCAAGTTCTTCAGTTCCCATTCTTAACCGTTCATTCCGAAGCTGTGATATCAAAAGAGATCTCTGATTTGATTCTATGACCTTTGCACGTGTGTTTACGCTGTCAAGATGTTGTAAACGGAATCTCGTATGAAGCAGTTCTCGTTGGTTACGTTCCTTTGTCCTTTCTTTGTCTTTTATACTAAATAGTTCAGCTTCTTCAGCCAGTTCGTTTTCCTTTGCCTTTTCCTGCATCCCATTCTGCTCAATAGTCACATGTTCAGACCCGACTGAAACACGCTCAGCTTCTTCAGCAGCCATTTTCTCCCCCTCGACCCTTAGACCCTCAAGACTCTCCTCCAACTTTGCATCTTCTTCTAGTTGCGCAATCTCTACAAGTTTCTTTATTTCGGCTATGGAATTCTCTTCAGCAAGAATTTCAGCTTCTAGCACTTGGGTCTCCTTTGCAATGCGTGCTTCCTCAAGTAGGTAATCAAGTTCGGCATTTCTGGCCTCCTCCTGCAATGCTCTTGCAAACAGCTCCGCTTGTAAGGAATCTCTTGCTTTTTTTTCTTCCTCAGCTGCTTGCTTTACACGCGTCGCCATCTTTTCGAAATTTAATGCGTCTTCTTTCTCTTCAGAAGTGATCGCCTCTGAAGGTTTATTTGCATCTCTTCTTTCTGCTGGCTCGTGCTTTGATTCTGCAATCATAGGGCGTTTCTTCTCCCTATCAAGCCTCTCCAGGTGCAGTCTAGTTTGAAGAAGTGCGCGCTGATGAAGTTCATTTGACTCTGCGACCGCCTTGCGCTTCTCCTCCGAGTGCAGCCTTCTGAGGAGACCATTGCTTTCATTGACTGAACTATTCTGTTTATCATGCTGCTGCGATTCAAAATCGATATTTGGATCAGACGTGATTATACCTGCCTCAGTACTAATCCCAGCTTCAGAGTTGAAGTCGGAATCCATTCTTGCGTTTTCAAAGTCTTCATTTACAGCCTCTGCGTTACTTGCTTCACTCGGCGGACCAATCTCGTTGCTTTCCTGAAAGATACCGTTATCTTGACCAATGCCAACGTCTAAATCCCAACACGATTCCAAGAAAACTGAATTAAATATAATACTGTACTTTTCCTCCATGTATACTTCAGCTTCTCTGACTGCTTTGCGTTTTTCTTCTTGTGCATCTACAATGTATCGGGCCATGAAATCTTGAAGCAAATCCACCCTTTTTGTGAGTAAGTCAACGTAATACTCATAGTCCTGACCTGGTCTCAGAGATGAAGCTAAGATTATCTGCTGCTTCAAAGATTGAATTTCTCTATTCTTTTGCTTTTCCAGCCTTTTCAGCGCATAGTTCTTTTCCTCCTCACGTTTGACCACGTAATTAATAACTGCATTTGCAGCTTCTTCAGCAGAAAGACTTAATACATGTGCAATCACTTCATCGTTGCTGATCGAAGGAATACTTCCAAAATTCGGAATAGATGCAATTGAAGGCGTTGGCACCGACGAAGTGACATCATCATTGCTGCTGCCCTGACTATCAACATCAGCATTTGCCTCTTCTTCTTGGTTCTCGCCAACTAACATCTCTTCGCTCATAATGACCTCTTGCAATATGTCATGTTCGCCCACCTCTCCTAGGAACGCATCCTCACTGGTAATTAAATCACCGTTTCGAGATGCATCACTCTCGTCGTCTTCTCCTAAAATCAGGTCGTCGCTACTACTTTCATTATCGTGTATAGTAGCATCGTGCTTGATATCATTTTCGACCACATGAATGTTTCTACTGATACTTGAATCATCCTCGAAAGACAAATCATTTTCACCACCTTCTCCTACCACCATTTCCTCACATTCTCTTGAATTTTCATCTTGAGATGTATCGAGGTTTAATACATCTTCCACCAGCAAGCTTTCACCAACTATTGTATTTTCTTCCTCCTGAATTTGAATCTCATCAAGTTCACCGATTTTCCCAACCGATGCATTCCCACTGTCTAATGCACCTCCCTCTACTGATACCAAACCATCTGCACCTGTAGAAGCCTCACCCAACAAATCTCCTTCTGAAATTTCAACCCCCTCCAGTTCCATGATTTTCTCAATCATTTTTTCATACTCTTCAATCTGAAGCAGTAACTCCTCTGCTGGCATTTCACTCATATCCGCCATCAACCTCTCAAGATCCACTTCTTCCATTGGCAAGGCAACATCAGTCGACGCAGGCATGGCTGTATCCGTTTCCTTCTCCTCTTCTCTCACTGCATTTGCGACAGAATTCCCATCCGATTCTCTCCCAATCTCTGCATTCATCGCATCTTCGAGCGCTTGCAATTCCTTCATTTCATACTCTTCAACCTGAAGCATTAACTCCTTTGCTGACATTCCACTTACATCCGCCATCAACCTCTCAGGGTCCACATCTTCCATTGGCAAGACAACATCAGTCGACGCAGGCATGGTTGTATCCCTTTCTTTCTCCTCTTCTCTCGTTGCATCTGCATCTGTAACAGAAATCCCATCCAATTCTTTCCTAAGAGCTTCAATCTCTGCATTCATCGCATCTTCGAGCGCTTGCAATTCCTTCATTGTCTCTTGTTGACTATTGGCCATGAATTCCGAAACGAGCTTTGCAGCTTCTTCGGGAGAGAGGTTCGCCACTTGCTCTTCTATCGGCAGACTGATATCGATGTCAATACCGATATCATCGATTTCAGTATTGGTGGAAATTTGGGAAGTAGAGGATGAACTGGAAGTGATATCGGGAATGGTTGTGGAAGTGGGATTATCATTATCATTGTGGTGGACATCGCCATGGGATTCTTTTGTGTTGGAATCTGATGCTGCGTTTATCTCTTCCGATTGCATACTTTGTGATACAGATGTCGCGGATGATGACGACGCAAGGGCCGATAGATAATCGGCAGATCCTGATCTTTTGCCTGCAATTGGCTCATCATTTGTGGATGTCTGGGATAATGCATCTAAATACGAATACTTGTGCGAACCTCCCTTTTCCCGCGATGAAATGTCCGGTTGAGGGGAGAATGGTGTGTAGACCGGTACCGGTGCAGGTGCAGGTTTTGGTACTATTGTTTGTATTGGAGCTACTAAAGTGGATTGACCAGGAGGATTGCCAGCCTGAGTTTTCTTTGTAGCTGCAGCAGCATAAAAGAATGGTGGTGCGATAGAGGGTGTATTGTCAGTTGAAGTTGCAGTTGCAGTTGCAGTTGCAACAGTAGTATTATCAGTATCAATACTACTCTCCCTCGCATCCATGGGTGTTTCAAACTGAGTAATTTCATTATTTCTCAACATGACAATTTCAGGCTGAGTGCCAATATCAATGATGCTTTTGGTGGAACTGAAAGAATTCTTGGAGTTGAATGTAGATGCTGTAGTCGTTGAAGTTGATTTCATGATGGAGTCTGCAAAATAAAAGACGGGTGGTTCATTGTCGTCACTGTTACCATCGCCATCACCATCACCGTCACCATCTCCAGATTGATTGGAATACAGTTGGGAGAAAGGTAAACGGGACTTCCTCTTTTTGCTTGGTAGCCGCAGTACACCATGTATCTTTCTTGTGGTTGGAGTATGCCTACTAGTATGACTATGACTATGACTATGACTAGTAGCAGCAGGATACGAGTACTCGTAAGACGATGATGGGTACTTCAGGCTTTCCTTCGAGACTTGCGGCGGCCGGAGCACGAAGGATGAAATTACATTGAGAAGCAAGGTGAATATTGGAAAGCATCGAAGGATTGCCATGTTGAATTGATTGATTGATTGATTGATTGATTGATTGATTGATTGATTGATTGATTGGGTCTTGTACTCGTATTGTTGGTAAGGTTCGTACCCTCCTTTTGTTTGTGATGTTGAATGTCTTGCTTCTTGCTTTCGTTTTGCTTTTGCTTTCGTATTATGTTACAGAGTAAAGTAGGGTTCGTTTTGCTTTCGTATGTCGTATGTCGAGATCTTTGTGGATGAGTACCAGGGAAACGCGCGCCGAGAAATGACGTTTGATAACCTATGTTATTGTTGCCATGTCAACATCAATTCTTCCTGCGCCAAAACTGACCCATTTATTCTATCCACCATTTTGAATTTGAAGCATTCATCGCTACTATCAGTATCATCCGAATAACCTTTTACTATGGATTCAATTTCTCCGCTATCTCTCAACAGTTTTTTGAAGATACAGATCTTACTTCTTGGGTCACGACGTCATAAAAACTGAACAAAAACA
>Ga0115005_10003744_pt1 | contig 12165 bp, 10 predicted proteins | sample ArcOceMetagenome_FD_87163 | JGI IMG/M metagenome (GOLD analysis project Ga0115005, IMG submission 87163) | Marine eukaryotic phytoplankton communities from Arctic Ocean - Arctic Ocean - Greenland ARC118M Metagenome | ecosystem: Environmental > Aquatic > Marine > Oceanic | place: Arctic Ocean...
AGGGTCAGGTTTTGACGCGCGCTTCAATGATCTCATGTCATTCAAAGCCAAGTATGGACATTGCGATGTTTCTTATACTGGTGAGCATGCTTCTCTTGGGCGATGGTGTACTGAACTGAGAGGGTCATATAAGAAAATCCAAAACAAGAAGAACCCAAGAACAATACTATCTGATGAACAGATTTAGTGCTTGAACGATGCGGGTTTCAAGTGGTCTCTACGAAAGGCAGGGTGACAAGGAGCGAAATGACACAGACAGATACGATAATGACTCGCAAGCGGCAAGGAACAAACAATGGTTGCAAGAGAGTGAGAGATGGATCGAACATCGAACCAAACAGTGCTCAAACGCTTGTGCTAAAGATGAAAGAGATGTCATCAGCAAAGGACAAGTTCGAATATCTCTGCAGCACTGTCGATGCCTTGAAGCTCGAGAAGGAAAGTCATAAATTTTGACGCACCATACGATCTCCAAAACATTATCAATCGTAGACTTCACCACGTAAAATTCTCTATTTTAGTTTTTATGGTTCAAACAAATTTTATGAAGATCTATTGGGTCCAGTGAACTGAGTGCTGCTGCTCCGATTCTTTCTCTTTGTCCAAGTTTTCCTCATCTGATCCGGTCTCCTTCTCCACCTTTGGTAAGAGCAAGCCATAACCCAATGGCTTAGTAAGAGGTGCAAGAAATAAGGAAGACTTCCTATTTTCGAATTTATAAAATTTAGCAAACGTACGTGCAGTATTTTATTCTCCATTCTCTTGATGTTCACTCCATCATCAAATGTGTCCATACTGCATATGAAGTGATAAGAAAACAAATATACATGTGAGATTAAATTGTTGAATGAACGACAATGCAATACCTTGGAAGAAATAAAATAGCTCACGTTGCTGGTAGACTGAACTTTGCAAATTGGACACCCTCCCTGTTTCAAATAATGATATTCAAAGTCCTCCTCGTGAAAGAACTGGCAACAATGGTGGCAGATTGCAACCCCAATATCAGGTATCATGTTCCTAAAGTAACGAACCGTATTGCTCTGATTGCACCTCATAACATAAACATCAGCTCTATCAAATGATTCCAATATCTCTCTATCAACTTGTACAGGCGAATAGCCTTCATCTATATCAGTCAAAGCAGTGTTGATTGTGTCATGAAATAACGCATCTGCTTTCTTGATTCCCATTGCTGATTGAATGATGTCCATTGTTTGCGTTTCATCGAGGTAATCATTTGGTCTGAATTCAATCAGAGGAAGCACGTCATAGTTGATCATGCAACGTATGAAGGGATGAAAACAAGTTGAACACGAGTCGTGTCCTTGTGTGCATTCCTTCTGCAACAATGCTTGCGAAGAGCCGCACCGGAAACAAACTGTGAGAAGCGTCCCGTCATCTTCCATTGGTGATGCCTACGCGAAGATTACAAGTTAGAGAAGCATTACTAGTTGGTGACGCAGGTTTGAATGTGTGTAAAGGGTACACCGGGCCTTCCTCTTATGAACTCACCTCAATAGTCATCATGTCGTCAGCCAATTTCTCTCGATGTTGCTCTGATATCGATGATTCGGTAGACAATAAGTCATAACCAATCCTCGTAGACAAGTAACCTCCGAGATTTCTTGCCAATTTACAAAATATCATTATCAATCTAGTCATTGAAATACCTTTTGGAACCTTTGATCGCCTTACTGAGTTTATCAAGAAAAGGCACCCTTGGAGAATGTTGTGAGGTAAAGATGCGGAGAAAATGCCTACAGAATAATCTATGACTTGTTCATAGACATGAAAGAGAACAGCCAAGCGTTTCATCTCATGTATACCCAGATCAGGATCGTCTGTGAACCAAACTTTCAGGCATTCTGCGTTAGATGAATTGATTGCCATGGTTGTAGCAATGAAATACAATTCAGACACTTTCTTGTAACATTGTTGGGTTCTCGCCTCTTTGATTAGATACGATAAGAGCTTAAAATTCCTATCCTCTCGGCCCGCTTCTCTATTCACTTCTGATGCTTCGTTGAGATTTCCTTGCACTGCGAGCCAGTTAGCATAAGGTACGAGCAACGTTTTGTCAAAGTTTCCTTCTTGCTCTTTACGAAGGTTTGAGACTTCGAGCCATGCTTGTAAATCAATGTACAACGCCATTAGTTTCGAGTAATCTCCCATCTTTGTCAGTATTTCTTTGAGACGGACTTCATTGCCTGCTTGTTGGGCTAAATAATCACAGCATAGATCCAAGGCAACTCTTTCATCGACCGGTGTTACTGTCGCAATACGATGTATTTGCTCCAGGCCTTGTTCTCCTCCAATATTACTTGCGACATCTACTGCCCTGACAAAGGCTTTGCACTCAATGTACAGCTCTGATGCACGCTTCCACCTATGCATCCCTTCTTCCCACTCCGCTTCTTTCATTGCCACTCTGTTCCTTTGTTCAATGTCTTCATTTGGGATAGCCTTCTTTGCATCTTCAAACATTCCCATGGATACAAACATGTCAACAGCCCTAGTAATTTCACCGATCAACACTAATCTGCTCCCCGCTATTTCAAAATTTCCGTTAATAATATCAATTTCAGAAGCAATAAGCTGGATGGACGAATCTCGGGTCAACTTGTTTCCAAATTGGTCCAACGTTTCATTCAATCTTCGAACCATGGAGACCTTTGTGCCTTCTCCAAGATAAGAGAAGCAACTCTCCGCGACATTCAGGTTCAAGCCAAGCATTGATTGATATCCCAAATTTTCCCATACCAAAGTGCCAACACCGAGTTTTGCAATAGACAAAGCTGGTCCGTATGATTCCTTTTCGATTTTATGTTCAATTAGAGGTGCGAGGTCTACTGTCTTATGGCAGATTCTTTCTCGATGAAGAGTAATCAGCTTCGACCCTGAGAACTTGACAACAGTACCTTTGCAGTCCAAAACCTTTGTCATGGAAGAACTATCTTGGATTATGACCGTCCCATTGCTATGATAGCAGTACAAGCCTTCCACACAATCATTGAATATTACTTTTGTGACAAGGCCACTCTTTCGGCGTTCAAATCCTTCCTCAATACGATTATAGATTTGGAGCTGATCCGCTTTATCAATCACGGCAACAAAACTACGATTGCAACTTGCGACTAGTGTCTTCATCCCTACCTTCAATTTGAAAATTTCTACAGGAAAGGCATTTCCAAGAGCCACTTCCATGACACTTCCATTCATGCAGCCCACAAGTGCACATTCACACCCGAGTATATCGCATGTAACTCTGATACATGCAATCTTTGAGAGGAAGGTCCACGTTTTAATTATACTACCCTGGCGATTATGCAAGCATAAACGCTCATTGTAAGCCATCAAAAGTTGGCTAGCTACTAGGGCGAACTTATCAAAAGGGCGTTGAATCTGATGAGTATAGTTTTGTTTGTAGCTGGTAGTGGATTCGTCAGATATAGCATAGACCAGAATATCCGATTTCACATGGACTGCAAAATGAGTGCGACCAATATCAAGGCCCAGAATCGCATCTTTGCCGTCAACCGGAATGCTATAATTTCTCTCCACATTATACACAACAGCTCGAGTACCCCCTAGAGAGTGTGCAATCATACCATTCCTTTCACAACTCAAGACTCTATTTTTCACATCTAGCATCCGAAGTTCTCCAGTGCAGTCTTTGCAAGCAATTTGTCCTTCATTGCCATGGCCTTTCGCATACCATACCCAGTCCAGATCCAATGTTAGAGTTGATACGACGATACCTTTGTGATTGTAGATGTAAAGGGTGTGTTCATTGCTTGAAACTAAAATATATTGATCCATACTACCATACAATGATATGGATAAGGGATATCCATCTACTTCATATTCAGATGTGAGGACTTCTAATGATGCATCGAAGAATGCAATCGTTTGGTCCCAACTACCAACTATGAGTGTAGTGTTTTTGTTTCCAGCATCGAAATCAAATTGACTCCACGTTAAAGCCGAAATTGGACCAGATCGAGAAATGATCCCTCTATCATTTCCATGAAGATCTCTCAACGAGATCTCTCCCGACAGATTTCCAATGGCTAGAATCTGCCCATCAGGCCTCCACGCGACACACATGATTTTGGATGCAACCTTATGCTTCTTCACGCCTTTTCCTTCTGCCGACCAAAAGCCGTAATCTGCGACCGCACAAGATGCCAAAATGTCTTCCACAGGATTGTATGCAACTACTTGGACGCTGGTTGTATGCGAAAATTTAAGAATCCCCTTTCCTTCCTTGCTCCAAATGACTGTGCACTTGTCTGCTCCGCCGGAAGCGAGACGATCACCACTTCGCGAATAACAGACAGTATAAACGTGATCTTTATGTCCCTTGAGTTGTCGGAGAAGCTCTCCATCGCTACACCGGTATATCAATATTCGTTTTCCTGCACAAACAGCTAGCTCTGTTTGGTCATTATTGAAATCAAGAGAACCAACATTCGCGCTTTGATTCTTGCTTTGACGAGGCTGTTAATATTCGAATGGATTGGGACGAAATATAGTTGTTGAGTGCTATTCGCCTGCGATAAGTAAGTTGACGGTCTCTTGAATGGAATAGAGTACTCACCAAGGTTAGCTTCCACCCATTGTCGGCGTATATCATTGCATTCGATCGTTTAGTGCAGGGTGGAATTCAAAAGGTTCATTTGATCAATGGATATTTCAAAAGTTTTGAATTATAAAAATATATCATACTGTAGACTAAATATAGTTCAGAGTGAAAATATCAAAACAGATCAGTATCTAATACGTGTAGGTCTATAAATTTACATATCTAGTCTAAAGGAAGTAGCTTAGTGATTTCTGTATTGGCTGCCTTGTGCTTCCAGATAGTTCATCGTGTTCTATGGATGTCTCGTGTTCTTCGGATGTCGCGGAAAGACCGTCTACACTATTCTGCTCAACGCCATTCTTTTCAACAACAAATCTAGGTATAGCACCTGGAACTCCGCTCCATGGCCCCATTTCTTCTGGACACGAGAACTCTTTGTAATCGAGGCTCAGTTGCTTACATCTTTCCTCATGATCTGAATCAGAGTCAAGAGTAGAGTCAGAAGACCGTTTGACCACAAGCCTAGTGGTGGAAGAGTCTGGGACACTGACGATCAGCAGTAGCACCAGATAGAAGTGAACCAGGTAGAGGAACATCATGTGGGTGAAGTTCATAGTTGGTTCAATAATGACTCCAATCTCATCAGATATAGGACGCTGTTTATTGAAGTTTTCTAACAGCTTGGCTATCTGTGGCTTGAAGACATTGCTTCGAATTGGGTTAGAAAGAACCTCTGCATCCAGTCTTTTTGCTACTAGAGTGTCATGATCAAACACTTCGAGGTTCTTGTTGATATATGGCACACGAGACAAGATCATCCTCGCAGATCTTTGTTGAGAGTGTACAATTTGGCTCCAAAAGAGATCTCGTCTCTTGTCCATCTCTGATCCGAAGTTTTGTAAGTTGGATCCAATGTTCTGCGTTGCGGTATTGCAGTGATGAAAGGCAGCGTTGACATTGGAAATACCGCCGTTGACATTTCCTTGAACCCATGATATTGCATCATCTGTGCGAGTGCTTACGCCCTCCAGGAAGCCTTTTCCAGATTTCTTGCGTTTAGAAACGGGAGTTTCCCCCGAAATTGTCTCCTTTTTCGGTACGAAACCCTTTAACTGGGCAAGAGGAGCGAGAAGGAATGGGAAACCATCGGCAAAACGATCTCTTGCCTCCATGCTCATTGGATCATCCCCTCGGAGATACTCGAAGAAGATTCCTTTACCAATCTCTGGATAGGGATAACTTTCCATGAATCTTCCATTCAAACGCAACTGAAAATGCTTGAATGTTAGATCGAGACAAAAAATATCAGAATATTATCTAAAGTTCAATTCAACATACCTCCATATGCCCATTCTTTCTCCATGTGAAAACCAATTCAGTTCCACGGGCACAACACGTTTTGTCAGCTTCATATTCTGCCGGTGCCGACTGCCCACAAGAACAGTTGCTGGTGTTTTCCTCACTTTGGACGGTCCGCAGCATTCCCTCGTCCGCCTCTCTCTCTCTAAAACTCGACGAGCTAAGTATTTCTTTGTGCTCATCAGTCAAAAGCTCCCATTCTGCCGTGAGACTTTGACGCACCGTTTCTGCTGCCAGTTGCATGTTCAGCTTGATAAACAACGTCCTGTCAAAGTTTCCTTCTTCAAGGGGACTAGATCCCATGGTCATGAGGTGTCCGTAGAAGTCGTCACTTTCGCGAAGCTCATCTGCATCCATTTCAGCATAGTCACTAAAACCAGGATCATTCAAAACGTCTCGCTTGGAGACATAAAAAGCAATCCCATACACCTATTTATAATAAAGATAACGTACAGTCAGACAAACTCGGGGTGAAGAATTGAAGAATTGATAGTAATAACAACGCTAATGAATTCCTCACCTTAATCTTGAGCATTGTTTTGGTAAATATACCGACGCCAGTTAGAGTGTGCCTGCCAATTTCCTTCCGGTCATGTCCGAGATATTCACTGATGTCGGTTGGATACGACATACCAGTGATTTCGTCAGTATAATATCCATTATTAGATGCCTCAATATAAGGATGGACGGGAATCTTACGAGGTCTATGAAGGATTTCATCATGGACTGGAGAAGCAACAGGCGATGGCGGATGATGAAGTAGCTTGCTGCCATGGCTTTCAGGCTGAATCGTCCTTTCAAAGTATCCACCTACACCCAAAGGTGATCTGATTTCGTGAATTCGAACATTCTCCTTCTTCGATGATTGCCGGGCCGTGTTAAGATGAGGACCAGGTGTTCTGCTAATACCGTTTTGTGGATCATGGATTGCTGCGTTATTTTGACTAGACCTTTTCATCGTTGGGAGATGACTCGCAGTTCCGATAAAATCTGTGTCAATGGTTTTTGTTTCTATATTGGTGTCGAGCTGTTGTTTCTCAGACTCAATTGACGGTGCCTCTTTGGAATGTTGCTGATTTCGAGGAAACCGTGGTAATTGGGGCGATACAGCAGCAGAGTTTTGATATTGAATCACAGAGAAACTAACCAGTGACCTTTTGGATGTGGTATAGTCTTCACTTGGCAGACACGCGGCTGTAATAGCCGAAGCATCGGCTGTCTTCCACAAACACCGTGCTTCTTCTTCTCTTGCTATCTCTGTGTCAGCTAGCTTGCCAATATGATCACCAGATGTAACATCCAAAAGACGCGATAGTGAACCTCCGAATATCATTCCAACTCCAAACTCATTCCGTTGTTCAGCCCTTATACTTGATAAATTCCGTTCCCATGTTAGTACACCACCTTCATTGATACTCCACGACCACGCATCATCCGATTCGCATGAACCCATTTGTAGTCTCTCGTTCTCATCATTTTCTGAAGCTGATATTGAAAGCACACACTCAGCCTTTTCGCGTATCGGTTCTTCATCCTCACCAATTATCGATGATGTGTTAACATCTGCCAACTCTAATGCATATTCCCATTCATCGTCAGTTGAATTTATTTGCTTTTCTCGTCCTGATTCCCATTGGAAGAAGGCTAGGAATCCATTTTGCGAATCATCTACAAAAATAGAAATGACTGATCAGAGACATGAATGGTATTGGTTAGGTTCCATAATCAGTGATTGCACCATCAATCTCACCTGTAATGTCCATATTTGATTTACCGCGTTTTCTTCTTAATCCTCCTTTAGTATGAATTGCCAGTCTTCTCCGTATCTTCCAGAGTGTTGAATCTCCACATTCTGAGAATCCACTTGGTCCGAGGCAAGTACCATCTGTATCATCCTGTTGAAGTAAACGCACACAATTTGAAGTTAGACAATGTTGACAAATCTAAATCTTAGAGGAGCTGAGTTGCTTGATCACAATTTTCGCGACCAACACTTAGCACGCACCTGCAGCCAATAAGGTTCGCTGAGAACAGTTTCATCCACATCATAGCCAACACCCTCTAACAGCGCCAGCAGCTCGCCCAGACCTCCAGCTGCTTGCAGTTCCAGAGGCTCAAGTAATATCGATAGTGGGTGCACACCTATTATCCCGGATCGTTTAAATGGGCTGTTAGGGAGATTGTTTGATATTCCTACCAAGTGTAGCAGAACCACAAATAGTCGAGAAGATCTAGATCTCATTATGCGCTTTTCGATTTAATGCTATTGAAGTGTTGCGTGTCTTTTTGTAGTTGTGTACTTTTGATTGTATAGTTTCGTTTCACTTGGCTATTGTCTGGCTATCTATTTCATTCTTTAGATGCGTTGTTGAATGTTTCTTCTTATTAGCGCACTTGTAGCTTGTGCATGGAATAGAATGTACAGATTGAAATGTTGAAATGGAATTGTCTGTGTTGAAGATGTCGTCGGGAGGAGAAGGTTGAAATCATCAAAAAGCACCGGAGGTAGGAGGATGTGATTGATGATGAGGAAAACAACCCTACGTAAGAATTCGTGTATTCAACACCCCTGGATTACGTGGCACAAATCCAAAACGTTTGCTGGGGACTCTACAAAATAGACAAGAAAAGTACACCGTAGCATCACAGAGGTGAAGCTACACTCCCCAGCATTCGGTCGATAGGACAGATTGTTTTCCTCCGGGTACCTGAGGATGACGTTGAAGTTTTTCAAAACATCGATCGTAAAAATAAATGAGCACAAAGATAACCGACCAATAACGAAATGGAAAAGAGACACAAACTACAGAACGAAATGAAGAAAGAGCATGTCTTTTTCATGATTTGAGAATACATGGCATCAATACAGTGTACGTGAATGTGTAGATTTTTTTATTGTAAAGCTTTATTTCTTAATCTTTTAAAAAAGCTTTGAAACTGAACTTAGTCAAAGGTAATTTTATTTCCTGCAAATGCCTGAATTCCTCCAGTTCTGCTTGCGGGGAACCCCCCTCCGCGTCCTCCATCTCTTCCTCCCCCACGTCCTCTACCGCCACCTCTTCCTCCACCACGTCCTCCTCTACCGCCGTCATATCCTCTACAAATTAAAAAAGACAAGAACATTGTTTAGTTTTGAGAAGGTTTTCCACGATGTAGCATGAATTGTTTCGTTGCGAAACTTACCCTCTTCCTCTTCCTCCTCCCCCACGGCCTCCACCTCCAAATCCACCACTTTGCCTCTTGTCAGCTGCATAATCTACGCGAACAGCTCTTCCCATAATATCAGTGCCAACCAATTCTAGTGCCTTATCTGTGCTCTCAGTGTTAACAAATTCAATGTGTCCAAATCCCTTAAATTCTCCAGTTTCTCTGTCTGTAGCAAAGCGAACTTCGGAAATCTCCCCACACTCTGCAAAAGCAGCCCTCAAAGATTCCTCATCAACCTGGAAACTGAGATTACCGCAAAAGATAGTAGTGCAGCCCTCTGGCTTTTCAGAAGCTTGTCTTGGAGCGTCGATTCCTTTAGGTGTGGAATACTTAATGTTGAGCCAACGTCCATCAAAGTCTTCACCATTCAATTTCATACAGGCCTCACATGAATCAATGCTTGCGTACGTAATAATAGCAGTTCCAGAACTACGTCCATCGAACTGTAGTGGAAGTTCAATAGCTGTGATCTCTCCGCAAGCAACGAAGTACTCCCTTACTTGATGTTCATCTGCTCTCCATGGTAATCCACGGACGTACATTGTCTTGTTTTCGCCATCATCTTCAACAGCGGCCTTCTTGGAGGTTTGCTCTGTTTCAGTATCTTCTGCCTTACGTTTCTTTGAAACAGGAACCTCTTCGTCTTTTGTGCCCTTCGACGAATCAGAATCAGAAGAAGAGTCAGAATCAGAAGACGAGTCGGAATCATCTTTCTTCGACTTCTTAGTCACAACCTTTTTCTCAGCAGGTTTTTCATCCTCAGAGTCCGAGTCAGAACTAGAAGACGAATCAGAGTCACTTTCTACTTTTTTCTCGGCAGCCTTTTTCTTTGGCGCCTCCTTCACTGATTCATCAGAATCGGAGTCAGATGAATCCTTCTTTGCGACCTTCTTTGTAACCTTCTTGGCAGGTTTTTCAGCACTTGAGCTGCTACTTGAGCTACTACTTGAACTGCTACTGGAAGAACTGCTGCTAGAATCGTCATCTTCCTCTGCGGCTTTCTTGGCAGCTGCGGCGGCAGCCTTGGCAGCTTCCTCTGCCTCTTTAGCTAGTTTCTCGGCGAGTGCCTTCTTTGCTGCCTTCTTGATCTTTTTATCCTGTAGATTGACGAGTTATCATGTTAGACAGCGGAGATGAAAGAAGTTCGGATTTTGATTGGATTCACTTACAGTTTTGCTACCCATCTTGAATTATTTCTGTGTTAGTTAAAGAGTTATGAACTAAGAAAAGTAAGATTGTTCTGTGAAAAAGACATCCAAACAGAAAATTGGAAATCTTTCTGAAAAATGGGTGGCCTGCCTCGCTCGCCTGGGAGATGAGGTAAATCGCGGGAGGGCTCTGTAGTTCCCCGTACAGGGGAGAACGGGATTGAAGATTGTGTAAAATTCGCAAAATTCGCGCAAAAAGGATTCTTGGATATTCATTCATTCACATTCATTCATTCAACGCTCCAAATTTTACGAGGGATAGGTTTCCTTACTAATAGCTCGCTGAGTACTGTCTGTAGGTCTTACAAGTACTGTATCACCAAGGGGATCTTTTTTCTCAACTAATCACAACTAGTACAGCACAACTAGTAGTACAGCACAACTAATAACAGATCTAGAAGTCACCGGCACTATGGTATGGTCTAAGAAATCTCCGCTGGTCCAGAAGAATACCGAAGCGCGTATATCGAAGAAATCAGCTTCAGAAGATCACAACTCACTTCCCCCGCAAACACACAAGCCTGATGGTAACAGCAATCTAGCTGTAAATTATGTCAAGATGATAGATGAAGAAATAGGTAATGCTCATCCATCGAAAATGGATTTACAGTCAAATGCCGTTGTGTCACTAACTACAACCGAGACTACCCGTACGCCCGAAAAAACAGCTGATTATGTCAAGTATGAAGAGCTAGACGAGGCAGAAATAGCAAGAAGAGAAGGAATTTCAAATTTACGAAATGGTACTGAAGAAGGCCCAGCAATTTTTCAAGTGCTAGCATTCTTTGGAGGAGTGTCTATGGTTCTCACGTCGGTTTTTGATCTGCAAGGAAGAGTACGCCATGATGAAGGAATATCTCCCGATTTTGCAGTGATTTCTTTTTACTCTTGGGCATTTGGTCTTTTTATCATGGGCTTGGAGGGCCGGAAACTCTTGATAGAAATTCACTCACTGCATATCATGGTTTCAAACTACATGAAACTTTTGCGTTTCGTATGGGGTCGTGGTTTATTCTACATCTTTGCAGGAAGTTTACAATATTGTTTGTCTTCTCCATTCAGCTCAGTATGCGGCATTTTTATGATGACACTAGGACTACTAATGTTTGCATTGGGGCTTTTTTTTAATTTATCTCTGAAGTTGGAGCTAAACGCTGTTCAGAATGACGGCAAGATACAGGCAAAATTTGATTTTTATGACGTGGACCATGATGGATACATTACGCAGGAACAGTTCAAAGACTCAGTCATTGGTCTAGACGATGATGCAGATATTGACCTTGATGTTGAATTTCGAACGAACGATATGGACAATGATGGTCTCATCAGCTACCCTGAATTCAAAAAATGGGTAGATACTAGGAACCACAAAAATCAGAGTCTCATGGAACAGTTTGAGAACGCCGGTTTCTTTCATGCGTAGGGAATAAAATGCAACTATGAAAGCACTACGTGTGTACGTGTAGGGATGTATAAAGTTATGAGTAGTATAATTTATAATTGTAACAACGGATAAATTCTTCAGTCTACCTATACTCGTAGTATTCGGTCAAATGTAACATTAGATTGAAAATTGATTCCACTTGATGATGAAATCAAAAACTGTACGCCATCTCTCCTTGCATTTTCAAACTTGCACTCTAAAAATGCATCCCCGGACATCCTTCATCATAGAAGATAGATTTCGTTTCAAATTGAACCAGATTTGTAGTGTATGTAAGCAAGTCTCTTACCACAGCCGCACATATCCTCGCCACAGCCGCAAAAACAAAAATAGCCAGAATATGTGTTGTTTAGATGGGA
>Ga0115005_10003745_pt1 | contig 12165 bp, 12 predicted proteins | sample ArcOceMetagenome_FD_87163 | JGI IMG/M metagenome (GOLD analysis project Ga0115005, IMG submission 87163) | Marine eukaryotic phytoplankton communities from Arctic Ocean - Arctic Ocean - Greenland ARC118M Metagenome | ecosystem: Environmental > Aquatic > Marine > Oceanic | place: Arctic Ocean...
AACCTTCAGTAGACCCAGAAATATCGTCGAAAGGGGAACTCCCTCCTGGAGGACGGCTTAATGCATTCACTACAGCTATGAATAGTGAAAGCAGTAACAGCGTCTGGTCCAACAATTCGGGAGTTTTACCCCCACCAAAAGGAAGACTAGCGCCTAAAACTCAAAACGGAAGTACTAAGAAAGGAGCTGCATCTTCATCTTCATCTTCATCTACAGATGGAGTTAAACCTAAAGATGGAGCTAACCCTAGAGATTTTGTAGTAAAAATCAGGTAATAAACGTTTTCTTGTGGTTTGACTACCAACTCTATTGCATTTTTTACAATAGTTAACTTTCTTTTTTTTACAATAGAATTCGCAGTTACTGTCTTGTCATCTAAAACGAGCATCTTAAAATGTATGGGTTCTTGGTAATAGGAATTATGTAGCTGTAAAATAGTTTCAAAAGCGATGTAAAATAAAAGAAGTAGGTTATTTGTCTCACGATATGGTCAATTTTACAGTAAAAAAATAAACAACACGCTAATTTAAAGTGTAAACTCGTAAAAAAAATATGCTTTACGAGTTTTTTTATTTTAGTATCTTTGAGGGCTTAAAAACAACAAAGAGAATATGAAATTATTAGAAAATAAATCAGCAATCATCACAGGAGCCACAAGAGGAATTGGTAGAGGAATCGCTGTTGAATTTGCAAAGCAAGGTGCAAATGTTGCTTTTACATATAGTGCTTCTGTAGTTGCAGCAGATGCATTAGAGGAAGAATTAAAAGCATACGGAGTTTCTGCAAAAGGCTATCAATCGAATGCAGCAAATTTTGATGCAGCACAAGAATTAGCGAAAGAGGTTCATAAAGAATTTGGAGCTATTGATATTTTAGTAAATAATGCCGGAATTACAAAAGATAATTTATTGATGCGCATGTCAGAAGCTGATTTTGATACCGTAATTGAAGTAAACTTAAAATCGGTTTTTAACTTAACAAAAGCGGTAATTAGACCCATGATGAAGCAAAGATCGGGTTCTATTATAAATATGAGTTCTGTAGTGGGGTTAAAAGGAAATGGAGGCCAAACAAATTATGCAGCTTCAAAAGCAGGGATTGTTGGTTTTTCTAAATCGGTAGCTTTAGAATTAGGGTCAAGAAATATTAGAAGTAATGTAATTGCACCAGGATTTATAGAAACAGAAATGACAGAAAAATTAGATGCCGCAACTGTTCAAAGTTGGAGAGATTCTATTCCGTTAAAAAGAGGAGGTAAGCCAGAAGATATTGCAAATGCTTGCGTATTTTTAGCTTCTGATATGAGTACTTATATTACAGGACAAACGTTGTCTGTAGATGGCGGAATGCTAACATAAAACTATTTAATAGTTAATAATCGTTACCAATTGTAGCACAATTATTAGAGCACGTATCTTTGGGCTTTAAAATATAGAGGTAAGCATACAATATAAAATTATAAAACCTGTAACAATTTACGTTGCAGGTTTTCTTTTTTTTAGATAGTTCTTGCTATCTTTCACTCAAATACAAATAATTGCAAACAACAACCATTTTATATCTTCTTTTAGCACTTTTAATAAGTGTTGGCATCTCTTATTTTCAATATTTATACAAAGCAAAAAGTAATGCTAAAATCAATATTCTACTTTTTACGCTAAAAATACTTTCTTTATTTTTATTGCTGCTATTATGTATAAATCCAAAAGTAAAAAGAACCACATTAGAAAATATAAAACCAACATTGTCTATTTTGGTTGATGATTCTAAATCAATTTCTTTTTTTAAGGAAGAAAAAAATATGCAAGATTTTATTAGTAAACTAAACAACAACAGTGTTTTATCTAATAAATTTACCATTGAAAATTTAATTTTTAGTACTGATTTAAAAATTTCGGATCGCTTCTCTTTCTTAGGAAATGAAACGAACATTTACAAAGCGCTTACAGCAGTAAATAAGCTTAATAATACTAAAAATGCACCTATTGTGCTGTTAACCGATGGCAATCAAACTATTGGAAATGATTATGAGTTTATAAATTCTAAACAAACAATTTATCCTATTGTTTTTGGGGATACGATAAAATATAAAGACCTACTAATTCGGCAGATAAATGTAAATAAGTACAGTTATATTAAAAATAAGTTTCCTGTAGAAGTAATTTTAAATTATGAAGGAAAAGGAACTGTAAAAACGATTTTTTCGATTTTTAGAAACGGTAAAACAATTTTTTCTAAGAATATTCAATTTTCAAAGGGAGAAAATTCTCAAATAATTACAACCAATTTAAGCGCAACAAAAAAAGGCGTAAATTATTATACGGCAGTTGTTCAAAAAATAAAAGATGAAAAAAACATCAAAAATAATAGTAAGAATTTTTCTGTAGAAGTACTTGATGAGCAAACAAAAGTCTTACTGCTAACAGCTGTATTACATCCCGATATTGGTGCATTTAAAAAAGCGATAGAAAGTAATAAACAACGTTCTGTTGAAGTTGTAATGATTGATGATTTTAAAAATCAAATAGCTAATTACCAGTTAATTATAGTCTATCAACCAAACAGTTCATTTAATACTATTTTAAGAAAAATAAAAAAGGAAAACTCTAATTTTCTGTTGATTACAGGAGCAAATACAGATTGGGATTTCATTAATAAGCAGCAATTAAATTTCTCTAAAAAGCAGCTGAATCAGACAGAAGAATACGGCGCAATTTACAATCCGTCGTTCTTAACTTTCTTACAAAAAGATATTGGATTTAATCAGTTTCCACCTTTAATAGATAAATTTGGAGAAATTGTGTTCTCAAGAGAACATCAAAATGTAGTGCTTCAAAATATAAACGGATTGCAAACAGAACAACCGTTAATTTCAGTGTTAGAAGAAAATAATCAGAAAATAGGAGTCATTTTTGGTGCGGGAATTTGGAAGTGGAGAGCGGCTAGCTACCTAAAGACAAATTCTTTTCAAGACTTTGATCAGTTTGTAGGAAATGTAGTGCAGTATCTTTCTTCAAATAAAAAAAGAAAACGCTTAGAAGTAAATTCAGAAAGTAGCTATCCAGCAAACGCTTCCATTAATATTTCTGCTTTTTACACCGATAAAAACTATCAATTTGATGCAAGGGCATCTTTAGAAATAACAGTTACCAATAAAAAAACGAAAGAAATTACAAAACTTCCTTTTTCGTTACACGACACTTCATATCAAATAGCACTCGAAGATTTTTCTTCTGGTGAATACAGCTTTAAAGTGGCAGTTTTAGGACAAAAAAGCACTGCATATGGTAGTTTTAAAATTGCCAATTACCAAATAGAAGCACAATTTTCACATGCAAACGTAGCGAAGTTAACAAAATTAGCTGAGCGCACAGGAGGGAAGTTGTTTCACAAAAATGAGATCGCAACCGTGTTCAAAAATTTACTTGAAAATAAAGCGTATTATACCGTTCAAAAAACAAGGGTTAAGGCGCAAAACTTAATAGATTGGAAATGGATTTTATTTTTTATAATTGCTCTATTTACAGCTGAATGGTTCTTGCGAAAGTATTACGGTAAGATTTAATTGTAACACGCATTATTTTTAACATTTCTTTTTAATATAGTAGCCATATACATTGTTTGCTATAAAGTTAAGTCGTAAATTTGAGTAAATTTAAAATAATAAAAAAATGGCAAACAATCAATTAGACATTAAATTCCCAAAAGGAGGAATTTTTTTTATAATATTAGCGGTAGCTGCGCTAATTTTATTTTCTAAATCTACAGTAACTATTGGACCTGGTGAAGGAGGCGTTTTGTTTCAAACTTTAGGCAATGGTATTAATACAGAAGAAACGTATGGAGAGGGGTTTCATATTGTTGCACCTTGGAATAAAATGATTGTGAGAAAAGTACGTCAGCAATCTATTTCTGATGAAATGAATGTACTTTCGGTGAACGGACTTGAAGTTAAAGTAAATGGAACTATTTGGTACGAGCCAGAATTTAAAAATTTAGGGTTTCTTATCAAAACAAAAGGAGAGGATTATGAGCGCGAATTGTTAGATCCTGCAATCAATGCAGCAGCAAGAAGTGTTGTTGGACGGTATACACCAGAACAATTGTATTCTAGTAAAAGAGATGTAATTGAACAAGAAATTTTAGAAGAAATTCAAATCGTTTTAAAAGATCAATTCTTATTGGTAAAAAGAGTGCTTGTAGAAGATGTTAAATTACCAAGTACTATTCGGATTGCTATTGAAACAAAATTAAAGCAAGAGCAAGAGTCTTTAGAGTATGAATTTAGAATTTCTAAAGCTAAAAAGGAGGCAGAAAGACAAAGAATTGATGCAGAAGGGAAAGCAATTGCAAATAAAATTTTAAGTGCTTCTTTAACAGAAAAGATTTTACAAGAAAAAGGAATTGATGCAACTTTAGAGTTGGCGAAGTCTCCAAATAGTAAAGTTGTAGTGATTGGTTCTGGTAAATCTGGAATGCCAATTATTCTAGGAAATCAGTAAGAAATTTAAATTTAGTACATTTTTAAAAATCCAGCATTTGCTGGATTTTTTTGTGTGCTCAACTAGTATCGTATATCGTAACAAGTGTTTTATAAAGAAGAACGCCTTTTGGATTGGGTTTGGTATCTGGGGTCTGACAATTTTAAAGCATACGTCTCAAGGGTATGTCTCAGAGTTTCACGATGCTCTTAACCCATTTAAAACATTTCTTCAAGCAAGATATAATAGCACCTTTAATGCTTCAGTTTTATACAGAAGAACGCCATTTGGACTGGATTTGGTATCTGGGGTTAGATGACAATTTTAAAGCATACGTTTCAAGGGTATGTCCCGCAGTTTCACGATGCTCTGAGCCCATTAAAAACACTTCTTCAAGCAATAATAATGCACCTTTAGTGCTTCAATTTTATAAAAAAAAACTTCTTTTGGACTGGGTTTGGTATCCGAGTTTAGATGACAATTTTAAAGCATACGTTTCAAGGGTATGTCACGAAGTTTCACGATGCTCTGAACGCATTTAAAACACTTTTTCAAGCAAGATATAAGAGCACCTTTAATTCTTCACAGGAATCTTATTGCGCTCTATTTTACCTTTCTTTAAGGCTTTGTAGTTTTCATAACAATCTAAAATTGCTTCGATCATTTGTAAGTCTGATGCTTTTTTAATAAAGTAATCTGAATAACTACAATCTGTTAATAATTCAGAAAGTTCTTGTCTGTCCATTTCTAGATACTCCATCATGACCACCCTGTCAAAATTTCCAGCAAGCATTTTACGCAAATTGTCTTCTTTCTTTAATTTTTGAAGTTTTTTTAGTTGTTTTGGCTTTTTACCAAATAGATTGTATAAGAAATCTACCGGCTGAAATAAAGCTGCAATAGGCGATGAGAAATCTTTTCCTTTAGGTTTTCCAATTTCATAAGATTGCGGTAAGCCATTGATATGTATTCTAGTAAATCGATCTTTAGGAACTTGTTTTACATCAATTTCTAATACCCCTATTAAATTAGTGGATCTAATGACCACCTCTCTAATATTTTCTGGCTTTTCATACAATGCAATTTCTAATTCGTTTCCCTTTAATAAATCATTTGTAATTTTTAATTTAATAGAAGAATAGCCTAAATAAGAAACTAAAATAGTATCGTTTACTCTTGTTGGAAGTTCAAAATAACCGGTATCATTTGTAATAGTTCCTGTGACGGTATTTAAATTTAATACGTGAGCGGCGCTTAATACCTTTTTATTTTCCGCATGAATAATTTGCCCTTTTAAAGTTTTAGTACGTAAAGTGTCTATCTGAGAAAAGGTGCTTAAAGAGGCAAATAAGCACAAAATAAATAGTAATTTTTGCATGTGGCTAAAATAATAATATTCTGATATAATTTGGTTAATTATTTGTGAAAGAAGAAAAAAATAAAAAGTGCGCACGAGAAGACTCGAACTTCCACGAACTTGCGTTCACAACCCCCTCAAGGTTGCGCGTCTACCAATTTCGCCACGTGCGCAAATAATTTAAAATAAAAAAAGTTAAGCGTTGGCTTAACTTTTTTTTGTGACCGGACTGGGGCTCGAACCCAGGACCCTCTCCTTAAAAGGGAGATGCTCTACCAACTGAGCTATCAGGTCATTCTTTAATCTTAGCGGCTGCAAATATACTATCAATCATTGAAATTAATAGCATAAAAATGATTTTTTTTTATCGATATTTGTTAAAATTCAAAAATCATGAAAATTATCGTCTTAGGGTATATGGCCTCAGGAAAATCTACCATAGGTAAAGCGGTTTCTAAAAAGCTGGATATGAATTTCATAGACTTAGATGTGTATATTTCTGAGCGAGAAAAGCGGAGTATTCCCGAGATTTTTAAAGTCAAGGGAGAAATTTATTTTAGGAAAATTGAACATACATATCTCAAGGAATTATTACACAATGACGGTGATTTTGTACTTTCTTTGGGTGGAGGAACGCCGTGTTATGCAAATAATATGGAATGGATACAAAGCTCTAAAGCAAAATCGATTTATATACAAGCAAGCATTCCAACTTTAGTTGCGAGATTAATTAAAGAAAAGAGCACAAGGCCTTTGGTTGCCGATTTAGAAAATGAAAAAATAACAGAATTTGTAGCAAAACATCTTTTTGAAAGAAGGTTTTTTTATGAACAAGCAGCCCTTACAATGAATACAGAAAATAAAACGATACAAGAAATTGTTTTAGAAATAAACAGGGCTTTAAACTAAATACGCAATTGCTTCTTTTTCATTAAATTCTACCTGTACATGTTCTTTGATAGAAGTAGATAATGAAATCCCCTTAAAATCTGCTTTTACAGGGTATTTCTTGTGATTTCTATTGACCAGCACAGCAGTTTTAAACCTTTTTAGCGGAACGTCTAAGAAATGTTTAATTCCGTAGATTAACGTGGTGCCAGAATTAAGAACATCATCGACCAAAACTAAGGGTTTGTTTTTATACTCAGATACGGCTATCGAAGTAGTTACGGGTTGCAACGGTTTTTTCTTATCAATAATAACTTCGCAAAGCGTGACCTTTAGCGTTGCTATTTCTTCTAAAACTTCCGCTATTTTTTTTGAAAAAGTGAATCCATTACCAACAATACCTGCTATAATTACCTCTTTTTCAGAACTATTACTTTCGTATATTTGGTATGCAATTCTCTTAATCTTCTGATTTATTTGAGTGTTGTTTAAAATAATATGGTTTTCTTTAATCATAAATCTTCAGTTGTACCTTCTTCGTCTTCTTCTTGGTAGTTATCGATATCTCTTCTATCTTTTTTAGTAGGTCTGCCAGTCCCTTTTTTTCTGTAATAGTCCTTGGCAAACTTTAATAGTTCTGTTTTTTCAAACGCTTCTTTAGGTGTGACATCTTTTCTGTATTGATCTAACAATTTGGCGCCAACTCTGCTCTCTGGTAAACTTAATGCTTTTATTTGATAGTTGATTTGATTTTTTCGAATTACCATTAATTCTCCACCAAAAATATCTCTAGAAGGCTTTACACTTTTTGCATCAATCTTAATTTGTCCCTTTTTACATGCCGTTGTAGCGATACTTCTCGTTTTAAAAACGCGAATGCACCATAAATATTTATCAATTCTCATAAAAAAAGTTAAAATATAATGTTTGTCTTTTTACAAAGGTATAAAAATGGTAGATTGCAACCTTAAATTTTAAGATTAAATGAATAAAATAAAAAATATTTTTTTGCTGCTAATAGTAGGGGTAATTGTAATGTATTCCTGTGCAGATGATGATAGTGGATTTTTAAACCCTTTTCTAGATGTTAATCATGAAGCATTAGCACTTGAAGACAACGATTCTATTGTAAAGTTTTTAAAAAACAACTATTATGAAGAGACATTAGATTCTATTAAAACGTTGGTTTCTGGGAAAACATCTTTATTTGACGATAGTAAACTGATTACTATGGATGCAAAAAGATATGATATCGATTACAAATTATATATTTATAGGATTAAAGAAGGAAACCCTATAGATCCAGCGTTTGGGAATCCTTCCGATGACAAAGGCAATCCTTCGATATCAGACTCTATTTATGCAAAATATTCGGGACAATCAATTCTTTCCAGTTCAGCATTGAGTACTTCTTTTGATGCGAATGCTTCTGGTGCTTGGTTTTCTTACGATAGGTTAGCGGTTAGAGGGTGGTCTTTCGGATTTAAAAATTTTAAGGGAGGATATTTAAAGAAAGCGGATGATGGGACTACTTTTAACGGTCCAATAACGTATTTAGACGGAGGAAAAGGGATTCTTTTTATACCTTCTGGATTGTCCTATTCTTCTATCAATCCCGGGAATTACAATAGCTCTTTGGTGAACCAAAATTTAATGTTTACTATTGAATTATTAGATTTTGTGAAATTTACAGATCACGATAATGATGGGACACCTTCTTCAGACGAAGATGCAAACAACGATGGTGATTTAGACAATGACTTTAGTGATAACAGTAATCCCAACCTGCCAGATTATTTGAATTCAAATATTAAGTAACAGCGCACATATTCGTAAAAAAAAAAAGGCTCTTGAGAAATCAAGAGCCTTTTTTTTACGAATACTTTAGTTTTTTATAATTGGTAAGAAAGACCAAATATTATTTGATTTGTTCTGTTATCTGCGGTTATACCGTTAGAAAACTTAGCTTCAGTTTTAGACAAACCTCTTTCCCAACGAACATCTATTCCTACATTACCAAGCGCTATACCAAGACCCATTTGAACACCAACAGAGAATTTATCTAAATCGTCTGTAGTTACCTCAGACAATTCAAAATCGTCATTTAATATGTACTGAAAAGAGGGACCTACAAAAGCAGTTGCAAATCCTAAAAAGTTCTTTCCTAATAACACAGGAACATCAATTTTATTAAAGGCATAGTTTGAAGACTTATTTTTGCTATCAATGTATTCACTTTTAACTTGTGTATACACCAATTCGGGTCTTATATACAAACCAATGATTGGCACTTTTGCACGAAACCATAAACCTGCATGAAAGCCAGATTTAGATTCAGCACCCTGAATAACATCATTTCCTGTTGAAGAAAAAGTGGCATCACCGTTATTGTTGTAATTTACACCTCCTTTTATACCAAAATCTTTCTGTGCAGTAAGCGTTTGACTACAGGCAAAGGCTACACATAAAATTAAAATTACTTTTCTCATATTTTTGCGTTTTATTTGTAAGGGTTACTATTCTTTTTTTACTTTCTTGCAAGTACTTTTTTAACAGCTTTTACAATTGAAGCAGCATCTAAACCATATTTTTTCATTAACTGTTCTGGTGTTCCAGATTCGCCAAAAGTATCATTTGTTGCCACTAATTCTTGTGGTGTAGGGATGTTTAAAGCCAATGTTCTAGCGACACTTTCTCCTAAGCCACCTAACTTGTTATGTTCCTCTGCAGTTACAATACAGCCTGTTTTCTTTACAGATTTTATAATAATATCTTCGTCTAAAGGCTTAATTGTATGAATGTTAATTACTTCTGCAGAAATACCTTCTGCTTCTAGTTGCTCTGCAGCTTGTAAAGATTCCCAAACTAAATGTCCAGTCGCTACAATGGTTACATCTGTACCTTCTGTTAATTGAATTCCCTTACCAATTACAAACTTTTCGTCTGTAGGCATAAATACAGGTACTTTTGGTCTTCCAAAACGCAAATACACAGGTCCTTCGAAATCTGCGATTGCAATGGTTGCTGCTTTTGTTTGATTGTAATCACAGGTATTAATAACAGTCATTCCTGGTAACATTTTCATCAAACCAATGTCTTCTAATATTTGGTGTGTTGCGCCATCTTCACCTAATGTAAGTCCTGCATGGGAAGCACAAATTTTTACATTTTTACCAGAATATGCAATCGATTGACGAATTTGGTCATACACTCTTCCTGTAGAAAAGTTTGCAAAGGTGCCTGTAAAAGGAATTTTACCTCCAATAGTTAATCCAGCCGCAATACCCATCATGTTTGCTTCTGCAATACCAATTTGGAAAAATCTTTCTGGATTTTCTTCGATAAACTGATCCATTTTTAAAGAACCCACTAAATCTGCACATAAAGCAACTACATTTGGGTTTGTTCTACCTAACGCTGTTAAACCATCTCCAAAACCTGAACGGGTGTCTTTTTTCTCTGTGTATGTGTATTTTTTCATTATAAAATTGTAAAATGTTGTGTTGTGAAATTTCGGTAAAAATAAACTTTTATTTTTCTTTAGAGATCATAAAATAAAGAATAGCGGTAAGACTTTTAAACAAAATGAAAGAAATCCTTAAAATACGTTAGATATTGTAAGAAATTAAACCAATTATAAGTTCATTAGCTCCTTATAAAGCTTATGAACCGGTAAACCAACCACATTAAAATAACTTCCTTCTATATTTTCTATCCCAATAAAACCAATCCATTCTTGTATACCGTACCCACCAGCTTTGTCAAAAGGTTTATATGTATTGATGTAATACTGAATTTCTGCATCGGTGAGTTCTTTAAAGGTGACTGTTGTGGTGTCATTTATAATTTTTTGAAAAGAAAGACGCTTGATGGAAATGGATGTAATTACTTCGTGTTTCTTGCCAGACAGCGCTCTTAACATGGAAAACGCTTCTTTTGCGTCTTTTGGTTTTCCGAAGGCTTTGTTTTCTAACCAAACAATGGTGTCCGAGGTAATAAGTACATCTTTTTCTTGTAAATCTGTAAATGCCTTCGATTTTAAATCGGCTAAAAAGTCTGTAATTTCCGCACCTTTTAATTCCTTCGGATATATTTCTTCAATCTCTTTTAATTGAATTGAGAAATCAATATCTAAATCTCTAAGATACTGTTGTCTTCTTGGAGAACCAGAGGCAAGAATTACGTTGTAAGGTTTTAATTTTTGTTTGAGCATGGCTATATTTTTTTAAAAGAGTACAAAACTATGAATATTTTTAGTAATTGTAGTCAATACCAACCAACTCTAACTATCTTTGCCCGTTAGTTTAAACTAAAGTTAAAAGTTAAGAAATGGCGAATCATATAAAAGGACAAGAAGAAATATTACAAAAACTGAATATTAGTCAGTTAAATCCTATGCAAGAGGAAGCTATTGCAACCATTAAAAAAAATGTAAATACCATTCTACTATCCCCAACAGGGACCGGTAAAACTTTAGCATTTGCTTTGCCATTGCTAGAATTTTTAGATCCAAATATTGAAGAAATACAAGCATTAATCTTAGTACCGTCAAGAGAATTGGCAATTCAGATAGAACAAGTAATACGTTCTATGGGTTCAGGATATAAGGTAAACGCAGTGTACGGAGGTAGACCAATGTCTAAAGATAAAATAGAATTGAAACATGTACCTGCAATTTTAATTGGAACTCCAGGAAGAATTTCTGACCATTTTGCAAACGAACGTTTTTCTACAGACCATATTAAAACATTAATTTTAGATGAATTTGACAAGTCACTAGAAGTTGGTTTCGAATACGAAATGAGAGGTGTTATCAATCAATTAATCTCTTTAAATAAAAGAATCTTAACATCTGCAACACAAGGCGTTGAGATTCCTGAATTTGTACGGTTAGACAAACCGAATACGGTGAATTACTTGAAGGCTACCACCTCTAAGTTAGTCATAAAAACAGTACTGTCTCCTGCAAAAAATAAGCTAAATACATTATTGCATTTATTAAATTTTTTAGGAAATCAGCAAGGAATTATTTTCTGTAATTTAAAAGACAGTATCAACAATGTAAGTGCTTTTTTAGAAAGCAAAAACATTAAGCACGGTTGTTTTAGTGGCGGAATGGAGCAAAAAGACAGAGAACGCTCTTTGATAAAATTTAGAAACGGTACCAATCAAATTTTAATTGCTACAGATTTAGCCGCGAGAGGAATTGATGTTCCAGAAATGAAATATATTATTCATTACGAATTGCCAAGAGAGCTGGAGGAATTTACGCACAGAAATGGTCGTACTGCCAGAGTTTCAGCAAAAGGAACGGCTTATGTTTTAAAATGGAAAGAGGAACGATTACCAGAATTTATTGGCACTCCTCCTATAGAAGACATTAGCAAGCAATCTTTAAGGAAGCCCGTTTTTTGGGAAACCTTATTTATTTCTGGAGGA
>Ga0115005_10003746_pt1 | contig 12157 bp, 6 predicted proteins | sample ArcOceMetagenome_FD_87163 | JGI IMG/M metagenome (GOLD analysis project Ga0115005, IMG submission 87163) | Marine eukaryotic phytoplankton communities from Arctic Ocean - Arctic Ocean - Greenland ARC118M Metagenome | ecosystem: Environmental > Aquatic > Marine > Oceanic | place: Arctic Ocean...
CCTTCCAATGAATCAATCGAGGCTTGATGTGCTGGAGTTCTGGAGCATCTTGGAGGGGACAGCAGTAGCAGTAGCAGCAGCAGCAGCAGCAGCAGCAGCAGCAGTGGTGACGGCTTGTCCAACGTGTCCCAGATCGTGTCCACTATGATGGCCACCAACACCATGCTGACCGGTCTTGACATGTTGTCCAATTCGTCGGAGGACATCAGCACGACTTTTGACGATTCAACTGAAAAAACCATGGTACAAAATGTAAAAAAAGAAACGGCGTTGGAATGGAATTTTAATCCATCATCGCCACAAGTTTCAATGCCACCCTTGCCCGTATTAAATTTGTAAATTGAACAAACACATTTGATCGAAGAAAAACAATGACCCCATGAAATAAATTATTTGCCACCCTCGCGAAAAATAAATAAACAAGGTTTGATCCTTGTTTGTACAAAAAGAAAAAAAGAAAAAAAAGTGATGAAAATGAAAATGAAAATGAAACATAAAATTTGATCCATTAAACATTAAAGAAACATGCACATAAATGTGAACATAACTGAAAAAAAGACTGAAACTTAGAAAGAAAACACCGAATAAGAATAAAACTATAAAAATAAAGAAAAATTGATTATTTAAAAAATAGAAGAGTTCGTAGTACCCGAGTACCGGGTAGTGTATTGTGTATTGTTTTACAGGCAAGACCTCCCCGATGAAGTGAAGTGAAGGCATCCTCTCTGCTCCCCCAACCACCTCAATGCATTGTATAAACAATCAGTTTGGTGTTCCCATATCTTCTACTACTATGCAACACTCAACGAATTAAACAGTCCCCATTACCTCTTCACATGACTTTGCCATCATCATATGATGATGCGCAGTGCACTACCTGTACACTTCTTCTTTTTGATTGTTCAGTCTTCACCAACCTACCCCCTTTATAATCCAACTCACCAAACAAAATGTCTTACGATAAAAGTGTCCCGCAACCGTCCCGTCGAAAGTATCAAAAAGTACCGACGAACGATGTGGACAGAGGTGAATACAATGCAACAGACGACGTGTCGGCCAAGCGGGCACGACGGCAAAGGCAACTTGCTCGGGATGCCAAACGAAAAGAAACAATTGAAGCCATTCAAACCAAAATGTGGGCGGCGGTCTGGACCGCGGCAATGATTGCGGTCATTTATTTTACAGATTTTTTTCTCGTACTGCTGACCAGTGACCGAGTTAACAGAACGTGGTTCAATCTGTCCGTGCTGTGTTGGGGTGTTGATTTATCCTGTCTGTTTTATTTGGCTGTTTACTTACCCTTCAAAGGAATCGATTTGGAATGGAACGTCTATTGCCCACGAGTGATACCAATTGCCACCGGTGCCATGGTGCTTGGCAGTTTGTTTTTAGTCTGTGCAACGTGGCCAGTTTGGGGTTTTATGACACCTTTCATATTGGGGATCATCGGTGTTGGAATGTTATTGAGTCTTCATTTTGTACCGGCTTGTTCTTGTTTCAGTAACAGGTAATGGCGGTACAGTAGATCGGTGTGTACACAGGCATAGAATCAACAGATCCAACTTTTTATGCACAAAAGAAATATATCTTGTTTCATACTTCATAGACGATCCAACACACGTTGGTACAGTGATCTTCAACTAACTAAGCTACCCCGGATACGACTACATGTGTGTGTACCTTTTTCTGTGTGTGACAGTGACACGTGACCCACTCATCACTCTCAACTCTCAACTCACAACTCACAAACTCATCGCGTTCGTTCACCGCATTCGTACCGTAATCACCACATCCTCCTCCTTCTTGGTTTCCTGGTCTTCTTTTCTTTTCACACCACCACTGCTGTGTTTCTTTTTCGACGTTGAATCTTTACTTTTCTTAAACTCCATCGTTTCTTTGGTACCAATCGCTTTGTTCATCATTCGATTTTCTTGTTCTTTTTCTACTTGAATGGCCGATTTCCTGGATGGACCACAGGGTGCATTGGATTCGTACCGCGACGTTTTGCGAGACACGGACGACGAAGCAGTCGCATTGTCCAACGGTTGAACGACAAATTGTTGGCACATTTGACAGACGGACACTTGGTCGTAGTACATTGCTGTTCTCCATCTTTTGATGTTGGCTTGTGGTACACCAAGCAAAGCTCTCGTTTCCAGTACAGCTTTTCTCAATACACGATGGGGCAATGCACCGTACAATCCTCTACACAAAGCACAAGTTTTACCACGACCACGGGTTTGACCAACATTCGAAAAAGAAACATTGTTTGTTCGGGACCTTCGCAGGTTTCCACCCACTGTTGAAGGCCTTCGTATGACACGGTTTCGCCGACCCGGTGACTGCGTGGTTCGAGGTCTTCTTTTGGTGGCAGACGAGGAGGCGGGTCTGGATGGATGTTTGTTGTATCTTCTTCGTCCTTCTCCATGCGGTTCATACGTTTCATCGCGGTCTAATCGTTCGTCGTCCTGTTCGTCGTCGGTCAACTCATTTTCTCGATCTGTTCTTCTTTCTCGATGTTGAGTTCTTTGATAAGGATTACTTGGGCTTCTTCTATGACTGTACCCTGCAGTGGCTGGTCGACTTGGTGAGGACCAGACATGTTGCTGTGCTGCTTTTGTATAAATGTCCCAACTGTTCGATTTTTGTTGTTCCGACATGGTTTTGAAGTGTGCTTCCAGTTCCAACCCAACTTTACGTAATTCTTCAATGCTTTGGTAGTCACTGACATTGTTCAATAATTTGGACGCATAGGTGCGAAACTCGTGTCTAGGTCGACGCAACTGTTCTTGCAATTGATGTTTCAAAAATTGTTTTTTGAATTGTTCTTCTTCAATAGCGATGATTCGTTGTTCCGTTTGATATTGTAAATTCAATTTACGATCTTTGTATTGTTGATTGATTTTAAATTTTCGTAATTTTGCATTCAAGATCTTTTTGTGTTTCAATGTCATCGTGTTGCGCAAGATCATTTGTTTTTCCTCTTTTTGATTCCTTAAAATTTGTTTTCTTTGTCGTGTTTTTGCCATCAAATTCATTTCTTGTTTTCTTTTAGTGGTTGCTAAATATTCTTCGACTCTTTTTTGATGCGAACCATTGTTCTCTCTTTGGTTTTTCGTGGTTTGTCTTTGTTGTTCTTTGATGCGTTCTCGTACTCTTTTCGACGATCGTTCAAGACGTAGCACTAAAGATTTGTTTTTTTTGGATTCTTCTTTTTCTTTTTTTTCGCGTGCCAGTTTTGCTTTTTGTTCACGGGTTCTTCTTGATTTCATTTTTTCTTCCAACACCTTTTGAAGTCTTTCTTGGTTGTATTTGATTTTTTTTTTGGTCGTGTCTGATTTTGACATTAATCTTTGTTCAGCACGCATGTTTTCTTTTCTTTTGTCTTCTTCTCTTCTTTTCTTTTCTTTTTCTCGATTTATGATGGTTTCTCTTAAAAAATGTGATCTTTTAGTAAGTTGCATCATTTCTTGACGTTCTTTCTGTCTCTTTTGTTCCAGTCGTTCTTTCATTTGTATTGGATGTTGCACACGTTGCGTCTCTTCTTCTGCTTGTCGAATCTTTTGCACTCTTTGAAGTTGAACGTTGGGCCGCATGGATGCTTGCCAAGGTCCAGGTATCCTTGTGCATTTACTTTGTTCTTCAAATGAAAGTTGTGAATTCTCCATCAATGACGAAGGTGCATGAATGGATTCTTCACCCGCAACGGGGGTGAGAGGAGTGATGGTGGTTGTTGAAACCGACGAAGGCATTGTTTTTGGTTGTGTATTGTCAATGGTAGCATCGACCATGGCAACGAGATCATTGGTCCCAATGGATGTAGAAAGAGGACAGTTTGGAACAGGTTGGCCTTTGCTCAGAGCAAACTTTTTCAAAGCTTCTTCCCTGTCAGCCAACCGACGAAAAACTGCATTCCGAAGAGTTTCTTGCTCTTGAATTGTTCTATCCAATCGGCCTTGAACCACTTCGGAAAGCTTGTCCTCCTTGCTCTTGGTCCTCATGTTTTCAGCGCCGTTTCATGGTATTAGTGTGGAGTTTGGAGTTGTGGAATTCTTGAAACCTGAAAGGGATTCAGTTTAGCAGGCAACGACACCGAACCCCAACAAAACATCCCAAACCGCAGCGACTGGCGCAGTTGAAACCCAACTCGTGGTTCCTATTCCTATTCCAAATGTGCATTTGACGGTGGCCATTACCACCAGCAGCAACATGTCAGCATCATGGTCCGAATACTTTCAATTGGAAGAATTGTCTCAATTGCGCAAGATATACAAAGAACACGATGGTGAACTAAATGCAAAAGAATTTGTTCGGCAGTTGCGTGCTGTTCTCAAACCAGAATACTCTGCTGGGATCTCTGCCGAAGCATTGAATCATTTGTTCATGAAAATTGATGCAAATTCAGACGGAACAGTCAGTTGGGACGAATTTGTGTCGTTTCTTTTCTTGAGCAATGCGGAAAACAATACAGACAGTGGACATGATCAAAATCAAAAATTATTTTCGTTGGGTCCTCACTTGCCTGCGAAACACAGTGCCAAACACCACAACAGTCATATTACAGTAATGATCAAAGTCGATGGTCATCCTGAAGCACACGACCACCCTCCACCCTCCAAGATGGTTCTCCCCAACAAAAACGGAGTGGTAGATGGTGCAAACGATGCGGTTGGCGGCGGTAAAAAAGTAAAAAAAGAAGCGGCGCCCGACACCCGGGGAGATTTGTATTTGACTGGCAGTACGGATGGATGCATATACACTTGGGAATCAGATACACTGGAATTCCACAATACATTGGCAACTGGATTAGATTGGATAGTAAGTGCCGCGCACATGACTCATACCAGTCGTCTTGTGATATCAAGTACATCAAGACTTCACATTTATGAAGTTTTTAAAGATCGCCGAAAAATTTTACAATCAAGACCTGTCGGTATTGTTCCTCCACAAATGTTACGACACAACAATAAGAATGCCTCTCCCGTTTGCGTGCATTATCGACACGAACCATCAACGGACAACGAATGGTTGTTTGTTGGTTGCGACGATGGTTGTGTCACATGTTTTATTTTTTTAGATGCCAAGAATGCAAGGAAAGCTGGTCATGTTTATTTAGATCCAGCTGCTGTACCACATCATTTGAATTATGAAGATTATGTGGATTTAAGGCACATAACCGATTTACACACCGACCACGTTACCCAAATGTTGTTTATTGAAGAACTGGGTTGTTTGTTGACTGCATCATTGGACACAACATTAAAATTAATACAATTAGACGATGCTGGAAAATCGCATTCGTCCAAATATAGTCGAAGACGTGTCAAATACACGTTCAAAGGTCATCGAAAAGTTGTTCGATCGTTTGCATGGTGCAGTTCTGCGCGACTTGTAGCAAGTTGTGGTCAAGCACGCACAATTAAAGTATGGGCACCTTACTCCAATACCCACACTGAACTCAAAGGACACAAAGCACCCGTTGTTCAAGTAGATGCCGTGGTTGGAAAATCAATGTTGGTCAGTTTAGATGCAGATACAAGTATAAAAATCTGGGATATTCGTACGATGGCATGTGTGCAAACCATTCGTAGAGCCGAACAACCCAGCATCATGGGGGTTCATGGTACAATGGACATGATCAAACAAATACTATACGACGAAGATTCTGGAAAAATACTGACCGGATCTTATACATTGGCCTTGTGGAATCCAGCAAACGAAGACGAACAAGATTTTGTGGACAATGGTAGTACCAGCGATGAAAAAGAAAGAGCACCGTTGTCACAAATTTTATACAACAGCGAATTTAGACAAGTGGTCACATCAAGCCATGGTGGAAGAATTGTAGTTTGGGATGCTGAAACAGGCAGTCGAGTGTTTTGGTTTACCGCCTACAATGGTGATGGCGGTGGCGTCAATGTCAAACGAGCACCGACGACATCGACGGCAGATACCACGGACGGGACACAAGAATTAGAAAAAACACCGATGCACATTACGGCCATTGCATTCGATCAACACGAAAGACGGTTGTTGGTCGGAAGTCATGTGGGTGACGCAGTGCGTATTTATAATTTCAGCAACGGAAAATTGTTAGATTTATTGGGTAAAGTGACAAGAAACAATATCAATGACGGTGGTGGAGAAACTGAAGTCCATGAATCACTACATGGAATGGGTAATGCAGAAATGAGACGTCGGCATCGAAGAAGTCGTACTAGAAAACGCATGAGAATGAAAGTAGAACAAAAAAAGAAACAGACAGACAATGGTATTAGTGCTGCCAACAACAGTACAAATCCTGCTGATTTGCCTGATGCTTCAGATGAAATTTCGAGAGTCATTTATGCATTGGCTTCGCCACCCAGTACCAGTCGTCGTTTTTCTTCCAAAGTGACCAAGATACCCTTTATTTTATCCACTGGGTGGGACCGAAGGGTTCACATTTGGTTAGAAGGTGACGCAGCCAATGAAGTTATAAAAAGTTCAATTGAAGGTGAACATGTAACACCCTGCAGTAAAAGAATACCCGAAAGCGATGCCGCCTTGACATCTTCCATTCATCATTCGGACGATGTGACATCGTTATGTTTTTGTCCCCCAGAAACTATTGTAACAGGAGGATACGGCGGACTTATGATCGGTTGGCACGTTCACTCTGGTGCCGCAAGGTTTCGATACAAGTTTGAACATCCAGTGGAAGCAATGTGTTGGCTTGGTGATGCTGTCAAATTACTAGCCATTGGTAGATCCCAAGGACAAATCGCCATATTCAATGTAGATCAAGGCTATTTGTTGGAAGATTGTGATGGACCATTTCCCTTGGACGACGAAGTCACTTTGTTGTCTGAATTGGCGTGCGACGCTCGTGGAGAATATGTCCTTGCAGGAGATTCATCGGGTTACATTCATGTTTGGACAACAATGGGAATGGCATCACAAAGATCACACGGGTGCAATTGGTTAAATCCCTTTGCTTCTTTTCGTGCACACAGGGAACGCATTACAAGTATATCTCATGTTGAACATACGCATGCAACCGAGCACTTTGTACTTACAGCATCTTTGGACGGCACAGCATCAATGTGGACACTGTCGGGCATGCCTGTCGGTATATTTGGACAATTGAACCCTTGGGATATTCATAACAAATCAACATGGATCAATGGTGGAAGAAACAGAGTCAATTCAACCGCAACCGGCAACGACAACAACTTGAATTCCCCAATGCAAAGAAACCATGGTGGTGGGATGAATGGTAATATTAGTACTGGCAGATCAAGACGACAGCGGCGAAAAGGAGGTGCCAAACGTGATTCATCGGCCCGACGAGAAAGATTGCTGAAACAAGCCAGAGCAGGCAAAAACTCGCATCAACACAATAACGAACGCAAAGGTTCGGTAGTTCGTGCCACCAGACGTGGTCCTCGTCGTGGGTCAATGCAGACGTTGCTCGATATGTCGAGCAACAATGGGATTCTGACTGTAGGCAACACTTCTGAAGTTGTTGCTGGCAACATGGGCGAAGAAGACCAAGAAGCAGACGACGACGACGACGAAGACGACGACGATTCCGAACTTGAACCACAAATGGGTCAAGTGTGGGTACGTATTGATGACGATGCCGAAGAAATTGTAAATACAATTACTTTGGTTCGAATAGATCCAAATACAAACATCATAGTTGGCCATGATGGTATGTTTGATGCACGTGAATTACAAAATGGTGAAAAGCCCGTGCAAATAGAATTGAATTACCATAAAATGTTATCGCATCGAAAACGCACCGTACGAAACAAAGCTGTCTGGCGCGTAGAACGAAATTTAACGGCATGCATTGGTAGAATATACAAGGAAGCCCAGCAATTCCATCCCTTCAAAGTGCTGTTTCCATTTTTATCCATAGCAACATCAACAGCATTGAAACCTGATTGGTGGGTTGTTGATACTGAATATGTTGCACATCGTCTTCCTGAAGGTGATCTTAGCATGGCACCACGATCTCTTTCCATGTACAACATGATGATGTTGAACCAACAACGACAAGTCGCAGCAGCAGCAGCAGAGGCGGCAGAAGTAGCCACCGCCGCCGCCGCCGCCGCCACCGATGCCAACACCCAAGACGAAGACGAAGACATTGATACGTTTAGTGATTTGGAAGACCTTGGTGTGGGTGAGATCTTGTTGCCACCAAAACAACCAAAACACCGCGGTCGAAGAAGTTCGATAAACCATATGCCAGATATGCACCGGTTGGAACATTACAGAAAAGCAATTTCTGCGACTTCCATGGTTGGTGACGGAAGTGAAGGTGGAGAAGTTCCTACACCGACACCACCCTCTCAAGAAAAACGCAGTACAGATGTATTGAAGGGAAGGAGCCGTGGAGGTTTGTTTGTTCGCCGTGATCTTCGTGGTGTATCAAAACAACAACGAGAAGCAAGTTACAAACGTCTGATGAAAGCACGAGCAGAAACAAGAGCACGCAAATCGGTGAAAGATGAAAGAATTATCAAAAACATTCGTGACATTCCAATTGAATGGCATGGGACAGAAAGTTTAATCGAACCATTGGAGGACGGGCCTGCTGCTTGGCATAAAAGTTTATCAATGATGGGAAGTAGTAGCAACCATCATGGTGGAAAACACGCAAGCAGCAATGCTCACCAAAGCCACGGCCATCACCACCACAATCATAAAAAAAAAAGAATCAAAACGAACTTTGAAAAATCATTGGACAACATACTTTTGCGCCCTGGCGCAGAGACACGGTGGTGAATGAACGCTCCGTGGAGTACTGTGAGCGTGTGTGTGTGTATATGTACATGTTCATGTGTACACATGTAGAGACAAGAAATAAAATAAATTCACTTATTCTTTTCTTCCCTTGACCTAGGTACAGTAAGGAATGGTACATTACAAAAAAGTAGTAAAAACAGTGGCACAAAGTGTACTTTTTACTCTTTTTTGTAATGTACCATTCCTTAGAGGTACATGGTACATTTTTGTTACTAAAATAAGTTTGTTTTCGTACACTTGGTACCCGGTACCCAGGGTGTACTTGGTACTAGTACTTTGCACCATAATTTTTATAAGTACCATGGTAGTACAGTACATTCACTCTCTGCTTCATTTATTCATTCTTTGTCCTTCGTGTCATCTTTGAATGTTCTTGTGTCCTTCATTACTCCGTTCCTCCTCACTTTTCTAGCGGCACCATGGTAGACATCTCTTTCCACCATGGAACCAAAATCTACTCGACGTGTTGCAACACCAGCAGGTGCTACGTCTGGTCGTTTTCGAAGCAACCTGGCATCAGGTTGTTCATATTTTCCATCACAACATTTTCCTTTGCCGGGTCGAAACAAAGCAAAATCAGGTGTACCAAAACCTTGGTCCTCCCAACTTCGCAAACATTCTATTAAATTTTCTATCCGTGGTGGGTAACGCATCCAATTTGGATCCCCTCGTGTACCAGCATCGTATTCCCACACGGGATGCCCCTCCTCCTTCCAGTTGTCGGGACAAATTTGATCCAATGGACCAAATTGTTCCGTAAACAACAGTTGTGCCGTTGCTTTTTGGTCCTCGGATGATTTTTTTTGTGGCAAATCTTTTTTTGTTTTTCCCAGTACATTTAACAAAGCTCTTCCTTCTTTTAATCTTTTGCAAACATGTTTGTGAGAATTCCAATTGTTTTTTAAACATTCGGGCGAACAAAAATACGCCGTCAAACATTGTTTACATCTTTTTGTGGGTTTTTGCGCCGCACTTTGTTTGCATTCACAACAATGTTTGTGGGCACAGGATTGCACCGCTGCGTCCAATGCAAAATGAACCGGAAACAATTCGGAACTGTTGTCGGTAGGATTGAAATGATTGAAATGACTGGTGCCCACGTCATTTCCATTGTCGTCCAGATCCGGTACCGCTTCTGAATACACCCGTGGTGTAGCACGAGCCAAATCAGCACCAGTGCTTGCCAAAACACCAACGGCTTCGGGACAGGCAATTTCCACCGCCATGCAACAAGGGGTTTTCCCCAACAGATTCGTCGCATCAACAATGTCCGTCAAACAGCCTCGATCTGCGGCAGCCTCCACGATGCAGGCCACCACTTCGGACGACCCGTTTTGACAGGCAATGAATAAAATGGTTGATTTTGAATTGTTGCGAGCATTGGTACGAAGCAATTGTTTTTTGTCGCTCTTTTCAAGTAAAAATTTGACAAGGGGTACATTGTTGGCTTGTACCGCTTGCATCAAAGGCCAACCTCCTTCGTTGCCATCGTCCAAATGTATCAGGGCCCCCAGAGAAACCAACGTTTTGGCAATTTCAGCCGATTTTTTATGGTCCTCGTAAAATGCCAAGGCCATGAGTGGTGTGACTTTCATTTTTCCATCGGTTCGATTCAAATCATGTTTGACAATATCACTTTTACACAAGTAATGTTGAAACGTTTGTGGGGAGAGACTGTTCATTGCCGCATACACCAAGACATTGTCGAAGAGATCCAACTGCATTTCTGCCCCCACCTCATCGTGTGGGTCCACTGCCAGTAAATCTGTTCCTGTTTTAGATCGTTTAAACGTTCTCCCTTTGTCTGGATCCGTCGATCGTGAATTGGTGGTCGTGGTCGTGTACGTTGTAGTGGCAGCAGAGGCCGTGGCCGGCGCAGCAGTGGTGGCAGTGGTGGTGGTGGTGGTGGTGGTGGTTGGAAAAGTCGTCGGTGAAGTCGTTGTGGCAGTGGTCGGGGCAGTGCTGGTTGGTGCAGTATTGGTTGTAGTGGTAGTCGGTGCAGCAGTGATCGGTGACGAAGGAGGAGAAGTTTTGTTCAATTTATTGGTGGCTTCCACAATTTTTTGTTTCAAATCCATGACTTCGGCCGCTTTTGCTTTGGCTTTGGCAAGCCGGTGCGCTGCCTTGTGTGCTGGCCAATGTTTTGCCTGGCACACCGTATTGCAATAGTACACTTCTTTGCATTGACACATTTGTGGGTTTTTTCGAGAAGCCAGACTGGCGTTGCATTCGGCACACACTATATTGTTTTTTTTGGTGACTTGTTCTTGGATTTGCAAAGTCAGAATTTTGTCCAGATGCAGCTTGATGCTTTTGTAGGTGTCCAATTCCCATTTCTTTTTGCCACCTGGATCCATTTCATCGTAGACCTCCAAAGAACATCGATACATGCTTTCCGCCATGGTCAAATTAACGCCGTATTCTTTCGTAGTACCTTCTTGCAAAATGTGCCCGGCTTCCAAAAAAGCTTTGACGCGGGTTTCGGGCCGTTCTTTCTTGGACGTCTTGTTGCATTCCATAAACTTGTGCAGGGCCAGATCAATGTCCACCGCACCACCTTTGCCTTCGACCAAAAGCAAACCCAAATTAAATTCGGCTTGAATACAGATGTCGTTCAATTCGATGGCTTTGGCAGCAGCAACTTCATAGGCTTCCCTGGCTTTGTTGTAATCTTGTTCGGTGCCAAAACCACGTTCATGAAAGAATCCAATGTTCACGAAGGAATCTTGCACTTCTTTGATGTTGTCCGAGGTTCTGGAGGCCAATTTAAATAATTCCAGCGCGTGGCTGTAATTTTGTTCCACTCCACCTTCGCCGAGTTCGTACCGAACCCCTCGTTGGTAGACGGACAAGTGCTTGTTGCCGGACGAAGCGGTGCCCCGCAGTTGTTGGTCCCGTTTCTTGCAACACTTTTTGTATTTTTTGCCGGAACCGCAAGGGCATTTTGAGTTTGGTTTGGTCATGGATGGTTTTTTATAAAGGTAAAGGAAGTTTGAGTGAGGCAAATGTTTTTTTTTCTTCTTGTCAAGTTACGTAGGATGGAGGAATGTTGCCTTGGCCGATGCCGTGTGTTTTTGCCCGGCGTATTTTTTCGTTCAACAACTGGAGTGATTCGGCGTTGCGAGTGGATGTGTCAAAGATGCGGGGAAAGGGAAGAGCGGAATGGTTCTAACTTGGCCTGCTGTTTAAGTAATTATTTGAATCCCTGATTCAGAGGGGGCATTCTCCCAAATCGAAAAGCTGAGGCCACTTCGAACTCCTCTTTTGACTTCCTGACATTATTTTTTACCATTCCATTCAAATCCACCGCCTTCTGTCCAAAATGAAGATATAAAAAGAAAGCGCCACCACCAAGACC
>Ga0115005_10003747_pt1 | contig 12156 bp, 6 predicted proteins | sample ArcOceMetagenome_FD_87163 | JGI IMG/M metagenome (GOLD analysis project Ga0115005, IMG submission 87163) | Marine eukaryotic phytoplankton communities from Arctic Ocean - Arctic Ocean - Greenland ARC118M Metagenome | ecosystem: Environmental > Aquatic > Marine > Oceanic | place: Arctic Ocean...
ATTTAGACATTAAGTGTGCAGACAAGGTTTCTGCGCGCACATTGCGAAAAATACCGCCTTTAGAGCGACCCATAGGGGTGCGTATACAATCAACTACTACGACTTCTTTCATGATTTTCTCCTGTAGAAATTTTACAAAGACTACGCAAAATATGATTTATTCGATGCGGCCATTTCGCGCACACCATCAGAAATCTGATAAACCGGACCTAAGTCAGCGTATTTATCGGCTAATGCTACAAAGTTGGCTAAACCCATTGTTTCGATATAGCGGAATATTCCTCCTTTAAAGGGAGGGAAGCCTATGCCATAAATCAGTGCCATATCGGCTTCCGCTGCGCTGGCAACAATACCTTCCTCTAAGCAACGAATGGCTTCATTGGCCATAGGAATCATCACTCTTGCAATGATTTCATCTTTGTCGAAATCACGTTTGGCGGCGCAATGTGGTGCAAACAATTCGTAGGCTTCTGGCGCAGGCACTTTCGCTGGGCGGCCACGTTTATCTAGGCTAAAGTTATAGAAACCTTTGCCATTTTTCTGACCTAAACGCTGGGCTTTATACAATAAAGTGACTGGGTCGTTATTGATTTTCTGCATACGCTCTGGGATACCGTCAGCCATCACGCTAGATGCATGATCAGAAGTATCCATACCAACAACATCGAGTAAATAAGCAGGGCCCATAGGCCAGCCGAAGACTTTCTCCATGACTTTATCAATTGCAACAAAGTCTGCGCCGTCCATAACCAATCTGCTGAAACCAGCAAAGTAAGGAAACAATACACGGTTAACTAAAAAGCCTGGGCAGTCGTTTACTACTATTGGGGTTTTACCCATTTTTAAGGTGGCTGCCACAACAGCTGAAATCGTGTCTTCAGAGGTTTTTTCACCGCGGATAATTTCAACCAGTGGCATTTTATGCACTGGGTTAAAAAAGTGCATGCCGCAGAAGCGTTCTGGTTTTTGCAAACTGTCGGCTAACTGATTGATAGAAATGGTTGAAGTGTTAGAACAAATAATGGCGTCATCAGCCACATGTTGTTCTGTTTCGGCCAATACAATGCCTTTAATTTTAGGGTTTTCGACTACCGCTTCAATCACTAAGTCGACATCTTTAATGGCCGAATATTCTAATGTAGGAACAATGCTATTCAGGGTTGATGCCATTTTTGCTGGATCAACTTTGCCGCGCTTCATGCCCTTGCCTAAAATAGTTGCAGCTTCGTTTAGACCTAAGTCCAAAGCAGCTTGGTTTATGTCTTTCATGATAACAGGTGTGCCTTTCACCGCAGACTGGTAAGCGATACCGCCGCCCATAATACCTGCGCCTAATACGGCTGTTTGTTTGATTGCTTTTGTAGCTGCTTTAGCCTGTTTTTTACCTTTACCTTTAACCAATTGATCCGCTAAGAATAGACCCACTTGAGCTCTGGCTGCGTCGGTTTTGGCCAATTTAGTAAAACCTTGATTTTCTAATTTAAGTGCACCGTCTCTATCAAGGCCAGCGGCTTTTGATATTGTCTCTACCATCATATGGGGAGCTGGGTAATGTTTGCCAGCTTGGGCAGCCACCATAGCTTTTGCGGTTGAGAAGCTCATCATGGCTTCGTTTTGACTTAATGTCAGTGGTGCTTTTTTTTCAGTACGACGAGCTTGCCAATCAAAATTGCCAGCTATAGCGTCTTTGAGCATACTAAGTGCTGCATCGTTAAGTTTTTCAGGTGCAACTACTGCATCTACAGCGCCTTCAGCCATAGCTTTTGCTGCCTTGCGATCACGACCGGTGGTCATCCACGCTAGTGCGTTATCAGCACCGATAAGACGAGGAAGGCGCACTGTGCCACCAAAACCTGGCATTAAGCCTAGTTTTACTTCTGGTAAGCCTATGCTGGCGGTGGTATCAGCCACGCGGAAATCACAAACCAAGGTCATTTCACAACCGCCACCTAGGGCAAAACCGTTTACCGCTGCGATAGTGGGGAAAGGTAAGTCTTCAAAACGGTCAAATACTTGAGAAGTTTTGCCTACCCAAGCCAGAACTTCTTCATCTGGCATATCAAATAGATCGGTAAATTCAGTGATATCAGCACCCACAATAAATGTTGATTTTGCTGAACGAACTAACACACCTTTCACATCTGAATTAGCTGCTAGTGCCTGCGTCGCAGCGTCTAAGTCTGCAACGGTTTGTTGATCAAATTTGTTCACTGAACCTTGTGCATCAAATACTAATTCTGCAATGCCATCTTGCAGTAAGTTAACCTTGAGGCTTTTGCCTTCGTATATCATTATCATCTCCTGTGGCTATTGCCAAAGCGTGGGTTGGGAGGCGGTAACCGCTTTCCGAATACGGATGGTGTCGCTTTTTGTAAAAAAATTGTAAAAGGCAAGCTAACTTTTAACAACTTACAACAAAACATACTAGTACAACACTCTTTAATATTTGGGTAAATATAGTCAATTCAACTGGTCATGCCAGTTAATTATGAATTTAATGTCGATAGGCACTCTTATTAATGAGCAATTTTGTTAGTATCAAGTTTACGCATACTTTATATCCCTTTGTAACCCTTGGAAATTTGTGACTAACCGTTTCTTAATCTGGCTTGTAATTTTAACTGTTTTTAATGTTCAGCTTGCACTTGCCCAAAGTGAGCTTGATCGTGAGCAACAGCGTAAAATTTTTATTAAAGTAGAAAGACTTGCGCACAATCCAAATAGCAGCGCCTATAAAAAGGCAATGAAACAACTAGAGGGGTATCCCCTAAAACCCTACGTTGAGTTAAAAACCTTAAGCAAATTTCCCTTTATGGCGAATAGAAAACAAATAGAAAGTTTTTTAGCTAAATATGAATTTTCACCTTTAGACAGACCTTTACGCAAAAAGTGGTTGGCCTATTTGGCAAAACAAAATCAACCCGAACTGTTTAGCCAATTTTATCGAGATACGGGGAATGTCGCTTTGAACTGCAGGTACGCAGAAATATTGCTGCAAAAAGACCCATCTAATACTCAAGCATTTGAGCTGGCTGAAAAATTATGGGTAGTGGGTAAATCACAGCCCAAGGAATGTGACGCATTATTCAAGCAATGGCGAAAAGCTGGCAAGCGCACATCAGAATTAGTATGGAAAAGGTTATCTTTGGCGGCTGACGGTGGCAATCATACCCTCATACCCTACTTAAAAACATTGCTGCCAAAGGATCAGCGATATTTGGCAGATCTTTGGTTAAAGGTCCGCCGGTCTCCCAGCCAGGTCTCTCGAGTATCTAATTTTCCTGCCAAATATTCGGACAAGGAAACTGAGATTTTGGTCTATGGTTTAAAACGTTTGATCAGCAATAACAGGGATTTAGCTTTACGCAGCTGGCAAAAGCTGTCGAAAAAATTTACTTTCTCGGCAGCCCAACAAAAACAAATATTCCATCGATTTGCTATCTTTTTAGCACTAGCGGATCATGATCAAGCTGAAGTTTGGTTAGAAAAAGCCACAAATGTTGAACCTGACGCAGCACTACTGCGTTGGCATTTAGCCCATGTGTTAAGACAACAAAATTGGCAAAATGCTTTAGACGTAATAGACCTTGGGTCAGCTAAAATAGCAGACGGCAATGTGTTTCAATACTGGAAAGCTCAAGCTTACGAGAAGCTTGGCGCTAAAGAATTAGCTGAGCAAGGCTTACAAAAATTAGCCAAGCAACGTCATTATTATGGATTTTTGGCAAGTGGAAAGCTATCTGAAATGGCCAGTTTAAATGATAATCCGCTGAAGATAGCGCAACAAGAAATTGACGAATTGGCTGCGCTGCCTGCTGCACAAAGAGCGTTTGAATTTAGAAAGTTGGGGCGTAATCTTAGCGCAAGACGAGAGTGGATTTTTTTACAAAGCCAATTGACTCAACAAAAAAAGATAACCGCAGCTGTACTTGCTAGTCAGCAAAATTGGCATGATCAAGCCATTTTTGGCTTTGCCAAAGCAGGTTATCTGGATGATTTGAGTCGACGTTTTCCGATGCCATTTGATAGCCAATTACAAAGCAACGCAAAGAAAAACAACATTGATGTCGCGTGGGCATTTGCCATTGTCAGACGTGAAAGTTCGTTTATGCCAGACGCCGCCTCTCACGCGGGTGCTTTGGGTTTGATGCAAGTGATGCCCGGCACCGCTCGTTATCTGGCCAAAACAAAAATCAAAAGAAACAGCTTATTTAATCCTAATAAAAATGTTGAACTCGGTACCCAATACATGCGCTATTTAATGGATAAAATGGACAATAATCCAATATTGGCTACAGCATCCTATAATGCCGGTTGGCGAAGGGTAAAACAGTGGCAACCTGAAAAGGGTAATATGCCTTTGGACTTATGGATAGAAACCATTCCATATAAAGAAACCCGAAATTATGTCAAAGCAGTGCTGGCTTATCAGCAAATATACAGCCAACATTTAGGTGGCAGCGAGAACCTGTTTAAGGAATTAGCCACTATGGAAATACAACCAAAAAGTTAGAACAATTCTTGCGACATATGAAAGGCCAACAGACACTAAGCTTATGTTAATCTATTATCATATTCTTTGATGAGAGTTTGGCATGTCACTTTTAGCCCTAACAGCACAATTAACACAAACCTATCCACAACATATTTCAGAGCTACAAAGCCGCACCCGTGAAGCCATTCAGCGGGAGAGTATTGATGGCTTGATCATCCATTCTGGGCAAGGGAAGCGACTGTTTTTAGACGATAACAATTATCCTTTTAAAGTGAACCCGCAGTTTAAGGCGTGGTTACCTGTTATTAATAACCCAAATTGTTGGTTGATTGTTAACGGCGTTGATAAGCCTAAGTTAGTATTTTACCGACCCAAAGATTTTTGGCATAAAGTGCCTGATGAACCAAATGATTTTTGGGCACAGCAGTTCGATATAGTATTACTGACCCAAGCTGATGCGGTGGAAAAACATCTGCCCTTTGATAAAAGCAAATATGCTTATATAGGTGAATATATCGAAGTAGCTAAGGCTTTGGGCTTTGAATTAGTTAATCCTGATAGAGTTATGCATTACCTTCATTATCAGCGGGGGTATAAAACAGATTACGAATTAGTGTGTATGCGTGAAGCAAACCGTATAGCGGTTGATGGGCATCGTGCAGCCAAAATTGCTTTTGAACAGGGACTCAGTGAGTTTGATATTAACTTGGCTTATCTTTGTGCTGTCAGGCAAGGTGACAACCAAGTCCCCTATAATAATATTGTTGCTCTAAATGAAAACGCGTCGATATTGCATTACACCGATGTAGCCACTGAAGCACCTACCCATGCACGTTCATTTTTAATTGATGCTGGGGCAAGCTTTCATGGTTATGCTGCTGATATTACCCGCACTTATGCAAGAGAAAACGGTGTGTTTTCTGACTTAATCGAATCTATCCATCAAATTACTCAACAATGTGTGGACGAACTTAAACCCGGCGTATCTTATACGCAAATTCACATCAGTGCCTTTCAGCAAGTCGCAGGACTACTGTGTGACACAGGTATCGTAAATTTAGCCGCTAACGATGTGGTTGAAACAGGCATAGTTAGTACTTTCTTTCCTCATGGTATTGGCCATTTTTTAGGTCTTCAAGTACACGATGTGGCAGGGCATGTTTCTGATGACAGAGGCACACCTAGTCCCGCTCCAAAAGCGCACCCGTTTTTGCGATTAACCCGAAATATTGAAGCAAGGCAAGTCTTTACCATTGAACCTGGTTTATATTTTATTAATAGTTTATTGGCCGATCTAAAAAGCAGCGAGCAATCCAAATATATTAATTGGAATGTTGTGGATAGTTTGCGACCTTTTGGTGGAATACGAATCGAAGATAATGTCATCGTGCACCGCGATAGAAACGAAAGCATGACTCGTAATCTGAATTTGAACTAACCTTCCGTAACACAAAGTTTAATTGCTACAGAGGTAAACGATTGATCCTAAATAAATTAAAGATAATAACTAGCAGCAGTAACAAAATTTTTGAATTGTTTCTGTTGGTAGTGATGGCCGCAGTTTGCATATTATGGATTGTAGAGGAAAAATTGGACGTTATCTTCGATTACGATCGCTATGGCTATATCGTTACTATGTTCGTTTTACCCACTTGCTTTTGCCTCAGTGCCTTTGGTAAAAAAACACCTATTGCTCGTGTTGTTATTTTCACTTATCTAGCAGCATATCTGCTTTTTTTAACCGTCATCACCTTTTTACAGTCAGCAAATTCCGGGACATTGTATACCATAGCCTCGACCCTGCTGTGGATACCCGTTATATACATAGTTTCGTTTTTATTTTTGTCTACCAAGCAAGCAATTATAAGTGCTGTCGGTATATATTGTTTGATGTTGGTCTTTTTATTTTTGGCCCATGCAGATGTATTTGAGCTTAAAAATACGGTACTGCAAGCTATGTTGATAAATTCCGCATTATCTCAAGGCGTCTGCATATTTTGTTTATTTGGTGTAGTTAAACTTAAAAGAAACAAAGATGCTTCAGATTTACATGCAGAAAAAATGGAAAAAGCGGCCAATATTGATGGTCTGTTGGGCATAGGTAACAGGCGCATGCTGCAAAGTAAGTTAAAAGCTATGACTAAAGACTACACGCCTTTTTCATTGTTACTGATTGACGTTGATCACTTTAAAGCGATTAACGACAAACATGGGCATCTAGTTGGTGATGATATTTTGCGCGAACTAACTAAAAGTATTGAGAGTAGCTTACGCCCTGAAGACACTATCGGCAGGTGGGGTGGTGAAGAATTTTTGGTTATAGCAAATGGTACTGCGATAGAAAGTGCCGAAATGTTGGCGCAACGAGTAAGGGCCGGAGTAGCACAGCATGAATTTTCTACTGTTGGTCGAGTCACGGTCAGTATTGGTGTAGCACAATTTCAAGCTGACACCTCTTTTATTCATATTTTCTCCATTGCTGATAAGGCGCTATATGAAGCCAAACATGCTGGGCGAAATAGGGTTGTTGCCGCCGCACAGGCCCCACCGAAGTAGTTGATTTATAGTGTCAATTGTAGATAACACGGGTCTTTTCATTTTATTCCCGCAGCTATTTTTTATAAGCATACAAATGTTTTAAAGAAGAAAAGAAGAAAAGAAGAAAAGAAGAAAAATAATACCCTCAGATATAAAGTAGTCTCATGTTTATTTTGAATGACATTGACTAATATTCTGATTTGAAATGTTGGCGTAAATGTAACTTGTCTTGCTAGTAGGTTTATTGAACCAATAAAGATGTTTTTGCTGCATATTTAGTTTACCCTTTTCAGACCATCCTAAACACTCTGCTGGATGAATGATTTTGTAAATCGGAACCGTATCTACATGCTTCGACTCTTAGTTCGTCTGCTTCTTTGTTTCGTCTACGTTAATGTTACTTATGCACAACAAAATACTTCTAACGTTGAAACTTCAAACGATTTCGCAAAATTAGATATTCCTAATATAGCTGGAGAAATTGAGGTCGATGGTGAGCTTGACGATATCCAATGGCAGCAAGCCAAAGATCTGGAACTCAACTACGTCACTCGTCCATTTGAAAATACCCTTCCACCGGTGACAACTCAGGTTAAAATATTTGAGAATGGTGATACTTTATATGTGGCATTTATTGCCCAAGATCCTAACATTGAAAAAATCAGTGCTTTTTATCGCGACCGAGATGGCGTGTGGAGTGATGATTTAGTTGGAATTAAGCTCGATACCTTTAACGATAGCCGCTTGGCTTATCAGTTTTTTGTTAATCCTTTTGGTATTCAAGCTGATTCGATTCAAAACGAAATGACCGGCAGAGAAAGTGACAGTTGGGATGGAATTTGGCAGTCGGCGGGGAAAATTGTTGCTGGTGGTACCAAGTAGAAATGGCTATTCCGTTGCGCATTCTAAACTTTAAAGAGGGTAGCGAAAATAAAATTTGGGGTACTGAGCTTGTACGCTACTATCCAAGAGCAGATCGTTTACGCATTTCGAATATGCCACTCGATCGAAACAACTCCTGTAACTTATGTCAAATGGGCTCTATTGCTGGTTTTAAACAAGCCAAACAAGGTAAAAACTTGGCGTTAATACCTACACTTGTATTGGGCAAAGGACAGAGCCGTGACCTAGAAGAAAGCTTCGAATGGGAAAATTCAGACAACAAAGAAATTGGCTTGGATGTGAAGTGGGGAATTACGCCAGAAATATCCTTACAAGCCACCCTTAATCCAGACTTTTCTCAGGTGGAAGCTGATGTAGCTCAGCTGAGTATTAATGACACCTTTGCGCTTTTCTTTAATGAAAAGCGTACATTTTTCTTAGAAAATACAGACTACTTTTCAAGTAATTACAATCTGGTTTATACCCGTAACGTGGGTGCGCCTGATTATGGCGCTAAAGTGACTGGGCGAATTGATCAACATACCTTTGGCTTTTTCGTTGCTAATGATGAATCTACCACCTTCTTAGTGCCCGGTAATCTGGGCTCTAGTATTGCTAATTTCGAACAGGAATCACTCAATCTAGCGCTACGTTATCGTTATGATTTATCTGAGAAATTGTCAGTCGGCTGGACTAGCACTTTGCGCGATGCACAGGATTATTACAACTACGTCAATGGTATAGATGCTAAATATCAGTTAACGGCTAAAGATACCTTTCGTGCACAAATATTACGTTCTGATACGCAATATCCAATAGACTTATACCGAGAGTTTTGTGATGACGACTGTGTGTTTGATGACGACTATTCAGAGACCGCCTTACGCCTGAAAAAGGCCGAGGCTTTTAGTGGTAGAGCTTATCGTGTCAGTTATGCCCATGAGGAACGTAATTGGAATGTTTTTCTAAATCGAAATAGTCGAGGGTCGGGTATTCGCACAGATTTAGGTTTTGGCTCTTTGGCTGACCGCCATCAGTCTGTTGTGGGAGGTGGTTACAATTGGTACAGCGAAAACACTTGGTGGAATAAAATTAGATTATCAGGTGACTGGGATATTAGCCATAACGATAATAACGAACTGATTGAGAAAGAAGCGGAAGTGTTTCTGAGCATGAATGGCCAATTGCAGTCCTATTTTAGAGTTGGCCTGTTAAAGCGAGATAAAGTGGGTTTACGTGATGACCCAAGTAAACTGAACATCACCAACAACAGCACTTTGTTCACCGAGCAGCAGGGCAGTTTCTATTTTAACATGCGCCCAAGTCCATCGTGGTATATCAGTACTTTTGCGCGTTATGGCGATCATATCGATTATGACAACAACCGCTTAGGTACACAATTGTTGGTGCGCCCAACAATAAACTGGAATGTAGGTAAAAGTCTACAGTTTAAACTGCGTCACACTTATCAAAACTTTGATGTTGATAGTCAGCAATTGTTTACTGCGAACCTTTCAGATTTTCGTGCAACCTATCAGTTTAATCAACGCCAGTTCTTGCGGCTGATTTTGGTTTATTCTGATATTGAACGTAACCAACAAAAATACACCTTTGATGTGGATGCCAGCAGCAAAGGTTTAGGCACTCAACTATTGTATTCTTACAAACTTAATCCTCTGACCAAGTTTTTTGTAGGTTATTCAGATTTGGCTTACCAAAATGATGAGCTGACAGGTTTGACCAAAAACGAGCGTTCGGTGTTTATGAAGTTTAGTTACGCATGGCTGAATTAATATAGCCAGTGAATCTACATTGTGAAAACCAAATCACGGTAGCCATTAGCACAGCTACCGAGTGAACTGTATTTCTCTACCGACCCAAAATGCCGCGAGCGATAACTTCTTTCATGATCTCTGAACTACCCGCGTAAATTGTTTGTATACGTGCATCCCGATAAAAACGAGAGATCGGATATTCATCGGTATAACCATAACCACCAAACAGCTGCAGACATTCATTAACCATAGTGAGCTGCATTTCTGTGGCGGCTAATTTTAGCATCGCAGCATCAGTGACCGTCATTTCACCGAGTTTATACTTGCCCATATGTTTTTCTAGGAGTGCGCGACATAATTCTAGTTCGGTTTGACATTGTGCTAACTTAAAACGGGTATTCTGAAACTGTGACACCGACTGACCAAATGCTTTACGGTCTTTTACATAATCGCAGGTTAAATCTAGGGCGCCTTGAGCATGACCAATAGCTTGCACCGCACAACCAAGGCGTTCACGAGGTAACTCTTGCATTAAATATACAAATCCTTTGCCCTCTTCGCCTAATAAGGCGTCACTGGGGATCTGCATATTTTCAAAAAACAATTCGGCGGTATCACTACAATGCTGACCCATTTTTTCAATCGGTTTGCCTGTAGAAAAACCGGGTAGGCTGGTATCGACTAAAAACAATGAGATACCTTTAGAGCCTGCATGAATATCGGTTTTGGCGCACACGATAATCATGTCAGCGTTATTTCCATTGGTGATAAATGTTTTGGAGCCGTTTAACACATATTCATCACCCTCTTTTATCGCATTGGTGCGCATGCCAGCCACGTCGCTACCCGCTCCTGGTTCAGTCATAGCTAGGGCGGTCACCACTTCCCCTGACACCATGCCGGGTAACCATCTATCGTGTTGCTCTTCGGTACCAATATTCAATACATAAGGCGCAACAATATTAGCGTGAATGTTATAGCCGGTGCCTAAACCATGAAAACCCAAACGACACATCTCTTCCTGGATCATTTGGCACACATCAAAACTTGCACCAGCAGCACCATATTTTTCGGGAAAATCCACTAGTAACAAACCAGCGCTGCCCATGATATTCCACATTTCTCTAGGCATTTTATGATTTTTTTCCCATGTATCGTAATGGGGTAGTACTTCTTGCTCTAAAAATCGCAAGACCATATCGCGAAACATCTGCATTTCTTCGTTGTTGTCATCTTTTGCTGTGGCCATGGGAAACCTTATAGTTATATGAACATTAGTAGTAATTAATGGTTAGAATTATTGATAAATACACCTTTACAAGCAATGATGAATACAGTCAATAAATTAACATTTACGGACATGTTTATTATGTTGTAGTCTTGTAACTATCTTTTAAGCGCAATAAATTGTTAAAAGCGGACATAAATGTCTATAGAAAATACATTCACAAATCGGCACACAATTGCCAGTTATTTCGCTCGTGCTCACCTAGACAATGGAATGGGTTTAGGTGCAAACGAACAACAAATTTTGACTTTAGCAGGCCTTACTTCAACGCAGTTAAAGCAGCCCAAATCGAGGGTGTTGGCCAAGCAGTTAGCCAGTATCGTAAAAAGCTGCTGGCGAGTAAGTGGTGATGAATTGTTGGGATTCACTAAGCAAAAAGTAAAATTGGGCATGTTTACTTTACTGGCCGAGCACTTAATTACCTGTAAAACCCTTGAAGGTGTATTTGCTCATAGTGAGGCTTTTTACAATTTAACAGGTGATCAGCTGCAATTTAAAATTGAGAGTAAGGGGTCACAAGTGAGCGTTAGTGTGAATGCTAATTTTAAGCCAAACAGTGAAAATGCTTCAGAAAATAGTTTATTAATTGAATTATTGTTATTAATTTGTCATCGGTTTCCAAGTTGGCTAGTGGGAAGAGTTATCCCATTAAATTTTATCCAAGTAAAACATAGGAAACCGAGTCACCATCAAGAATACCGATTAATGTTTCCTTGCCCTTGCATCTATCAAAGCACACACAATACGTTAGTGTTTGATGCCAAATATTTAAGCCTTCCTGTGATGCAAACATCTGATGATCTGGTGAAATACGTCCATCAAATTCCCTTGCAATGGTTTAAAAAACAAGCTTATTACGATACTGCTAGCGCTCAGGTACTGAGAATTCTAGAGCGTTCATTATTGGATAAAGAGTCTAATCTCGAAAATGTAGCAGCAAATCTGAATATGACATCAAGAACTTTGCGTCGAAAATTAATAGCGGAAGGCAGCCGTTTTCAGCAATTAAAAGACAATACTAGACGTGACAAGGCCATTAACCTTTTTGAGCAGGCCGACTTAACCATAGCTCAAATAGGCTTAGCAGTCGGTTTTACTGAATTAGCCACGTTTTCTCGCGCTTTTAAACATTGGACTGGTGTATCTCCTAATACCTATCGCAATTATCATTTGTTGAA
>Ga0115005_10003748_pt1 | contig 12156 bp, 8 predicted proteins | sample ArcOceMetagenome_FD_87163 | JGI IMG/M metagenome (GOLD analysis project Ga0115005, IMG submission 87163) | Marine eukaryotic phytoplankton communities from Arctic Ocean - Arctic Ocean - Greenland ARC118M Metagenome | ecosystem: Environmental > Aquatic > Marine > Oceanic | place: Arctic Ocean...
ACAAAAAATCTTGTGTATTCAAAAATAGGGTAACCAACTCTAACATCTCCCCCATATTTCTCAGAAGAAAATGAACTAATTAATCCATTTTGAGTTTTATAAATATCAGCCCCTGCAGTCCATTTAGAATCGTTAAAATACGGTTCAGTGAATCCCAGATTATATGTTTTTTGATTTTCAGATAATGACACATTTAAATTTAAATTTTGACCAAGACCTCTAAAGTTATTTTGCGCAATACTTGCCTGAAAAAATCCCTTGGTTGCAGTTGAGTAACCAGCACCTAAAGAAATCTGACCTGTTTGTCTCTCTTTAACCGTTATTTCAACATCAAGAATATCATCTTTTCCTCTTGGAGAAACCGTATTGAAGATAACTGATCCTGGCTCGAAGAATCCTAGTCGATTAACATTTTCTTTTGATTTACGTAGTAAACTTCCAGAGTACTTCATCCCTTCATAAACTTGTAATTCACGTCTAACAACTTTATCTCTAGTTTTTGTATTTCCTTTAACAATTACTTTTCCAAAGTATGCAATTTTACCTTTTTCAAAAGAATAGTGAATATCAACTTTATTTTCACCAGGAACAATTTGTAGACGTCTTAAGACGTTTGCAAATGCATAACCTTTGTCTTGATACATTTCTGTTAGTGATTGAATATCTGTTCTAAGAGTTTCTTCTGAGTACGTTTTTGTTGTTGTAAGTTCTAACTTTTCTCTCATTTCACTTTCTGTAAATAAAAGCTCACCATTAAAGAAAATATTATTTACTGAAAACTTAGGACCCTCCTTCACATCTATTGTAATGAAGATCCACTTCTTATCTTCTGAGACAGTAATAACTGGATTTCCGATATTAACCTGAAGATACCCTTTTGTTTTATATAAAAATTTCAAACGCTCAACATCAGTCTTGAAGTTAAACTCCTTAAAGTTACCTGTTCCACTTAGGGGAGAGAATAAAGTTTCTTCCTGAGTTGCCATAAAAGCTTTTAGATCTGTATCTGGGAGATCATTATTCCCTAAAAATATAATTTTCTTCACTTTTACTTTATCAAATTCTTTTACTTTAAAAGTTAAGTCTAGCCCTTGATATTCATTTTTAACAAGATCGTATGTGACACTTGCAAGATAAAACCCTTTTTCTTCGTAGTGTTTTTGAAGCAGTAAAACATCTGACTTAATCGTATTAACATCGAGAATATTGTACTCTTTCATTTTGATTTGTTCTTTCAAATCGTCTGAAGAGATTTCATCATTTCCAGCAAAAGAGATTTTACTAATGATTGGTTTTTCTACTATTTTTAGTTTTAAAATATTTTTCCCACCAACTACTTCTTTATAGGCTTCTATAGATTCGAAATATTTCATTTCATAAATTTTCTTAATATCATTTCGAAGCGCATAATTACTTAATTCTTGATTCTCTTTTGTTTCCATTTTCTCTAAAATGGCTTCAACTTCAACTTTTTTTGTACCTTCAACGATAATTTTATCTACCTTGAATAGAGTCGTCTCATCACCGAGTAGAGTATCTGCTTTTGCAAGTGGACTAAAAACTAAAAGAAATATAAGAATTTTTTGTATCATTTATCGACCTAATTTAATGCTATCCATTTAAAATTACAATTAACTGAATGATCTTAACTAATAATCTGACCATCTTCAATGGTTATTTTACGGTTGAAACTATCAGCAACACTGACATCATGAGTCACGACAATTAAAGTTGCACCCACTTTGTTTGCAACATCTTTTAAGAGGTTCATAACAACTACGGTATTTTTTGAATCCAAATTTCCAGTAGGTTCATCACATAGAATTAACTTCGGGGATAAAGAAATTGCGCGAATGATATTGATTCTTTGCTGCTCACCGCCAGATATTTCATATGGAAACTTTTTCAAGCAATGCGTAACGCCTAAAGTTTCAGCAAACTCTAAAACTCTTTTTTTAATTTCCTTAACTTTATGTCCACCAATTTTCGCTGGCAATAATGCATTATCAAGACAAGTCATTGATGGAAGAAGAAAATGGAATTGAAAAACAAAGCCAATATTGATATTTCTAAAATTAGCAAGCTCTTCATCATTCATTTTGGCCAATTCAATTCCATTGATAAGAATTTGCCCCGCATCAACTTTTTCAAGTGCCCCTAGAATATATAATAAAGTTGATTTTCCCGAACCAGAGCTTCCTACTATTGCAAGACTCTCATTTTCAGCAACAGAGAGACTAATATTTTTTAAAACGTCTGTTTTTCCATAAGATTTTTTAATATTTTCAATTTTTAAAAGCATTATGCAAATTCCTGTCTAAGTCCTGCAATAAGAGGTTTCTTTCTCATTCTATTCATAGAAATGAGACCAATTAATAAAATCCAAGCTAAGGATACACCGTAGACAAATAAATAGTCGAATTTTTCCAAAACTATTTCCAATTCACTCAGGACATAAATATCCCCTGGGATTTTAAGAAAAGGAAGAGTTAAAATATAACGATTAAAAAATTCAACGAAAAAATAGGCAAAAAGGCAAGATACGGCCCAAATAGAGGTTAAAAGAAAAAACCAAAAATACTGTAGCTTTTTAAGGGATAGTCCCAGAGTTCTTAACATAAAAAAGTCTTGAGTCTTTTTCTCTGAAATAAAAATAATAAATGCGACTATATTTAGAATCGCAATAACGACAATTAATTGCAGAACAATACTTATAGATAGTTTTTCAATTTCCACTGCATTTATAAGAACACTCGACTCATTCCAAAAGGATTCAAAGCTAAAATCTTCGCTAAGCTCACGATTTAAATTTTTTCTAATTTTTTCTAAATCCGTATTCTCTAAGAGCTTAATGAGTCCCAAGTTTGACACACCACTCTTATAGCTCAAAATTTCTTCGAGAATATTTTTTTTGACATAGATAAATCGAAGATCTTTTTCATAAATACCGTGATTGATAATTCCATCAATTGCAAACTGCCTCAAAATAGCTGACCCTGTGTCTTTGGCTTTATTTGAAGCAATGGCGATTGAGACTTTATCTCCAATACTTAAATCATATTTTTTAGCATATTCGGAACCAATATAAACTCCTAAATCTAGATTTGATAAATCAAGATTTGTCGTTTTTAAAAAATCCTTTTTTTCGATTCCTTTAAGGAGAACCCCTTTACTTTCATTTTCACTTAGCGCAAAAGCCTCTATTTGCAATATAGAGGTGTAGCTCTTAATTGAATGATTTTCAAGCTGATCCTTAAGCTTGTCATCATCAATAAAAAAACCAGATATAGCACTAAATTTAAGATCACCATTGGATTTGGCCAAGGCACTTTTTAAAGAATTCTCAAAGCCATCCATCAACCCAAGAGTAGATAAAATGACAGACATTGCAAAAGCAAAGCTCAAAATTGTCGCTAATAAAAATTTAAGGGAAATATTACCTTCAAAAATAATTCTAAATAAAGAATAGATAGGTAGCTTAGACATTAGTCTTCTTGGCTATCGAAGAATGTTTCCTTTTTAAGAAGTGGGAATAAGATAACATCTCTAATTGTCGAACTATTTGTTAGTATCATAACTAGACGATCTATCCCAATCCCCTCACCTGCAGTTGGAGGCATTCCATATTCAAGAGCACGAACAAAATCATAGTCAGGATCACAAGCTTCATCATCCCCACCATCTTTTAAAACAGCTTGATCAGCAAATCTTCCCAACTGATCTGTTGGATCATTTAACTCGTTAAAGCCATTTGCAATTTCCCAGCCATTGATAAATAATTCGAATCTATCTACGATATCAGGGTTATTATCATTTCTTCTTGAAAGTGGTGATATTTCAGTTGGATATTCAGTAATAAATGTTGGTTGAATTAATTTTGCTTCAACAAATTCATCAAAACATAAAACCATAAGTTTTGCTAAACTAAGTTTTTCAAGACCTTTTGGATCCATATCTAAATCTTTTTTAGATTTTAATAAAGCGATCATTTTTGATTTATCTTTTAAATCATCATGAGATAAATCTGTATATTCCACAACTGAATCGGCCATTGGTAGACGTCTAAATTTAGATGAGAAATCAATAACGTTTTCTCCCCAAGTAATAGTCTCAGAACCAATAACATCTTTTGCAAGTCCATGCATGAGTTTTTCGGTAAAATCCATTAAGTCTTCATAAGTAGCAAAAGCCTGATAAAACTCAACTGATGTAAATTCAGGGTTATGCTTAAGGGATAAACCTTCATTTCTAAAGCACCGGTTCATCTCAAAAACCTTATTATAACCACCAACAATTAATCTTTTTAGATGTAATTCTGGAGCAATTCTCATGAATAATTCCATATCCAGAGCATTGTGATGAGTTAAAAATGGTTTTGCAGAAGCTCCTCCAGCAATTGAATGAAGCATTGGAGTTTCAACCTCTAACCAATCATCTTGATAAAAGAATTCTCTAATATATCTTACAATTTTTGATCTTGTTTTTAATTTTTCACGAGACTCTTTAGACATAATCATATCTAGGTATCTCATTCTATATTTTAACTCTTGGTCTGTTAGTCCATGAAACTTTTCAGGAAGTGGTCTAATTGACTTTGTTACCACCTTAAAATCATGAGCTTCAAGGGATAGCTCCCCTTTATTTGTTTTAAAGATTGTACCTTTGGCCCAAATAATATCTCCATAATCACAAAGCTTATAGTCAGCAAAGCCTTCATCACTAGTGACATTTTTTTTTACATAAAATTGAAATCTCTTTGTTCCATCGTCAACTTGGATAAAAGCAGCTTTACCAAAGTCTCTAACGAGCATTGCTCTTCCTACAAGTTCATAAGTTTCAGTTGCCTGAATTTCTTCTTTTGCAAGATGATCATATTTTGCAAAAATTTCTTTTGCTGTAATTGTTGGTTTTATTCCATGTTTATAAGGATGAGAACTAGCAGAGATTAACTTATCTCTTTTTTCAAGACGAACCTTCATTTGATCATTAAATAAATCTTCCCATTGTGAAATGTACTTTTTTCTCATAATTGTATCCTCAAGTAATAATTAGCTTTTGTTATATACTTGAGGTAACTTTTAGTAAAGATGTACGCATTGCAACAATTAAATTATTTAAAACTTTTATCGCAACTCGTACATACCCTCTGTGTTTAAGACTATTTCTTTTGAAATTTTCTTTCTGACTCGATTTAATAATGTTTTAAAACTTCGCTCTGATTTTGAAATATCACAATTAATTCCATAAATTAAAAAAATTAAATCAAATTTTTCCATCGGACCTTTTTCTAGCTCAGAATATAAAATAAATTCTTTTCCCTTCAAAGATGGATTATTATTTACTTCTATAAAGTTTTCGTTAAGAAAATCAATTTGAGATTTTTTTAATAAGCTCTTTTCAAAAAAGCTAATTCTCTCTAAGATTTTTTGAAATTTGCTTTCATTACTTTGTCTTTGAAAATCCTTGGCCAATACTATCATTAGCTCAATTTCAATATAAGTGGCGATTTTCCCAGAAATATCAGCAATGATTGCAGCGATTTCTAAATCAAAACTAGTATTATCTTCCTCACGGCTTTCAAAAAGATAAAAATAACCTAGAGCTAAAAAACTGAGTTCATCTTTATTTTCATAGAGATTTTGATAAATTTTTCGCATATGTGAAGCAGAATGAACTTGTGCTAAGTTAATTCCTTTCATCGAAAATTCTTGTTGAATATCTTTACTTATCATTTAGAGTTTTCCTCAATTGGATCATTAAAACTCAATTTATATTTACCTGTATTTTCTGAGGTTATGATAAGACCAGGATTCTTTTTATTTATTCTTGAAAAAAGTGTTGTTAATCGATTATAGGCATCCCCCGAATCAATATCAGGATAAATTTGATTTTGAAGATGATCTAGCTCCAATTCTCCTGGTCCAAGGAGTCTAAGGACCTCATCCTCTAGTTTCCCCATCATTTTAATATTTTTATATTTTAGAAGCTTTACTTTCCAAGGAGGTGATAGTTTATCTTTATCAATATCTTCTTTACTTCCATTGAAGTGCCTATATTCTATAACTTTTAAAGCTTCAATAAACTCATAGCCCTGATCTTTTCTAAGATTTTCCATCAAGACAAGCGCTTCTTTCTTTCTCTCAATAGCACATAAAATCTCAATTTTCAGTGCGATAGATTCAAAGTATTGATGTGTTTCAGTTTGATTTTTTAAATAATCTAAGCTTTTCTCACAATAAAAATAAGCTGTATAAAATGCTCCCATTTTATAATATTCATCCGATACATTTAAATAAGCATTTGCAATCGTATCAATGGCCTTAGCTTTTTGACATTCTTTGATATATCCTAGGTAATTAGCGATCAGTTTATTTCGGGAGTCAATATTTCCTTCCATAGTAATAGCATTTATCTTCGCTAGAAGAGATTTTTGAAATATTTTTTGTTTTTTTAATTCTATTGAACTCTTTAAAAATAATTTTTTTGCAAATTCGAACTGCTTAATCTTATATGCAGCTAGTGCTGAACAAAACAAAATTTCTCCTCTCCAAATATTGGATCGCTTTTCTGAAAAATCAATTATTTGTTCTAGATTAAGTGTTCCTTCAACAATACTTTTTCTAAAAAGAATAAAATCTAATAAGAACTCTTTTTCCTCTAAAGTATCAAGAGTTTCTATTTTCTTAAAAATTGCATCTAGTTTCTTCGAATTATTTTGATAGTACGCACACATTATTTTTGCATAACAATCTTCAAGAGAGAGTGGAAGTGTTAGTGGACGTAATTTTAACAGCTCAATATAATTTGATCCTAATAAGTCTTGAATATTTGGAGCTGAAGTTATTTTCTCCATAAAAGCTCTACCGGGATACTACCTTTGGCTTCATTTTTATACTTTAGACTTCCATACAACTTAGGCTTGTTATTTTTCAATAAAACATTTTCAACACTATTTTCAGTTTTAGATATTTGCTCAAGATTTATAAAAAATAATTCTTTAAAATCGAGAACAAGAGTTTCGCCACCTTCATACTTATTAAAGAAATTTGTAATGTTCTGTTTTGTTATTTTAATCTCATGATATGGATTAAATTGACTAAGACTATTTTCAATAATAAATGAATCTTTAAAACCGATCTCATCATCTAATTCCTTTAAATAATATTCACCCTTAATATCTACCTTAATTCTTCTATCCTTTAAAAGGCTAATACTTGCTTTTAACTTTAAGCTGTGCAGGTTATTATTAGAAGTCGCTTCATTTACGATCTTCTTTTTATCAAATTTAGCTTCGAGAAGCTTATCCAAGCTTAAGTCTGAATCAATTGAAATTGGTGAGCATTCATTTTTAATTGATTTAGGTAAACTTCTATATTCCCAATTAGCAAAAACATTAACTTTCTCACTTTTTATTAAACAACTAAATCCCAAAACATGGATTCCATTATAAATCATACCCGACTGAGGAGTGCCTAAGTTTCTATCTCCACCATTCCCAGCAGCTCCGTCTCCACCATTCCCAGCTGCTCCGTCTCCACCATTCCCAGCTGCTCCGTCTCCACCATTTCCAGCTGCTCCGTCTCCACCATTCCCAGCTGCTCCGTCTCCACCATTCCCAGCAGCTCCGTCTCCACCATTCCCAGCAGCTCCGTCTCCACCATTTCCAGCTGCTCCATCTCCACCATTCCCAGCAGCTCCGTCTCCACTAAAAAAGTGCCCTGCTGATCCAGAATCAAGAGGAATTTCTATAAATTGTTCATCACTTCGATAGAGTGAATTTACTTTTGATGAATACTTAAACTTCACATTCTTATTCTCAATATCATTTGGATTTAAAACTTTATCAATACAAGCTTTAATATGCTTCGCTGATATAAAGTATGATTGCTGCATTCTTCGGTTATAACTACTTACCATTCCAATAATTTCATATTGATCTTGCCTCAAGTCATTATTAACGACTAATGGCGAACCTGACATGCCTGGTACAATTCCAGCAGGGATGACTAAGTTTTCAGAGAAGTGAGACGTTTTAACCCTATTTTCATTTTTCAACTCCCCTGATAACTCAGTTCTACAAGTACCATTTCGTACTCTTTCTTGATGTACAAATAAACTATTCACTCTATTAAATATTTTTTGAACAAATGGAGCTGGTGTTTTGGTAAAGTTTTTAATTCTTGAATTTATAGGAATAAAAATTGCATTTCCGTCATAGTGCTCAGGTGAACTTGGAAAGTAATTACATGATAAGTCATACATATTTCCCATTTGAATAAAATTAAGAATTTCATTTGTATATGTATTTTCAAATAATGGCTTTTTATTTTGGTTTTGATAAGGCCATGCCTCACCATAATTATCCATTAGATAGTAACCTCTAGGAGAATTATTCATCCCCTTAGTTATTATCTTTCCTCCATAAACATATTTTGCAAAACTTGGATACTTTTCATGACCACTGCTTCTACTTAAATCAATAACAGCAATATCTTGGTCTGCACATACAGTAACATCTTGATCGTTTATCTTTATTATTTCGCTCTCTGTTCTATTGTAAAAAACAGTATCATAATTAATTTCTTTATCACTACCTTCAATAAGGTGAGCATTTGTAATCAGCAATTTCTTTTCTTCACCATTTACACTTAAATCAAGGGTAAAGCTTGCACCTTGAATTCTACCTTTAGAATTTTTGAAAAAAGAGCTTACAGTCGGAAGAGAACCTTCTTCATTGACTGGATGCTCGGCCATATATTCTTGGATTTTTTCAAAATTATAATCTTTATCAAATAAATAATCCGTTATGGGATCAGCAAAAGAGTTAGCACTTACCAAAATAAAAAATATTGTTATGAGAGTCTTTTTCATATTAATATCTAATCAGTCCTTCTCCAGTATCTGTTTTTGAGAAGAAAATATCCATCAAATCTCCTCGGCAAGTATACGTGACGTAAACTTGATTATCGGAAAATTGATTAATTCCAAAGATAAGAGACTGCTCAAAACTCGCCTGTTTTGCACCCACAGCATACTCATGGCATTTTTTGCTATTTGGCTTAAAGGTAAATTTTACTCCAACTTCAGATCCTGAATAATTGTATTCTTCATCATATTCGTTTGTCAGTGATCGTTTTCCAGAGTTTTTATAATAGACACTCCCCCCCACAAATCCTTTGTCTGTGTCATATTTAAGACCAGCACTAACACCATAATCCATCGAAAATGCGTCTCCTCTAAAATGTCTTGAATTTGAGCTCGGCTCTACTTCTAAATTGCTTTCAACAAATGAATTTTCTTTATGAGTTTTGATATTCCAAACTTTATCAACACTTAAAAATCCCTCAATAATATATGAAAATTCATCATCATCTGATTTTATTATTTTTTTAATATTTATATCAGCAATTTCCATACCGATCTCTGCACCAATGGTTCTATTTAATTCTTCTCTGTAAAATCCTAGGAAATTTATATTTATATCAGCATCAATGGTTTCAAGCTTATTTCTGTATTGAGCATAACTCCATTCAAAATTATCTATATCAACATGGCCATTTTCATAAAGTTTAACTTTTAGTTTTATTGGATCTCTGAAAAAGTGTTCAGAGTATTGTCTCCCATATAATCCATCATATTCTAATTCTACGGCGCCTGATTGCGAATCTTCATTCGCATATGCTCCTAAAGACAAACAAAATAATCCAAGTAATAAACATAAGTTAGACCTAATTTTCATAAATACCTCTTTAGATATATTTTATCCCGCTAACAGATCTCAATCTCTCCTTTTAAATATTTTACAAGCACATGTTTAAGTTTTTGACATTTAACAGGCTACAATTATAACGTGTTTTCAAGTAGATAGACTACATACTTACAATATAAAGTTAACTCCCTAAAATAGCAGTCCAATTATTTCTCACCTTTATTTGTAAAAATTATACGAATACTCTCTATTCACGAAATAGTATCCCCATGTAAATGCACAAAATAGCGCAACGCGATATTACTACCCCACAGTAACAATAACTAACTAACTATAACCAAACAAAGGATGAAAACATGAAAAAATTATTAATTGGAATGACTTTATTATCAACTTTATCAGTTTCAACTTTCGCTAAGGATGAATACTTATCAGAAAACTCAGAACATGGTGGAAAAACTCAGGTCATTATTGGAGAAACAGCTGGAGTGATCGTAAGAACAGCAGAAGTTATCGCAGATATTTCTAAAACAATATTTGAGCAAATCAAAAAAGCTGAATTTGATCATTCAATTGAAATAGGTCAAGAAGAAAATGATGAACAAGGAGGACAAGGTAGATCGCGATTTATTCGCTATAGTGTCGAGTCAGCTTTTTACCAAGATGGTTCAGAAAGAATGAATATTCAAGTATTACCCGTAAAATTAACTCTTGAAGCAGAAGATGGTGGCGGACTATCAGTAAGAGAAGCAAGAGTTGCAGTAATGAAACTTCAGTCAGATTTTGGAATTTCCATTGAAGGTATCACTTACGCAAAGGGAGATGATGAAGCATATGGAACGAGTGTTCTAAGTAAAGACTTTGAAAAAGTTACTTTTCTAAGCTTAAAATATGCTGATGTCCTTTATGGCTCAAATAATGGAAATCATAAAATACTTCTTAAGACATATTTCGATTTTAATATGGAAGAGAAGGTTACAAATTTAGACGGTTCACAAAAGTTTAAATACTATGAGGCGTATGATTATGGTGCTGCATTAGGATACCAATACCACAGCGATTATTTAAATACAAAAATCACACCAGAGGTATTTTACAGAAAAGCAAATGCCGCAAGCTATAGAGATGAAAAAACAGATATTAGACATAATAGTGGTTATGATGCAAAAAGAGTTGGATTTCAACTCGTGTTACAAAAATCAATTTTAAATAAAGATTGTAAACTTACTTTTGGAGTAGCAAAAGAAGAAATTACTGGAGATATGAATATAAATAATCAAGAAGTTTACGCAAAAGGAAAGTGTAATTTTTAAAACTTAACATCACAAATAAAGCCTTCCTAGCTAACTATCGGAAGGCTTTTTTCGTTAAAGTATTCTTAATTAAAATCCAATCTAAAACAATCAAGGATTTAACATTTTAGACAAAAATGATCATGTTGATTGTAATCAATATTAAAAGTATAATTTGTTTGGAATAAAAATATGGATGATATTTAGCTATGCTAACAAAAGTTCTTTTTATAAGTTCAGATAAAGATCTGCTGGATTATGCAAATCTTTATTTGAACAATGCTCATCAGAGTTTTATCTTCTCAAATGCCAAAAGTATATCTGAAGCAGTTTCTATACTTGAGAGTGAAAAGAATTTTCAGCTAATTTATCTTGGCCATCAGATAAAAAAAGATCTTTCCATAAGTGATCTTTCTAAAAAACTTATAGAGATTATAAATTTAGGTCAAACACAATTTTTTGGAACAAATAAAGCTTTTCAGGGGAAACCATGGGCTAAATATTTTCATGAATTTACTTTACCAAATAAAATTATGCTCAATATTTATGATCAATTTAATCCTGAACCAACAAAAGAAAATTCTTATCTACCATTTCCAATCCTCTCAATTTTTCCATTTGCAACCTATCCATTTGATTGCTTTGTAGAAGTAAAAAAAAGCGGTGTTTCAAACTACTTAAAAATTTTTAAAGAAGGTGAAGATATTTTATACGAAGATCTTGATAAATACCGATCAAAGGGTTTAGATGATTTTTTTATGAATAAAGAAGAGCTTATCATTAAAATACAAGAATTTGAAAAGAAACTAAAAGCAAAAAAAGTAGAGATCAACAAGGATAATCTTGAAGAAATTCAAGATGCGACTATTGAATTCTCTACCGAACTCCTTGAGGAAATTGGTATTGATATAAAGCCAGCCCATATGGTCATTACAAAAAGTGCTTTTAATGACACCCAGGATTTAATACAAAGAGCTCAAACTGAAAAAAAGAAATTTATTGAGTTGATTAATAAGAATGATTTATTTTACTATAAGCACATCACAATGACATCACTATTATGTTGTTATATTCTTGATGAACTCTTACTAACAGATAGAAAGCTAAAAGAGAAATTATGTTTAGCTTCTAATCTTCAAAATATAATGCTAGAAA
>Ga0115005_10003749_pt1 | contig 12155 bp, 12 predicted proteins | sample ArcOceMetagenome_FD_87163 | JGI IMG/M metagenome (GOLD analysis project Ga0115005, IMG submission 87163) | Marine eukaryotic phytoplankton communities from Arctic Ocean - Arctic Ocean - Greenland ARC118M Metagenome | ecosystem: Environmental > Aquatic > Marine > Oceanic | place: Arctic Ocean...
AACCCTTGCGCTATTTACGGTGGTGTATCAGATCACTGTAGTAAGAGCACTTGCGGTGTAATATGCTGTCAAGATGATTTAAGCTTTCGATACAAGGGGCGTTTTGATTGTTCTTGGACCGGCAAGAATCCAAAACGAAAGAAACGAAGTTGTGCAAAGAACTTGATGGCAAGGAATTGTCCAGAGACGCGTGGTTTAAACACTTTTATTAAGCTACTTTGTACTGTTATTTGTGAAATGACTTTTTAGAATTTGTAAAACTATTTCTAAAACTGTGTATCGTTTTAGTAAACCCCAATAGAAACGCGTCCAAGTCGAAGTCAAATACATGTACTGCAGTTAATGGCGACGAGTTGCACTTATAAAGAAATCATTCACAATGGCAGACGAAAATGAATAATTTGTTGCTGTTTCTGCATAATCTGACGTTATTGGAACAACTTATGACTGACGACACTCGACAATCTGTTGGCCATCGTCGTAGTCAGAATCGTACATTACTACGACCTTCAGCACCTCCCTTTCCAAAGTTCTGGAGAAAATGTAATTGAAAGCAAATGAAACAAGCGACAGCGAGTATCGTAATAACATAATATTTGCTTTCGTCATAAACCAGGAAGATTTCAGTCTTAGAGATTTTAGAGTGCCGCAAAGGAGGTGAATACATAGTAGCATAGGTTATGGAATGGAATCTCACTATCCATGTCTATCAAATGGGTGTAATATTACGCCCATTCTTCCTCCATGAGCACACACTGTGTGATTACCGTTAAATATCAGTTACCACAATCGTAAACCCCCCTGCGTCATTTTTTGACAGAGTTTCGTTTCTTCTTCTTTGTCAAAAAATTGCATTGATAAGTAATCCTTTTAATAGTATTCATTGTTCATTGTCTAAAGTGAATGAATATACCGATAAGATCCAACGATCAACTCTTGCGTACTTGATCTTGGTAATAATAATCACTATATCCTAGCATTGCAGATGCGCTGCAAGCAGCTCTAGATCTAAATAATAATTCATGTTCTATCGAATACTAAACAAATCTTAATTTTTCAACAATCACTTTGTTGTTCAATACTTTAGTATCCTACTATACTAGTAGTACAAACTACAACACGTATACCAGCGAACACATTGGACCACACAGGAGGAACATCACCACATCTACTATGAAGCTTGTTGTTCCAATTTCCATTCTTTCTATCCTCCCTCTTGGGAGCGCTCGTCCTAATTGGGATCGACGTCGTCCCACCAGCAATGTGTTCCTGTCCTCGGAGAGGATGATTGATCCTGCTGAAGCCAGCACCGAGTGCGAGGCATCTCTATTGAACATTTTTTATGACGAAGATATTGTGACTACTTACGACGATACAGATTTTTTTTGCACTGAACCGACGGATGAACAATATTACTGCGAGTACATTGGTGATCTTTACGCAGAATCTGGGTTCGCGGAGACGTGCGCAGGTCTCGATGGAAGGGTTAAGCTTGCAAACTACATTTTTACAGGTGATAATTGCAAGGAATATTACTATGACAACTATTATCCCGATGAGGAACTTGAAGAAATTACTGATTTGATCAATTCCCCCGAATGCATTCCCAACAAATGCACTGACGAAGAAGCTCTTGATATTCTTAATTCCATGTTTCCATTTGACGAGATTGAAGGCTGCGAATTAGATGTCACTTTTCCGAAAGTAAATACTGACGGTCCCAAAGCATCAAAGAGCAAGAAGATGAAGAAAGTCAAAAGCATAAAGATGAAGAAAGCCAAAAGCATGAAGGAACCCAAGTCCAGCAAGGTGCCCAAGGCCAGCAAGGTGCCCAAGTCCAGCAAGGTGCCCAAGGCCAGCAAGGTATCCAAGGCCAGCAAAGCGCCCAAGGCCAGTATGATGCGCTAGATAATACTAGCAAGTTGCCATTATGTGTGATGTGCACGAGCATATTGATTCCAGAAAGTACAAAGTACGCGTAGTTTATTAATGATAATTATACCATCACAATCATGGGGGGGGGGCTGTGAATGTGTCATCAATCCTTCTTTTGGATTTGGACCACTTCTGACTTCACACTGGGTTTTGGAAATACTGTTGTTTAAATGTCTTTATCTTTTTCATATGAATTTAAAAATTCTAATTTGAAGGCACCTCTCATAATAAATATATTGGTCTTGACTTCCTCCAGTCGGCCGGCCAAGCCTTACAGGATTTGGAAGATCGTCATCTAATTCCTCCTCGTCGTCGTCAGTTTCATTTTCATATTACTTTGACCTCAGATTCAAATTTCCTCTTTTATTCAGATCTGTCGCAACAATTTCAATGTTTCCTGGCATAAATTTCTGATTTCAAGTGTGTCGAACTGCTACAAGACATGGCTAAACATTTATATTATTCTATACTCTCGATAGATCGCCGAAGATCTTGTATAATTCATGACTGAGTCCTTCCGGTCCTTAATGTATTATATTGTTCATTGGGCATAATCCTGCCTCCTCAATCAATTTATGATAAATTGCGTTCTTGTTTTGGCGGAATTACTCTCAAAGAACAATGGCTTGAGGATACTACATGTAGGATCGCCCGACCTCACTACCACCACTTGTGAGATGCTTCTTCTTTGTAGAAATAATGAGCAACTTTTATTCAAGCCCGCCAATCCCAACAGGGAGCAGCGGCATTATTAAGAATTGCCATGATTAACTTGTAGACATTTTAAACCATTGCATGTACACTTTCACATGACATTTTCTTTTGGTGTAAGGCAGCGTGTACACTACACAATTGAATGCAATCACAATGCCAACAAAATTCTTGAATACTTGCATCCTTGCATTGCACGACCATCCAAACCACGTCCAACCAAGATGCATTTATAACAGTGTAGTTTACTTTTTTAATAACGCTCACTCATTCTCTTGGCAACATTCCTCATATTATTATAAACCTTTCCAGGCGGAGCTCCCAAAATCAAATCACAAATCGCATTCCTCGCAATCCTAATATTCGCATAACTCCCAAGCATATGCACCCTCGTGTCCGCCACTACAATCCTACATCTGGTCGCATTCTCAATTGCAAACCTCGTCTTACCATCTTGACCCGCAACACGTCCCACTGCCCTACTGAGATGATCCCCTTTGAGCAATTTGACATCCGTGACTTGGAATGATTCGAGGTAGAGGTCGTCCAAACGGAGGAGGGAGACGGCGTCTTGTACTTCAAAGCCTAGCATGTAGCAGGAGCAAAAGTCTGCTCCTTTTTGGAGGGCGCCAGTGTCGAGCGTGTGTGGGGATGTTTTCATTTCGATGGATCTTGTGTGGGTATTGAATCGGACCTAAAGAAACGATACGATTCATATTGAATATAATTTGTGTGTGCGATATATATGTGAGCAATTTTCAACGCAATTCTCAATTTGACACTTGAACGAATCATAAATTCCAATCTAGTCTGAACCTGACTAACTGACTGACTTGACTCACCTGAAGTTGCAGAAACTGCACCAATGGCATGAGAATCTGTTCCCAATCATTTCTCAAAGGTGTATAACGATGCTTTGGACAACGCACTCTTCTATATTCCGATTTCCCCCCTCTATCGTCCATGGCATTCAATTGAGGAAACGTAGGCTGTTCTGCTCCTGATTTAGCACCATCCATGTCATCATCGTTGTCACTATCATGTGCTTCAGCGGCTGCTTTGGCAAGGGACGAAGATTGAAGAATCCGACTTTGGACGACGCTTGGGTCGATGGTGGTGGATGCATTTGTCATGGCGATTTCATGATTCGTTCCAGTTGTGATTTCCATTTCGGCGTCCATCTTGTTTTTGTATTATACTGTGTATTATATTATAGAGTGTGATGTGAGCTGCTGTATGTTGAATGTATGGTAATGTAGTACAGAATTTGGGTGATTTCAGTGAATTTCTATTGAATAAGTTCTGCCTGTCGATCGATTGTTCCACAAGTTCAAAAGTCGTCGTGTAGTTTTTGCACATCCAAACAAAAGAAGAAACCAAATATTAATTTTTTTGGCGCACAAGAGAATGAATGGCTCCAGTGGACTCGTGACTCAGCAATCAGCAATGCTGACGTCCACCAAAAATCTTTTTCCGAGTTTTGGTTTTGATGTTTTCTTTTTTGTCTTTATCATTCGGCGGCTCACAGTTTTCTGTTTGTCCATCATTTCATTAACATCAACGATTAAGCCTCTGCTACTACTACTGCTACGAGTCTTTGTTACAACTACACTACTAAACAATTTGAACTTGACTAGAGTGCATTCAATCACTCCAAAAAATTAACTTTTTCTTCTCACAAACATTTTGAAAAAAACACACTCATCATCCCAATATCCAATATCCAGTATCCTACCAATATTAATATCAAACATCAAACATCAAACATCAAATCAAGAAACCATGACTTATCAATACAAAAACCACGATGACATTCTATCCCCTTTCATCGACGGACTCACATCCAGCCCATCATCCTGGCTCAACCAACCCCTCATATCCGTCAAACAACTAACACCCTCGGCCCTCAACCTCCTCGTCCACACTTCTTCCCAAATGCGCACCCTCGTTCATGCAAAAGGAGGAGATAATCGCCTCCAATTCCGCGTACTCTGCACTTTATTCTACGAAGCATCCACACGAACATCCTCCTCCTTCCAAACTGCCATGATGCGCCTCGGCGGGACAGTCCTTCACGTCGATGCTGGATCCACGGGAAATACCTCCTCCAAAAAAGGAGAAACTGTCACTGATACCATCAAATGTTTGCAGTGTTATACCGATGTGACTGTCATGAGGCATCATCTCGAGGGGACCGTCATGGATGCTGTCCTGTATGGTGGCTTGACGAAACCGTTGATTAATGGTGGGGATGGGGTAGGGGAACATCCCACCCAGGCGCTATTGGATTTATTTACGATTGTCGATGAATTGGATATGCTGGATGAATCCAAGAGGCAAGCTCATGCCGATGCGGCAGAACCACTAGTGGTCGTCCTGTTGGGGGACTTGAAGCATGGGAGAACTGTTCATTCTCTTGCGAAACTTCTTGCCAGGACACAAGAAGGATTTCTCAAACGGCCGCTCATTCTAAGATATTGTTCGCCGGAATCTCTTGGTATGCCGGAGTATGTCAAGGAATATGTCAACGAATACAATATTGTTCAAGAAGAATGCACTTCCATCCATGAAGCAATTCAAGGTGCACATGTGCTCTATACCACCCGAATTCAAAAGGAGAGATTTGAGAATCCACAAGATTATAACTCTGTCAAGGGGGCCTACGTTATTGATAAGGAATTGATGAAGCGTGCTCCAGAGAACATGATTGTTATGCATCCCCTCCCCAGGGTTGATGAGATTCATACGGATGTGGATTCGGACCCGAGGGCTGCTTACTTTCGTCAAATGGAGAATGGTCTCTATGTTAGGATGGCGATTTTGGCACTTTGCCTTGGGAAAAGTGATTGAGATTGTGATGATAATGATGATGGTGACAATGATATTAAGTCAAGGTCGGAGTCGAAGATGTAGATTGTAAAGTACGAGACACTCGATACTATTTCGTTCTCTGTACTGTATTCAGTATGTATTTGTGTACGCGTACGCTGCCGTATTTTTAATTGTAAATTAGCAAGAATTATTAATAGTTTTATCATTGTGTTTAGTTTGTTTGAAGTGTAACGTTTACGTTTATTTATCAAATTTGGTCTTTGGTGGTTCTATTTTTTGTGCCGGTAGGAACAATAATTGTCATCATGTCTCGCACGATGCTACAACCTGCAATAACACGCAACCCCAAGAGGCTCCTCGCGCAAGGAAGAGAAATACTAAAGAAATTGATACGAACAACTCCCACAGATTTGGGCCTCTATTGAGATTATTACCACTACTAGATCGGTCATTTATTATACAATGGAGGCACGCAGGGGTACGCCAATTGGAACATTGAACATTGGGCACCACCAGTACTAGAAGAAACAATGCCGCTTTTGAGTATTGTACTGATACAACATTATGGGTGGGTCTTGCCTTTGGTTCGTATATTGAATATGAAATAAGAGCGCATGCTTATATTATACTAAATGTATGATATCATGAGGTTATTCATAATTTCACTTGCAAGTTGCAAGGGCCGAGTTTGATCTCTTCAATAGATTTCATTACCCTTTGAAACCACTGTTCCTTCTTACTTTGTTTGGTGTAAATGCTAATGTAGGAAGACAACTAATGCAATCGTGGCTTCAACATTGGATTCACATTATGAGCTGTACTACTATAGGTATGCCAGCCATTCCGGAGCAACACACATCGAGATTATCACTTGCTATTTACAAGCGAGGGTGTCACTTCCAGAGCCCAAATGCTCACGTTGCAAAAAGTAAGTATTGATGAAATCAACATGTGTTTAGTTGAATAAAACGATTATCATGAATTATCCTATTCATACATTGGGCATCCTTCATATTCCAAATATCGCATGAAAAAAGGATCCCCATTGTTTTCCCCCGTTGCATATGTTTTTTCGTCCCGTTTGACCTTGCCCATTTCAGCAACTCAAGGTGACCCTTTAAGGCAGCATGGCTGCATGTCCATTCATTCCATGAGCATCATTAATTCACCCTGACCCATTTCAGCACCTCAAGATGACCATTTACTGCAGCAAAGGCGCATGTCCATGCAATCCATGGGCATTGATTCACCCTGACCCATTTCAGCAACTCAAGATGACCATTCAGCAGCAAGGGTGCATGTCCAGTATTCATCCCATGGACATTGATTTGCCCTGGCCCATTTCAGCAACTCAAGGTGACCATTCTTGGCAGCATTGGCGCATGTCTGTTTATTCCACGATATATCAAGCTGTCTTAGGTATTTCACCACTTCGAGATGCCAATTCAATGCTGCATGTGCAATTGTGTTCCAGTTCAGCATAATATCCATCTCATACCCAGAGTCCTTACCCCATATCAGTATTTCCAGCTTTCCTTCAATCGTGGTAGCATTGAATAGTGATACTGAGGTCAAAGCATTTTTTATGCTGGTCAACAATGCTTCTCCTCCTCTGAATGTGTCAAGATAGACTTGATGAAACTGATATGACGTGCATGCAACAAATCTATACTGCTTTTCACCCACATATCCAAGAAGTATGAGCTTGAGTTCATCATTTGACAGTTTGTAGATTGGACATGAACCTTCATTCTTTTGTTTTCGAATGGAGGTGGCAGAAACCTCATTGTCACGTGGAGGAGGATTTGGTGTTGATATTGCGCTGGTCTTTTGCCTTTTTCTAGATGGATCTTTTTGGGAATTTGGTGCTAAGCTCTGACAAATTGCCAGAGGTCGTGTGACTTGTATCGTCTTCCATTTTGGCTGTTGAGATATTCAATAAGAAGCAAGCACTACAACAGTCAATACGAAGTTACAAACACTACCAACCCTTTGTTTTGGTTGGGAATGTGATTTGTCAGGTTGGTAATACATTCGACATTTGACGCTCCCGTGCGAACGCCTTTTAGGGGTCGAAATGTATGATATATGATATTCATATTGATCGATTCGATTTCATAGATGCATGATGAAAAGCAAAAGAGTTATATTATTGATTTAAGAATTCAACAGATCGAAGATATGTGTCCCATCCATATGAATATATCGTCCCCCTTCCCTCTCAAGCATTTTAGGCACCAATCTTTTGATTAGCAATATATTCATCTAATTTTCCCGCGGATGCCAACAGCAAACCGTGGAATGGAGGACTGGGTTTCAATGGCCTGCTCTTGAACTCGGGATGGTATTGCACTCCCACATAATAGGGATGTTCCGACCTAGGCAGCTCCGCAACTTCCATACGCTCTCCAGTTTCATCTCTGCCTACAAATTTCAGTCCAGCATTGTGGACTTCATCTACCACTTCGGGATTCACCTCATATCGATGTCTATGACGTTCACTGACAATTTCTGATCCACGATACATGATTTGTGCAGAAGACATGGAACCATCCTCGTGAGTGTGGGTGAATTTTGTATTACGAGCTCCAAGCCTCATATTTCCACCCATAGTTTCTTTGTCAATCTCTGGCATAAAGACAACGACGGGGTGTGAAGTCTCCTCGTCAAATTCCGCAGAGTTTGCGTCTTTCCAGCCAATCACGTTGCGTGCATATTCAACCACCATAGCTTGGAACCCTAGACAAATTCCAAGGTAGGGTTTCTTATTCTTGCGGCAGTATTCTGCTGCAATGCACTTTCCATTGAAGCCTCTGAATGAAGAGATGTTTGCGTCAGTGTTGGCGTCTGAATATAGCTAGATATTATGCCGTGCTGCAGCTCGCAGTTAGCAAACATTCAACATGAACACCGAACTCACCTAGTTCCAAATCCTCCTGGAACAATGACACCGTCAGCAGACTTGAGCTTTTCCATGTTTGCTTCATAGTCCTCATTCTCCTCATTCTCAAGTTTTGATGCCTCAACCCATACCAAATCGAGTTTCCTTTCGCAAGCTATAGATGCATGCTTCAAACTCTTGATAACACTCAAGTATGCATCTTGAAGACCATTGTATTTCCCAATGAGAGCAATTGTCACAGACTCTGTGAACGCATCAACGCTGTGCGCCATCGCACTCCAGTCTCTCATGTCTGGATTCTCAATCTCCATCTTGGCACCCAAATTCAATTCCTTCGCAATGATATGGTGCAGGTTCTGTTGCATCAAAAGCAATGGTACATGATAGACATTGTTCACATCATGCACACTAATAACATTATCAGCGCTAACATGACAAAATGCGGAAATCTTATCTTTGCACGCTTGTTCCAATGGCAAAGGACAACGGCAGAAAATAACCTTGGGAGAAAGGCCCAATGACATCAAAGCCTTGACTCCATGCTGGGTAGGTTTCGTCTTCTGCTCATCGCTCAAAATGGGAACTAAACTGACGAACATGAGGCAGAAGTTATCATCTCCTACACGAAACTGGAATTGTCTCAATGCCTCAAAGAAGACACTCGATTCAATGTCGCCCACGGTTCCTCCAACTTCAATCAGGCATACATCGGCCGGTTCTCCAGAGTCGTCGACAGGGATCTGCGCTGCGCGCTCGATCCAGTCCTGAATTTCGTTGGTGATATGGGGTACGACCTGAACTGTTTTGCCGAGGTAGTCTCCGCGGCGTTCGCGGGAGATGACTTCGCGATAGATCTTTCCCGTCGTGATGTTGTGTTCTGACGTGAGCTGGATGTCGAGGAAACGCTCGTAGTTTCCAAGATCCAAATCTGATTCTCCGCCGTCTCCAAGGACGAATACCTACAAAGATTTGGTTGTTAGAGTTTGGAAATTGTTGCAGTTGGATTGTGCTGACGTGACACAGAGCGTTACTTTACTTACTTCGCCATGCTCAAAGGGGCTCATTGTTCCAGCGTCGACATTGAGGTAGGGGTCGATCTTGATACTTGTGACTCTAATACCGCACCCACGAAGCATGCGGCCAAGACTGGAGATAGTGACTCCCTTTCCGAGGCCGGATACAACTCCGCCAGATACTACTACGTATTTCATCTTGAATTCTTGATATGGTAGGTAGGTTGGTTGTGAACAATGTTCTTCCTTTTTATGGCTGTTGTACATTGAACATCGCATCATGCATCATCACCACCCACAACATGTGAGAAAATTTTGGTGGCCTTGAGGTTTGCGCGAATTCAGAATCTTGAAAAAGCTTTTTTTGGCGCGGTATTTTTCAATTTTTTTCTGGCGCGGATCAAGTTTGAAAGGGGGAAACCAATTTAAAAAGAGAAACGGCCAGAAGGAATCGGTAGAAGCTGTGTCTCAATTAGGATTACATACTGATACCGTAGTGAACTACGGAGGGTAATGGTAGATACATTCAAACATATAAATTGAGTGCGCGTTGAAGCACGCAGCAGCCAAAAATGAGCGGTCACGTGATTTTTTTTAATTTTAAATGACGTATTATACAGACGAAATTAGCCGGACGACATCTTGAAGTACTTTCGAAAGCTAAAAGCTTGCTGGACTTCTTGACACTACTTGACACTTTCAACTTTACTTTTGAACTTGGAACTTAAAACATCTTCAATCTACACATCATCAATCATCATGTGACACATAACACATACAGCACGCCCGCCCTCCTTGTCTCAACTCTCTGTGCAACCAACCGCATTACGTCCATAGTTCGTCTAACCAGTGGATCATAGCCACAGGACGAGAACAGATTCAGCAGCGTCCATTACCCTTTATCATTCAACAACAAAGATGGGCAAGAAGAAGAGTAGACGTAACAAAAAGAATATCAACAAGAATGGGCCACTCCGGAATGAACAACTACAAATTGCAGATGCGACACCGGCGGCACCAGCACTAGTTAATAGGGATACTAGTAGTAATCTATTCCACCAGGTTGGGAGGTTTGCCGATGTTCAGAACTGTGATGAGATCAGGAAACTCGAATCAAAGCATAGACATCTAGTAGAGGATAGTACCTTCAGCAATGATAAACCGTTTGAAGCTAAGCATATTCTTCGTTCTTTTGGCATCGCGTATCAGGAAGCAGACAAATCGGAAGATAACGAAGATTACAGAGACCGCGCAATCCATTACTTCAAAAGAGCCAAGGAGGTTATAGACTCAATCCAAGATGATCGCTTTCAAGTTGAGATTCGAGGTTTGAAGCTCGTTCTAATGACGATTGTTTAGCTCTTACGTATGCAAACGGTCGTGACATGGAAAACACAATCTCGACGCATAGATGGGCACTTGCAAATTTCAATCGTGACGAAATGGATCCGGAATATATATTACAACTCTTTACCAAATTCAGGGAATATAAAGAGTATACTGATGCGATTGAGGTATTGGAGGATTTCGTGGACATGCCACCAGAGACTTTCGAGGAGCAAGCGTTAATTGTTTACAGATTTCACCTTGTAGAAACATACATGGAATGCAACGAGTTCTTAAAGGCGAGAGCCTTAATTGAAAAGACTCAATCGATATCCACAGATGTCTTGAAAGCTGGACCACAGCTCGAAGCAAGCAGGAACTGTGGAGGTGGCATTGTGTAACTATAGAGCTGCAATCAAGCATTGCAGAAGTACATGCGACAGTTGCGTAAGTTATGGCTCAAATAGTCATTCTTTCTCTCCGGTGTTCGGAAAAGCTCTACTTAGGCACAGTGCAAAAAACGAAGCTGAAGCCATTGGGGCATTTCAGGCAGCGCTCGTTTCTTTTGAATTGAGTGGCGATAAGCGAGAGGAGATACTCTTCGAAATGGCGGCAGGGTGCAGAATCCTTGAGAAATGGAGTCAATTTATCCACACTCTTCGTCAGCTCTTCATCTGCGTGTCTCGTGCAAAGAGTAAGATGCTGTCTGAGGCAAATATAGCAATGACAAAGACCTATCTTGAGCAGTACTGCACCGATGCTTCTTTGGACATCAACCAGCGTGCCGAAATACTCCACGAAGCCACTGAATATTCCCAAAAGGTTGATCAAGTCTCCATGGAAATGTACCGTATCCATACCCAGTTGTTCTATTTCAATGGCGACAAACCACATGCGTACCTGCATCTTGAGTCCTACTTGGATGGTCATTTGGCCGAGTGCAAGCTCAAATGTTACACTTGTCAGCAGCGGGTCAGAAAAGGGTCTGTTCTTTCAGTTGCGCGAGCTGCGGGGTCGCATCATATTGCGGAAGGAAGCACCAAAAGCTCACATGGAAGAAAGAGCGTATTTCTCATAGGGTGCTCTGTCCCTTGCTTAGATATTGGCGGATGGCGAAGAAGAAACAGAAGAAGCATAAGGAACTTAGTACGAATGAAGATCGCCGTGAATGTGCAAGGGTCTTCGAGACGTTCTTTGAGAGAATTTGCCGTTATGGATTGATTATTGCAGATGGCAATCTGCAAAAGCCATATTCAACTGATCTCAAGGCGAAAATTGCCATTGCCAACAAATGATTTCAATTATTGTTGTTGAAAAAGGCCCAAATATTAGAAGCGTAGGCTCCTCTGTACGGAAGGAAAAAGAAAGAAATTAATGATGTAAAAAACGCCCGAATACTAGGAATGAACAAGGCACTGTACAAAATGAAAAAGAAA
>Ga0115005_10003750_pt1 | contig 12152 bp, 11 predicted proteins | sample ArcOceMetagenome_FD_87163 | JGI IMG/M metagenome (GOLD analysis project Ga0115005, IMG submission 87163) | Marine eukaryotic phytoplankton communities from Arctic Ocean - Arctic Ocean - Greenland ARC118M Metagenome | ecosystem: Environmental > Aquatic > Marine > Oceanic | place: Arctic Ocean...
GAGTTGCGGGAGGATTGTGTCCTTGAAGTATTTCACTTTGTTCTCGCTTTGGGTCGCAATAGAATCACAGTGCACACGTTGAAACACCTGTCTTACCTTTGTTAAAACGTTACAAATGCTCGCATCGTCGTTAGGAACTTTCCTTCTTACTTTGATCTTGCCGGCTAAGCTTCCAGAGCATCGATTGAATGTAGAAATGACATGAGGGTCGATGAAACGTGACACTATAATAGTTTGTCTCCAGTGTGATGCTTGACCAGAAAGTAAATAGTTTCTCACGCGGGAAAAATCAATTCCTGTGCTTTTCTTTGGTTGTTGGTTTAGTCTTTCGGTGATACTACCCATGTGATCCCAGTTCTGCATGAGCAGCACATCCGATTGATGAACGATCATGACTTCAATGCTTGAAAGAAAATCGATGTCAACATCCTCCTCGTCTCCATCATCTTCATCGTTGGTGATCATTTTTAGTCCGATTGGAGAAGCAAGGATAATATCGCTATGATAGAAATCCGAGAAGAGCTTTACAGTTACACCTGCATCGGCCGGTTTTTGCTTTTTCCCTTTTTTCTTAGTACTGGACATTGATATACCAATCTTGAAGTCGTCATCGGAATTCACTCCGTCCCCGAACAGCTCCGACCATTCTTTCCCTTTGGCCTTCTGGACTGCTCGTCGGCGCTTGTCGGCCGCTTTGTCATCATCTTCCTCAAAGTTCATCGGGCCATACTCTTCATCAAATTTTTCTTCATTTTCGATGGAACATTTATCGCCAAGTATCTTAAGCATGGCCTTTGTGAAGTCATAAGCGGTGGATTTTGTAGGCAAAAGGATCAGAACTTTAGGTCTTGTGTAGCCCTGATCTCTAAATTCTTCAGTGTCAGGAATCTCATCTCGTTTCTCTAATTCTCGGAGCTGATTATTGTGCGAGGTGATATCATGATTAGCAGTTAGGACATGGTTGAGAACGTGGAGAATTAGCATGTTCTCAATAGCGGGTCTATTTTCTCTGTTCATGCATGTAATTTGAGCGTCGCAATAGTTCGAAACCATTGGATAAATAGCAGCCTGCAATTCAGAAAAAATTGGCTGACTTTTCGTTTTACCCGAGGCATCAGAATCTTTGTGTAGAGCTTTCATGTTAACTTTAGCCCAATTGTTGACAATATTCTTTCGAACGTGGCTGAATGCATCCATTGCATGAGATTGCTCTGGTACGCACAAAGCGTATTTCGTTTTGACTTCTGCTGATGCTTGGATGACAATATTTTCATCGAGGTTATCACACTTCATTCTCTTCATTCCTAATTTGTTTGATGTTTGTTCAAGATCCTGTTCGGAACGAGGATCTTTAGAAAAAAAGTCCAGGTATGGATTGGGCCCCTTCGCTTTCATGCCCTCGAAATCAAATTCTATTGTCTCCATTTCATCAAATGATGCATTGCCATCCTCAACACTTTGGGACCCATCACTGTCAGAAGTTATTGAATCGCCATCACTGGAAAATTCATCTTCGGAAACCATAGCATCCTTCCTTGAAGATTTTGGGCCCCCTCTAATATTATTGAGCAAAGAATTCAACAAAAGCCCTTCTCCTCCAAAATTTTCAACACTTTCATCATCTGATGACATATACTCATTTTCTGACTCTGCAATGTCTTCAATTTCTTCAGCAGTGTTTGTGGATGATAGTCTTTTCTCAGTAGACCGTGGTTTAGACTTCATGCGACTTGGGGCATTCATAAGACGGCTCTTCCCCTTTCGTATGCGCGCTTTTTTCATTTCGTCTTCGTCAGCTCGTTCTCCCCAGTGTCGCTCGAGTTTGGCTGCTCTTCGCGCTATCTTGCCTTTTGGGCCTTTGTTCTTTGATGATTTACCCATGGTGAGGAATTGAATAGATACTGTAAAAGCGATATGGTTTTCAGGTTTCAGTTTGATTAGAGTATACTGTACCAGGTACCAGGTACATACCGGGTACGGTACGTACTGTCTTCGCAAGGTCAAAATCTGAATAAAAAGTGAGCGAAAAATAAATGGCTATCATTATGGCCCAACATGATGAGGTTAACAATGGGAATAAATAGTAGGAAATGTCTCATCTTGAAGCTCGGCACTGGTTGAAGGAAAAAGATCGCGAAATCCAGCTTCACATTCACAAAAAAAGAGGGGGAGGCAGGGACGAGCGAGGGACAACAGCAAACCATGACCCAGCATCCGAAATGCGAAAGAATTCTTCCTACACCAGACACCAGTGATCTCACTGCCGGCACAACTTTGTGTAACTGAACTCGAAAGAAACTCTTACCTTCGCATCATCGAGCATTCTACGCGTGGTGTAGTCGGTTAAAGGACATTGCCTTAGAGGTATCATCAAATAAGATTCTTACAATTTGCTGGCACATTTTACAACTTTATCCATCCAAGCAATGCATCAACAAACTACGATTACTATTCCAATGGACAAGTACAGATTAGTGGGAGAACGGAGAAATAATACTGGGCCAGAAACTGCTTCTGATGATGCGTGCGAAGTTCGGATTACCCAACAGGGGAAGCCTAGAAACTATATATCATACGCTATGAACTTATTTGTAAGTGGAATATTTTTCATTATGTGATTTCTGATGAATACTCTACATTTTAATCCTCACTATATTGAATATGCTGAATTTTTGTTCAGACCAACGGATCTGAACAAATCGTGCTGAAGGCGATGGGGAGGGCAATTAACAAAGCAGTCACCATTGCAGAAATTTTGAAGAGAAAAATGCCTCTGCATCAAGTAAATCGCTTGACTTCTTCTGAGATCATTGATGTCTTCGAGCCATTGGAAGAAGGACTTGATGTTGTTTTAAATAAGCGTTATGTGAGTTGCATGACAATAACGCTGAGTGCTACGAAGGAGGGAATTGATGAGAATGATATTGGATATCAGGTATGTACAATACATCGTTCAGCATCGTCACTCTTCCTTACATTTCCAAATTTACTGTGAAAGGATCTAAACACTTTGTTAATTTATCTTCCATCAAGCCTCCTCTTCCTACCGAAGAATCTCGAGAATACGAATAAGGATTGGAATTATAGTTTTTGTCATAAAAACATTTTTCTATCTTAGTGTACACCCGTACACGTACCTGGAACAAATACATTACTGCAGGATCAATTCCAGAAGCGAAGCTACCGACAAAGCAAGCATTGCAGCAATCCATGGCTGCTGATAACATTGAATAGCACTTGAAGTATAGTTTTCATCTTTGCGATCACAGTATTCCCCAATGATTTCCCTCGAATCACATATGCACCCCATTGTGCCAGGACCACATGAACCTTGGCCACTGCAGGTGATGCCGTTGATTTCGCACATGACTGAAATGATGACAAATATAAATTAGAATGAATCGTCATCTGTAGCTTTAATTGAAATACGTTATCAGCAATTTTTCTTTTCGCATACTTGAAACTTACTCCCAGGTCTTGAAATGAATACATCGTTTACCAAAGGACCGTCTTCTGTGGTATCACCCCCAATCAGGAAGAGGGAAGGGACTCCACTTTCGTTGGCGACGCCTACAGTACATTTCACAATATCTTCTTGCGAACCTGAGCAAAATTCCAATGCTACCGTATCATTGGCAATCGATCCATCCAGATCTAGATCTTGGTCAATAGGCAAGCTTTCTAAAGAATGGCCCCACTTGCCGCGGTGGACGTACTTTCCACCAATAAGGGTGGAAGTCCACTCGTTTGTGGAATATAACGATTCTTCTTTTCCTTCCTCGTAATTGATTCTATGCCAGGTAGAGCCATCATAGCTCCAATACATATCGACGTAACCCTCTAGTGTGTAGACCGCATGATTTCCTTTTGAACCCAAATATCCACCTCCTGATAGTAGTATTTTTGCTGGCATTTCATTGGCCTCGTCGTTTACTAGGGGCCTGCGAACACCACGACTTTTGTCACTAGGGTCGTGCCATGTATGGCAAGCATGCCACGCACGCCCGACAAATGGCATGGTAGTTTGACCAGCTGGGGGCATGATGAGTTCCCACTTCCTACCATCTGCACTTCTCCACACGTCATTGCGAGTTCGATCTCCATTCCACCGTTCGTCTTCCAGAGGCCAGCCTGCAAACCCACCAATTACATAAATGTATTCGGTATCAACTGATATAGTCTCGTTCTCGTTCTCGTACTCCACAGTTGGCATCAGTTCCTTTCTTACTTGAGTGACTGCGCACATGGCGCATCTTCGTATGATGATTTTAATGTACACGTGTACGAGTAGTTGTGAATTAGATTGGAAGGCAAATGAATTTCCTGACTTGTATTGGTACAGTATGTACTACGTACCTTGGTGCAAATGGAGCATCTCCATTTGCGACTTCCATTACCCATCGAATTCTATATCCACAGCGTTTCGTTGAATCAGGAATGAATGTTCCACTCCAAACATCATTTGTCAAAGGTGTCCCACCAATGATCCACAATTTCCCAAGGAATACTGCTGTAGCATGATAAGCTCTTGCCGGCCATGGCGCATGTCCTGCAAATAACCACGTTGTCCCATTCGGAGATATCCAAACATCGTTTGACTCGACGGGCTCGTATCCACCTATAAGAACCATGATATCTTCAACATCATCGCCATTCGTATCCAAGACGTCCAGAGAATGACCATACCGACTATACCAAGGAGCAACTTCTCCACCGTATTTTGCATCAAAGTTTCCAACCATGTCAATGAAATCGCCTTTCAATTCCATTACTTTATTCCACGTGCTGCCATCTTCGCTCCACCATACATCTGCAGTTCTATCTTCTATTTGTAAATCGAATGTTCGATAGGAATCTGTCCGCCCTCCCGTTAGCCAAATGCACTTCTTATCACGCTTATGGGGGCAGTGGAAGACACAGGTTGCGTGACTTTGTCTTGGACTAAACTTTGTTGATCCTTGCGATTTGAGGCGTTCCCAATTGATTGTGCCGCCTAAAGGTAATGAAGGTGACTTACGATCATAACTATCGGATGTAAGTGAATATCCAGTAATGCTCGCATTAACTTCATCAATGCTGGCAGAAAGTGCTGGTGAAAGATTCACCGCTATCAGCAAGAATACAAATATAACCATTAGCGCCTTGGATTGGAGTTGAATCAACAGATCGGAATCGACTTTATTTTGTATTTTGAATTCGAAAATGTGCCAGTTTGAAATCATACACACCACGTAGTACGAGTATTGCGCAATTTGAAATTCAGCGATATACTTTGCACTTTCTCTGACTATTTCAAATCAGGACAAGATTGAGATGTTTACCAATTTGAAATTGGGAGGGGGAGAGATTCACTTTTCGAATTGCGACTGGCATTGAGGAAGGTACAGAAGCTTTTAATGAAGCATTGGAAGGTCGTGAAAGGTCCTTCTTTGGTGAAGTGCAAACATTTTTTGTTGAGGAAGATGCCAAGAACAAATGCGTAGAGATCAGAAATCTCGTTGAAAAAGAAAGAACAGAAGCAGCAGATAAGTGAGAATTGCATCAAATATGTTTGTGATTTGCAAATAAAGTTTCAATAATTTCAAAAGTATGCCTTTTGACAATCTGTTGCTCAAAAGGTGTGTGATAACGCCGTTCTTTTCATGGGCAAAAAGACCTTCAGAGCAGTGGAGAATGGAAAGCCATTTTAAAAGAGGTGTATAAGAATTGTTTGGCGAAGGACTTTATGATAGTTACTGCCGAGGAGTATGATAATGATGCTGATGATTCAACAGTTTATCATGTCGATGAGTGCCCAAAGCAGAGAAGTGGGGGGTCGCAAAAGATCTGCAGAAGCTGCTATGATTGAACGATCAGCACCCTTACGACACTCACATGTCCACCTGCTGGGATCATCCCAATACTCATTTATATGCGTGGCTCTTTACTATCCCGAATGATGATCATGTCATTGTCGATGTACACGACTCTTTGATACTCCGAAAGAGACCAAATCCACACAAGATTAAACAATTGTAATAACTGTTTGCATCTTTTAACGAATTTTCGCATTGCCAATCCGTGGGACTCTGTCACTGTTGTGAATGCTCCTTTATTGTCAGGGATTTGGAGATATGAACTTGAGCGTATATTCTTGCGTACAGATCTGGAAAGACGGCGGTGCTCCACCATCGAAGATTGGCCTTGCTCTTGCTTTTTATGGACGTTCATTTGCGTATGTATCTGGTCTTTATAACACGCCGCATTCAGGGTCTGTTAAAAGAAAATTGTTCCGCCGACGATGGACTAATATAATAACACAGTATTTTTTATCGTCCAGAAACTCCCAATCATGACTAGACTAGAGTTCGTCATGATGTATCCAAGACCCGTTTCAGTGTCTTTGAAACATTTTATCGTTGGAATGAATGAATTCCGTGGTTGTCCAACTGACAAAGACAATGAATGAATGAACTGCGTGGTTGAAAACTGATAAGTACAGAGAGAATATCTCCAGTTTCCATGGAATCATCAATCAAAACAAAGGAAGAGTTCCTTCCCTCAATTCAAAGTCCTGACAAATCAGAGGTGGAAACAAAATGCACAAAAGAATGTAATGACAATACTCCCAAACGATCAAACACCCTTTCTCCAATGCTCAAGAAAAAGTTAGAATCAAATGCCCTTTCTCCAATGCTCAAGAAAAAGTTAGAACAAGAAACTATTGAAGCTCGTGCACAACGCCTAACCCCCGAAGTGCCTGATCTAGAAAAGTTGCGTATAAGCTATAGCGATGAGTTCGACACACATGATTCTGAAGATGAAGGTCAAATTGCTTCTACCACTGTACCTGGGTCTCCATTGTGTTCGCCTTATTGTTCCCCCAATAAGAGGAATACATGGAAAACGACCACATTTTTATCACCGGCACTTCATAGATCACCTAGTCTTCGGAGATTGCGAGTTCGGACAATGGAAAAGGGACAATGCCAACTGTTTGGAATTGCTAGTACTGAACGAATGAAGAGAAACACTGATTCCATGCTTGAGGATGTCATCATTGCAAAGAAACTCAAGAGAAGGCTGAGTTCGAGGAGGGAGGTTGGCATTTCGAGACGGACTGTTGAAAATAGTAGTCTTTCAGATTTTATCAAAAAGAGCGTCATGGAAAGTTCATTGGACGCATTGTCTGTTGTGCGGCCGACAGATCATCAACTGTCGCATGCAGTCGACCTTGCCTTGAATGTATTTCTAGAAGGATATTTTGTGGATATATCAAATGAGCAAGTGCAGTCAAAAGCAAGACAGATATTTCTTGAATCATTAATACGCGAGGAGTTCTATGACGGCGATTTTATTTGTAGACAGAATGATATCGGGGATAAACTCTTTGTTATTGAGGAAGGCATTGTTGAATTCATTATAGGGGACCATGTTGCAGGCACAGCACAGAATGGCAATATCTTTGGAGAGCTCTCACTCATTTATGGTATTCCTCGATACGCAAGTGTAAAGGCTGTAACTCAAAGCGTAATGGTATGGTCACTAGATGCACTGTCATTTCGAAGGCTCCAAGCCTTGGTTGCAAAAGAGTTTCTCAAAGTTTCCACGACGACAACGACGGCAAAGAAGACTCAACAAGATAGACTGAAAGATTTCCGTAAGCAGTGTAGCTCTTTATCTGATCTTCAAGAGCAAAGTCTTCACTGTGAAACCGAGGGTAAATGTATTGATATTAATACGCTCAAACAAAATGAAATTATTGGTAAAGGCGCATTTGGTTCTGTGCATCTCGTTTCACTCAAGGACAAAGAAAAGACAAAGACAAAGACAAAATACTACGCACTCAAATGTATGTCCAAAGCATCGGTTGTTGAGCGCAATAACAAGAAACGGGTCTTGATTGAAAAGAATGTCTTGCGAGAATTGAATTCAATCTTTATCATATCATTGTTGGGTACGCATCAAGACAAATCTTCAATATACTTTCTCACTGATTTTGTACAAGGTGGTAATCTGATGAGCTACATGATCAACAAGGATACCCTCAGCCATTCGGAATGTGTATTCTTTAGTGCCAATATAGTAGCAGCTTTAGTCCATATCCATGAAAAGGGCTTTGTACACAGGGATCTCAAGCCAGAAAATTGTCTGATAGATAAAAATGGTTATTTGAAACTCTGTGATTTTGGCATGGCCAAACGTTTGCCCGCTATCGTACAGTTGCCCAATGGTGGTACGGAAGCTGCAACTCTCGCATTCACCATGTGCGGTACACCTGAATTTATGGCCCCCGAGTTCGTGTTAAGTACTGGTTACGACAAAGGTGTGGATCTGTGGGCGCTGGGATGTATGCTTATTGAAATGTATACAGGCCGATCGCCCTTTGAGTTTGACGGTGACTTAAAGAAGACCTTTAAAGAGGTATGCCTGATTGGTATGATGAGAAAGAAGTTTTCTAGACCTGATGCTCTCAAGAAAGAGGGTCTTGACGCTGCTGGTATATTTACTGAGGGGCTGTTGTCTGCTCTACAGAATCGAATGGGAAGAGAAGATAGCTCAGACTTGATGAAACAAAGGTACTATGATAGCATCGACTTTGACTTTTTAATGCAGAAGAAGGTCACTGCTCCCTATCTACCCAAAATATCACATGCATCTGATATATCCCATTTTAGAACGAACGGTGATAGGTTTTCAGAAGAGTCTGTGCAGCCTTACAACGGCGATAATGGTTGGTGTGAAGACTTTTAAAAAGTATAAGCATGTGTTCAACAATTCTCCAATTTAACTTACAATACAAAACTCACACCATTGGTATTCTATGGGTGTGAGTAGCGATTTACTTACCATGATACGCTCGAAAACTCACACCATTGGTGGTACCTCTTTCTTGCGACCCACACGCCCATCGAGACACCACGATATTTCCATACATGCTATGTTGTTTGATTGGTTCTAGTGTAGGAAGGAGTCATCGGCCAGGTCGAATCGGGTAATGTTATTGTGATTGAGTCGAGATTTAATTTATAATACTCGGGTGAAGTTTACAGTTTCGAAGTTTACATGGAATGGTGTTTCCGGAGAAAAAATGAAATAACTGACACCAAATCATCCATAAACTTCAATCCATTGAAATTATGATCCGCGCCCTTTATAATATGCAACGAATGATTAGGAATAACCTCGTGAAACTTGAACGCATTCTCCACTGGCACATGTTTATCTGCATCACCATGAATCGTCAACATATGAATATTCTCCAACTCCGTGGCACTGGCTGCGGCCGATATATCGTATGCATTCCTGCTTCTCACAGCATCAAGTGTAACTGTCAACAGCCGATCTCCCCTATCTCCCCGTCTCAACAATTCAAATTCACCAACATCTTTCAGTTTCTTGCATTGCTCCTCCGTAAAGATCGACTCAGGTACAAAATCATTCGGGACAGTGAACCTCCCTGCCAAATTCACATACAAACGTTCCACACGGTCCGAGTCACTGTGACGTAATTTCACCATCGCAGCACTCCCCTGAGAGTGACCAATTACACACAAAACTTTACAACCCAGACCCAGCCCCTGATTTTGATCCCCCTCCACGAAACGAACCACACGGGATAAATCGCTATAATCCCCATTGTAATCTGCATATTTCCAACGTCCGGAGGAATGACCACAACCTGAAAAGTCGAAGCGCAACGTATGACATGATAAATCGTTTGAGAGCCGTGCTGCAAGGTTTGCAAGGAGCATTTGATTTCTCCAGCTTTGATATCCATGGCATATAATAATGACTGGTTTCGACGTATCTAGATTGGATATTTGTGTTGGCAGTTCCTTTTCCATTGCTGCACCACGTCCACGTTTGAGCCCACCACCTGTATGCGTACCGGTACTCATACTCACAATCAACGAACATGCTAGAACCTCACTCGCAATTTGATCTTGTTTTTGCTTTGTACATGAAAAACATGGTTTCAGTTTGTTCTTGTTGCCTGCTGGTGGTAGTGGATCATTTTTGTTGATGTAAAAGTTTAGCTCATGTTTTGATTCATCACGTATCCATGCCGATGGATAGCCATTGCACTCTCGAGGATTGAGGATTGGGCGTACGTTGAGATTAGCTTTTCGTGATGGCATTTTAGGAGGTGCCGTATTGTGGCAGTATGTACAAGTACCCGGTACAGTACATACAAGTCACCCCTACTACTTACTTGTAATCGCTGATGGCTAATTGCGCCCGCCCGGGTATGTAGGAAACAAATAATGAAGGTTCTATGATACCGTGTACACCATGTTATGTAGATAGAATTTCTCCTAATAACTAATAACGTCTAACGGATGGAAAGTAATGATGAGATTTTAGCCTGAAAATTTACCCCATCATCATGATGACGCATGTCATGTCATTCGTTTTCTACGAGTTAGCTAGTTTTCCCAGAAATATTGTCAACGCACCTGACACCCCTTGAACGCCCTTTTCTTTCATCACACCCAGTTTCCCACAAAGTCAAAAGAGCTGCATAAAGTATGTCTGATTTCGCACCATTTGTTGCTGCAGCGCTATGGGACAAGGCAATGGCCGACATGATCGAAGAGAACAATAAGCTTCGTGCACAGCTTAGTTCCGCGAGAAATGTTGAAATTACAGGTTCCGGAGGACATCCTGTCTATGCTCGAGGGCAATTCGATGAGGATGGCAGTTATCATGGCCACCGTGACCCCACTATATGGCGGGTCAATTTTTCCGAGCAGGTGGAGCCATGTCCTATCTCGCACTTGAAAGATATAGAAGTTTGGGTGGGCGGCACAATCCGAGCAAATTTTGGAGAGTTTGCTTCTTACTATAATATTATGGATCACGGTGACTACTATGATAGTAATGGGAGAAGAGAAAAGGGATACACTGCATGTTTTCAGCCAGGAACGGTCTGGATGGATTTTAATATTGGCTGGACCGATAAAGAACTAGATGCAGCAAATCTTCATCTCCCTACAGACCTAGAGGGAGCAGCAGCTCTACTCCATTTATGTGATTCACTCGCGCTGGCTGATCCAAGCAAGATGTGTGAATTCAAATCGATTGCTCCGGCTGTTAGGGGGATTAGAAGATTGGTGCATGCAGTCCCTGGTTGGCAAAAGAGGGTATCAAAACAACCAGTATCGCTATGAGAATACTATATCTATATTGGGCGACAGTTTGAACAACGAGAACAACTAAAGAATGGTTTTGTGAAATCACAGCAGTTTTTCCTTTGAGAAAGAAGTCATTGGTCATTGGCATTCTTGTGCAGAATAATTAAAATTAGAAATGTTATTAATAAATTGTGATTCATTCATCCATCCACTCGCTTGCTCCAACGCATTTTTTCCCCATCTCCTTGATGCGATTGATTCTTTTATCGTTCGATGGCTTGCCTGGTTGATTGATGCATTTTTACGAGTATAACCAAGCTAGCAGGAAGGTATCTGCCAAATTCTTCTTGATGCCAAATTCTTTTTGACCAAATTTCGAAATTCTTTGAACCCGAAAAATTTGAATTTCGAACTGTATCCTTAACGGCTTGGTATTTTGAAATTTCGAAATCTATCTGCCGACCGTTGTTTTCAAACAAAAGAGAGAGAGAGAAAAGAAATCGAAAGACCAGAACAACAACCCAGAGCGAACAGAAGAAGAGCCAACAAACCCTCATTCAAGTTCAGCTAGCTCAACAGTATTCATATCATTCCAAAACCCACGACGATCTAAACAACCCGCCCAACAATGACGTCCCGAGTCCACGATATAAACCCCAATGCCGAAATCGTTTCAAAAGCAGCAGCACGATCTGTAAACCTAGCAGCAGCCTCAGGACTCCAGAACGTCCTCAAGACGAACCTCGGACCTCGCGGTACTTTGAAAATGCTCGTCGGTGGAGCTGGTCAAATCAAGCTTACCAAGGATGGTAATGTTCTCCTTCATCAAATGCAGATTCAACATCCTACCGCTGCCATGATTGCTAGGACTGCTACTGCACAGGTGAGTTTTTGAAATTTGGAACAGTCGATGAGATGATTCGTTCGAATTGGACCTTGTTTTGGATGTATGCCAGCATTGGCTGGCCTCATTCTTTTCTCTATATCGATGCATTCAAACTAATTTTGAATCCATCTATTGATGATCGAATCCGA
>Ga0115005_10003754_pt1 | contig 12148 bp, 12 predicted proteins | sample ArcOceMetagenome_FD_87163 | JGI IMG/M metagenome (GOLD analysis project Ga0115005, IMG submission 87163) | Marine eukaryotic phytoplankton communities from Arctic Ocean - Arctic Ocean - Greenland ARC118M Metagenome | ecosystem: Environmental > Aquatic > Marine > Oceanic | place: Arctic Ocean...
CAATAAGCCCATAGTTATCAGCCGTGTCTTTAACTTCTGGCAACATCTGTTTGGGGATATTAAATAACGCTAGTAAGTCTTCATCCCACATTTGAGTATGGATGTTGAACATTAAAGTGCGGCAAGCATTGGTAGCATCTGTGGCATGAATACGCCCACCACTTAAATGCCACATAAGGTAGCTATCCACAGTGCCAAATAGTAGCTCACCTTTTTGTGCTAGCGCACGAGAGCCTTCTACATGATCTAATATCCAGCTCAGTTTAGAAGCTGAAAAATAAGGATCTAACAATAACCCTGTTTTGGCGTTAACCATCGGTTCATGGCCGCTTTGCTTGAGAGCATCGCATACTTTAGCAGTGCGACGGTCTTGCCATACAATAGCAGGGTAGATAGCTTGGCCTGTGTTTTTGTCCCACACCAAAGTAGTTTCACGCTGGTTAGTGATACCAATACCAGCAATTTGAGAGGCCTTTAGCCCACTATCTTCAAGGGCTTTTTGGCACACTGCCACAACCGTATCTACAAGGTCTTGAGGGTGATGCTCTACCCAGCCATTTTGTGGGTAATGTTGTTCAAATTCCTTTTGGGCGCTGCTTACAATAGAGCCATCTTTAGCAAAGATAATGCAGCGTGAGCTTGTTGTGCCTTGATCTATGGTGAGAAGGTAAGCGTTGTCAGCCATTATTTATCCTCAGGGCTAGTGATATTAAAAATACCCAGCTCGTCCCACATATCATCCACACGTTGCTTTACAGATTCGTCCATAGTGATGGTAGTGCCCCATTCACGGGTGGTTTCACCTTCCCATTTATTGGTAGCGTCCATACCCATTTTAGAGCCTAAACCAGATACGGGTGATGCGAAGTCTAAATAATCAATCGGTGTATTTTCTACTAGCATCGTGTCTCGTGCTGGGTCCATGCGCGTAGTCATGGCCCAAATCACGTCTTTCCAGTCACGGGCGTTTATATCATCATCAGTAACAATGACAAATTTGGTGTACATAAATTGGCGTAAAAAAGACCATACGCCCATCATCACTCTCTTGGCGTGGCCTGGGTATTGCTTCTTTATGGTGACTATCGCCATGCGATAGGAGCACCCTTCTGGGGGTAGATAGAAGTCTGTGATTTCTGGAAATTGTTTTTGTAACAAAGGTATAAACACTTCGTTTAGGGCCACACCTAGTATTGCTGGCTCATCTGGCGGTCGGCCTGTAAAGGTACTATGATAAATAGGGTCTTTACGGTGAGTGATGCGCGTTACAGTGAATACTGGAAAACTGTCTACTTCGTTATAGTAACCGGTGTGATCACCAAAGGGGCCTTCATCTGCCATATCATCAGGCTTGATGTGTCCTTCTAATATGTATTCGGCACTGGCAGGCACTTGCAAATCACTTGTCATACAGGTGGCTACTTCTGTTTTACTACCACGTAAAAGCCCTGCAAAAGCATATTCACTTAAACTGTCTGGCACCGGTGTAACAGCACCTAAAATAGTGGCAGGATCTGCGCCTAAAGCTACAGCCACTGGAAAATTTTCACCTGGGTGGGCAATTTTCCAATCACGAAAATCTAACGCACCACCACGATGAGACAACCAGCGCATGATTAAGCGGTTTTTGCCGATCACTTGCTGGCGATATATACCAAGGTTTTGGCGCTTCTTATTAGGCCCGCGAGTAATCACTAAAGGCCATGTTACTAGAGGGCCAGCATCACCTGGCCAGCAGGTTTGAATAGGTAGCTTAGCAAGATCAACCTCATCGCCTGTCATTACATATTGCTGGCATGGTGGTTTGCTAATGAGCTTGGGAGCCATATTGAGCACTTGTTTATAAAGTGGCAACTTGTCTAAAGCGTCTCTAAAGCCTTTAGGGGGCTCTGGCTCTTTTAACGCGGCAAGTAAGTGGCCTATATCACGCAAGCTTTCTACACTTTCAGCGCCCATACCAAGAGCCACACGTTTGGGTGTGCCAAACAGGTTAGCTAATACGGGAGTGTCAAAACCTTTGGGGTTTTCAAATAATAAGGCGGGGCCTTCTGCTCGCAGAGTGCGATCGCAGATTTCAGTCATTTCAAGGTGTGGGTCCACCTCTTTAGTAATGCGTTTTAGCTCACCTTGGGCTTCAAGGCTTGCGATGAAGTCGCGTAGGTCTTTATATTTCATGGCCATAGCCTACCCATTCTCCACTGTATTAGGTGACTACATTAGGTAGCCACCTTTATTCATAATACTAAATAATGTCTTACTTACGCTTCATAGACATGAAGAACTCTTCGTTGGTTTTAGCACCTTTAAGCTTATCCAACAAAAATTCAGTCGCTTGGCCATCTTCCATAGGATCAAGCAACTTACGCAAAATCCACATGCGCTGCAGCTCTTCATCACGAGTTAATAGCTCTTCACGACGAGTGGAAGACTTACGGATGTTGATGGCAGGGAATACACGGCGCTCGGCAATTTTACGATCCAAGTGCACTTCTGAGTTACCTGTGCCCTTAAATTCTTCAAAGATCACTTCGTCCATCTTCGAGCCAGTATCGGTCAATGCTGTAGCAATAATGGTAAGGCTACCGCCTTCTTCAATATTACGTGCCGCACCAAAGAAACGCTTAGGGCGCTCTAATGCATGGGCGTCAACACCACCGGTTAATACCTTGCCAGAAGAAGGGATTACAGTGTTGTAGGCACGAGCCAAACGAGTGATTGAATCCAAAAGGATGACCACGTCTTTTTTGTGCTCTACCAAACGCTTGGCTTTTTCAACGACCATTTCAGCTACTTGCACGTGACGTGAAGGTGGCTCGTCAAACGTGCTGGCCACTACTTCGCCACGCACAGAGCGCTTCATGTCGGTCACTTCTTCAGGACGCTCGTCAATAAGCAACACGATCAAATGACAATCTGGATTATTACGCGTAATGGAATGCGCAATATTTTGCAGCATCAAGGTTTTACCAGCCTTAGGTGGGGACACAATCAAGGCACGCTGGCCTTTGCCCATTGGCGCTGTTAAATCGATGATACGGGCCGTTAAGTCTTCACTAGAGCCATTACCAAGCTCCATGCTTAAACGTTCCGTAGGGAACAAAGGTGTTAGGTTTTCAAACAACACCTTATGCTTTGCTTGTTCTGGTGGCCCATAGTTAATGCTGTTCACTTTAAGCAGGGCAAAATAGCGTTCGCCATCTTTGGGTGGACGGATCTTACCGTCTATGCTGTCGCCTGTGCGAAGGCTAAAGCGGCGTATTTGGCTTGGCGAGACATAAATGTCGTCCGGCCCTGCTAAATAAGAAGCGTCTGCTGAGCGCAAGAAGCCAAAGCCATCTTGCAATATTTCTAGCACACCTTGGCCAAAAATATCTTCGCCACTTTTAGCATGACGTTTAAGAATGCTAAAGATACATTCTTGTTTACGAGACCTAGCTACATTATCGAGACCCATACCTTGGGCAATTTCGACAAGTTCAGGCATTGTTTTAGTTTTTAATTCAGTTAGATTCATAAGTAATAAGCGAAGGGGCGTCAGTGCGCGCTAGCGAGGAAAATGAAATTAGTGGAATAGTCAGGCTAAGTTAGCCGGTAAAAATACAGCCGATTAAGACAGAAGGTCTTGCTGGATTGCTTACAGTCTGTATTAAGCGGCGCCAACTGTCAACTTTAAAATACGCTGGCTAAGCGATAATGTTCTATAGCAGCATCAACATGGCCCATTTTATACTGTAATCGAGCCATTTCGGCATGCGCCTCTTTGCTGGCTTGCAAGCTAATACTGGCTTGCAAATAGTCTTGGGCTTTGCCCCAAAGCTCTAAGCCACCGCATAAGCGGCCTAATGTGAGCTGCAAGGCTGCACTGTCTTTTGCAGAGGCTTGCCAAGCTTCTGCTTGTTTTAAACTTTTAGACAAATCTGCTAAAGGCAGGTGTGCATATTCAAGCACTAGCTCATCTGACCATTGCTGCTTGAGTGTGTGCTCTATGAATGTTTGTGTTGTAACGGCGCTATCGCCCTCAATACGGGCCATCGCTTTAGCGTAGCTCACAATACTTGGGGTGTGATTAGTCACGCTTTTAGGGGCTTTTTTCCACAAGGCTTGGAGCTGGTCTAAGCTGCTTTTTGCTGCACTACCTGCTTGGTTTTGGCTTGTACTAAAAGCACGCCCATAGGCCAACTGCTGCTGCTGAGCTAGCTGTTCTTCACTTAGCTGATTACAACTACCCACCACCTTTAATAAACTAATCAGCTCGGGCCACATTTGCTGACGCTGTAATAAATCTAGCAGTAGCTGATTGGCTTCTGCATGTTTAGGGCTAAGCTTATGCAGGCTTTGTAATGCGCCAAGAGCACCTTCATGGTCACCTTGATATAAACATATTTCGCAAAGCTTTAAATAAACTAACTGCTGAGCATCTGGAAATTTGGCCACCAGTTGATTTAACACTTTACGTGCTTCTTCTATCTTGCCCTGCCTACCTAGCGCTTGAGCCAGCGCTGGCAACACTACAAAGGGCTGGTCTGTGGTAGAGGATATTTCAGCAAGCTTTTTTTGTGCGCGCAAGTTTTGGCCATCAGCCAAAGCTAACAACCCTAAACGTATTTGAGCTTGCATGCGTTTGGTGCGGCTAGTCTCTTGCCAATTGCCGATTACTTTAAAGGGCAAATTGAGCGAAGTAACCAATCGTAGGCTAAAAGACATCACCACAAATAGCAGAACAATAGCTGCTAGTAATATCCAAATGCTCATTTCCACACTAGTGTCACCCCAAGCTAGTAACACATAGCCTGGATCTATATTAGCTAAAGCACCTAAACCTGCACCTGCAATTAACACCGATAAGATGACTAGGATGAAAAAACGCATGAGTTATTCTCCCACCAATGGCTGCGCTGGAGTGTCATGCAAGGTAGCAATAAAGCCTTGCAACGCCACCAAAGATCCACTGATATTGGGCATATTAACCAACACTTTTACTTCACTTAGTTCGTCAATTGTTTTATTCATGGCCTTAACCACCGCGTCACTTGGGCGGTAGTACTGGGTTAAAAGCTGCTGCACACCTTCCAAGGATTGATCATAAATGCCTTGTTGGCGGCGCAAAAGAGCCACCTGCGTTTGGCTTAACGCCATTTCAATACGCATGCGCACTAAAAGCTGCGCCGCTGGAGTGAGTAATTGTTGGTCTTCTTGTGTGCGTGATTGCACTTTAACCAGCTGCTTTAGCTCTGAGAAAATACCAGCACTGGCACTTTTAGTGCCAAGCCATAAAGACTCACTCCATGTAACACCCTGTGCAGAAGAAACCGGTAGAGTGCTATCTTGAGTAGATTGTACTGCTTCAACCGCCACCGCCTCACTGCGAGGGGGGATAAAGGTAAGCTTAGATGCCAAAGAAGATAACGCTGCAAGCTGGGCATACACCCCTTGCACATCCACACTTGGCACTGCAGTGAGGGAAGCTAAATCTAGGGCAATGGCACGCCTAATGCCATAGGTGCCTACTTGCTCGCTGTCTCGTATGATGATGTCAGCAGCGCTAAGCAAGGCAATAGCTGATTCGCTAGCTTGCTCCATGGCTAATCTTTGGTTGGCTAGACGCAATAAATATTCTGCTTCTGCTAACTGCCACTTAGGTAACACTTGGCCCTGATCTAATTGTGCTTTTGCCATGGCTTCTAATGCCACTACGAGGGCATCATCCATGGCCTGTTGATTATTTTTTATATCTGTTTGTTCGGTTTTGATATTGCTAAGTGCTGCAGCATTGGCAAGCGTGGCGTCATCTAGCTTTTGTGACAAAGATTGCTGCTTTTGTTGCCAATTTTCTAGGGCTTTAGATTGGCCGCTTTGGCCTGAGGTAAGCTGCGCCGTGAAAGACTGAGTTTGCCACTGCAAATAACCCAAGCCTGCCACGGCTGCGATTAATATCAGCACAAGCAGCCACAACAAACCTTGCTTAGCTTGGCCTGCTGGCTTTGTTTTTGATGCCGTAGCACGATCTGCTGGTTTGGATACTTTAGCTGTTTTGGTGGCGGAAGATTTGAGACCCGCGCCTTTTTCTAGCGTTTTGCTATTAGCGTTATTTTGATCTTGTGTCACTGCGTAAGCATCCTTTTTTGTGCGGCCGTAAGGCCTGCTTTCACTGCATCTTACCACTTGTTTTAACACTTGTATTAACTACAGGGCAAGGTGCTTATTTTTGTATCGGTAACAACATTGATTGTAGCAAAGTATCGCACATAGATTGGTTACTGGCACTACTGCTAGTGAGTAATACACTATAGCCTAATGCACGGGCTTGATCGGCCACCCGCATGCTTGGTAACACCAACACGATATTGTGTTTATCACACCAAGGTTTATGCGCTAATAATGCGTCAAAATTTTCTAAGGTTTCACCACTTTGTAAAATCACTGCTTGTGGGGCAAATTCATCTACTTGCAAAAGCTGCAACGCACTTAACTGTGGCATTTTGCGCTGGTAGCACTGGGCATAGTCTACCTTGGCGCCGGCTGCAGTTAAGGCATCTGACAGTGTTTGCCTACCCCCTTGACCACGCACTATAAGCACTTTGTCATGCATTCTAATTTGAGGTAATAAATGGGCAAGCAAGGCTTCACTGGTGTCTCCTGTTGCAGGCCTACCGGCGTCAATTCCCGCAGCCACTAACATGGCTTGGGTAGACTCGCCCATGCCCCACCAGTTGACGCCTACAGGCCATTGAGGCCAATAGTCTTGTACTAAGTCTAGCCAATATTGTGCAGCATTGGTGCTGATCACAATCACATGGTCAAAAGTAGATAGCTCCATAGCCAAACGTTTACTTTGCAAACCATCTTCACTTATAAGCTGCACAGGCTCAATGGCCAAGCAAGGCAAATGCTGCACTTGGAAACCCTGCTTTTGCAGCAGCTCTACCATGGCTTTGGCTTGCGCAACGGGACGTGTGACAAGCACCTTTATAGCGGTCATAAGCTGCTTACTGATCGGCGTAAATAGCCTGCAAAATTTCACCAGCACCTTGTGCTAATAGATCTTCTGCAGCTTGGATGCCAAGTTGTTCGGCTTGTGCGCGCGGGCCTCTGATTTGGGTAGTGAGCACACGGCTACCGTCTACCTCACCTACCAAACCACGCAGCCACAATTGATCACCTTCTAGCTGCGCAAAACAGGCAATAGGCACTTGGCAACCGCCTTCTAAGCGTTTATTTAATGCTCGCTCTGCGATCACACGATCTGCAGTGTCTGCGTGGTGCAAGGGTGCAAGTAGCGCCATAGTTTGGGCATCATCCACACGGCACTCCACACCCACTGCACCTTGCCCACCCGCTGGCAAGCACTGCTCATCTGTTAAGCGTGAGCGAATGCGCTCGTGAAACTCAAGGCGCATTAAGCCCGCACTGGCAAGAATAATGGCATCATATTGGCCTGCATCTAGCTTGGCTAAGCGGGTGTTCACATTACCGCGCAAATCTAATAATTGCAGATCAGGCCGCAGCGCTTTTACTTGTAATTGGCGACGCAGGCTTGAGGTGCCCACCTTAGCGCCTTGCGGCAAGTCGTCTAAGCAGGCGTAGTGATTACTTACAAACGCATCACTTGAATCTTCACGTTCACAAATAATAGACAAGCCCAAACCTTCAGGGAAATCCATTGGCACATCTTTCATAGAGTGCACGGCAATGTCTGCACGGCCCTCTAACATGGCATGCTCTAGCTCTTTTACAAACAAACCCTTACCGCCTACTTTAGCCAAAGGCACATCTAAAATTTTGTCGCCTTTGGTTTTCATTCCCAAAATCTCAATGATGATGCCAGGATGATGACGCTCTAATTCTGCTTTAATAAAATAAGCCTGCCAAAGGGCAAGCTGGCTTTCACGAGTGGCGATGCGAATGGTTGTCATAGGTAAGAAAATCATTAAATATTAGAAGATGATGTAGTGTACCAAATTGCTCTGCTTTTTGTGTGAGATAGTATGTAATATAGACATCATCATCATGCTGATTTATTCATCAGTAATAGGTAAAATGATCACCAAGCAGCCCCATATCTACTAAGACTTTATTTATGTATTCTGATTTAACCCCTGATATTGAAAACCCACGCCGTATTCGCAGCTTTGTAAAACGTGCGGGCCGCATGACGCCCTCGCAAGAACACGCTTTAGAGCACTATTGGCCATTGTATGGTTTAACCCTAGATAAAGGCCCACTAAACTTTACTGAGATATTTGGCAATGACCACCCAGTGATTATGGAAATTGGTTTTGGTATGGGCGACTCACTTTCTACCATGGCCGCCACCATGCCAGAAAATAATTACATTGGCATAGAAGTGCATCGCCCAGGTGTAGGCCGACTGCTTAATAACCTAGCCACTCAAGAGCTAAGTAATGTGCGCGTGTTTTGTGATGACGCCATTGAAGTGATGGAACAATGCATTAAAGATGGCAGCTTGGGTGGGGTGCAACTATTTTTTCCAGACCCATGGCACAAAAAAAAGCACAACAAGCGCCGCATAGTGCAGCCTAGTTTTGCGCAAGATATTCGTCAAAAACTTAGCGAAGGTGGTGTATTCCACATGGCCACAGATTGGCAGCCCTATGCAGAGCATATGATGGAAGTGATGGAGCCTGCGCCAGGCTATAGCAACCAAGCGGGGCCACAACAGTATTCACCACAGCCAGACTTTCGCCCTAGCACTAAGTTTCAGCGCCGCGGTGAAGGTAAAGGCCATGGTGTGTGGGATTTAATGTATCAAAAAGACGCTTAACACCTATTGGTTAAAGCGCTTTAGCCAGGGCACACAGCGCAATTTGTCGCGTTGCTCATAAATAGCTAGAGCATCAGCGGGGCTTAGAGCAAAGTCATCCTCATAGCCTTGGCTTAACGCGCTAATTCTCATGGTGTACCACGCCGTTATGCCACCCTGCGGCGTTGATTCAAAACTAGGGTAGCTTGGATCACTGGGATCTTTGGCTAGCCATAGGTTAGCCACATTGGGCTCTACCACTAAAGCCCGAGCCAAACCTACGATATCTACATGCCCACTTGCCAAGGCATCCACGGCTTGCTGGTGATACTTAAACCCGCCCGTTAGCATGAGCGGGATATTCGTTGCCCCACGTGCTTGCTCGGCAAAGCCCAGAAAATAAGGCCCACCACCGCCACCGTCAGAGCTAGACTTAGTGCCCGGGAAATAAGTGCCGCCGCTAATTTCGATTAAATCTACTGAAGTGCCATCAAGTATACGTACAAACTCCAAGGCGTCGGCTTCTGTTAGCCCGCCCTCTAGCATGTCTGAAGAATTGATCTTGATACCGATAGGGAATCTTGGCCCTACGGTTTTGCGCACTTCATTAATAATATCAATGATAATGCTAGAGCGAGCTTCAATAGAGCCACCATAGTTATCTTGTCTAGAGTTAAACAAAGGCGAAAGAAATTGACTAAGCAAAAACCCATGGGCAGCATGAATCTGCACGCCACCAAAGCCTACATTTTTTGCAAAAAGCGCTGTTTTTGCATACATTTTAGGTAGCTGCTGCACCTCATTCACCAGTAAACCCCTGCACTGTATGCCTGACACATCCAATGCCGATGGGCCTACAGGCTGGCTAATAGGTGGGTGAGAAAGCGCCCCCGCATGGCCCAACTGAGCCCAAATATGCGCGCCATTAACCGTGGCTTTTTTAACCAGCGTTTGTAGAGCTTTTTGGTGTGATGCATCATGAAATACCAAATTACCAGGCTTTTCTGGATAGCGAGCATCACCTTGCACTTCGCCTACGATAGACAAGCCAATACCACCTTTTGCCCAGCGCTCATATAGCTTGGCTTGGGCTGGTGTAGAGTCACCTTTGCCATTTGCCAAAGAGTCTGACATAGCAGACTTTGCCAACCTGTTTTTTAATAACAGGCCGAATGGAAGGTGTAGTGAGCTTTTCAGCAAGGTGGTATTAATTTTTATATTCCTTATCAATCAGATATCAAACATTCTTAAACACCATTATATCGTCTCACCTCACCACCAACAATGCCTTTTAATAATGCCATGGTGGCTGCGCGGTAATGTGGTGCTTGAGCCTCGATTCCCAAGCCACTTAGGGGTAACATGTAGGCTATAGTTTTAGCCCACCAGCACTCAGCAATACTCACCAATAAGTAGCGAAAAACCCATGACTCCAGCCATTGATCAGCTTAAAAAACTAGGCATAGCCCATAGCTTGCATGAATACACACATGATGCGAGTGCAGCTTCCTATGGCTTGGAAGCCGCCACCAAACTAGGCGTGAATGCAGACATAGTGTTTAAAACCCTAGTAGTGGAAACCCATACCCATACCCTAGCAGTAGCTGTGTTGCCTGTAGGCCACCAATTAAACTTAAAGCGCATGGCCAAAGCCATAGGCGCAAAAAAGGTAAGCATGGCAAACCCTGCCGCAGTAAGCCGCAGCAGTGGCTATGTGCTGGGTGGTGTGAGCCCTTTGGGGCAAAAGCGCCCATTGCCCACGGTGATCGATGAAAGTGCACTAAGCCATAAAAGCATGTATGTAAGTGGCGGCCATCGCGGCCTAGAAATAGAACTTGCCGCCCAAGACTTAGCCACTGCCACAAAAGCCACATTTGCTGGCCTTACCTAAATAAAACCCCACCAACACCTCCACTGTAATACAGCACAGCGCTTAAATGCTGCTGTGGGTAAGCTCGCCTAAATTTCTATGCATGAATACAACGATAATTCTTAATTTGCATTATTACTATAAGCTTCATATTATTAGAATAGTATGGCCGGATCTGTAGTAATGAAATTGTTACAAGTTAACAAGCAAGCAAATGATTAATCGAACAGTAAAGCTGGTTTTTATGCTTAGAGAGCGCAACTGGCTCTTTTTTTGTGAAGGGTAATCTTGCTGAAAAGTTAGCTTGGGTTATTTCAGATACTTACACGCTAATTGAGATAAGTGGAATAGTTAACAGAGTGGCTCTCTAGTAATTATTATGAGGCCGGTTGGCCTTATAAATGGGCAGTTAAGTGTAATCACATAATCACGAAGGAGTGTATGTCATGAATAAGAAAGTTACTGGAAAGAAAGCTGCAAGCAGCGCATCAAAAACTCTAAAGAGCCCGTCTACAGGTTCTAAATCTAAAGCGGCAGCAGGTAGTGCGCTGACTCAGACAAAAGCACCTAAGAAAACAACATCAGCAAAAGCTGCAACATCTGCGTCAAAAACACTGAGTGACGGCAGGACTAGCAAAGCCTCCAAGTCAGCAGCAGGCAGTGCTTTGGCACAAAAGTCCGGGAAAAACAAAAAGTAATTGCGTACAGCCAACACTTAATAAGCGTAGGCAACCTGCCACCAAAATGTGGTTCCACGTAAATTTTATTAAAAACTTAAAAGGATTATTTATGAGCAATACAAATACATACAACCTTGGCGATACTGTAAAACTTAAGTCTGGTGGTCCAGATATGAGTGTTAAAGAATTGATAACTAATATGAATAGTCAATTTGAGGGTACTTATCGATGTCAGTGGTTCGCAGGAAAGAAACTTGATAACGGAATATTTCCACAGGAATCACTCGTAGCTGTCATTTCAGAGCGCTAGACATGGACGCTAAAGAAGTGTCCTTATGGATGGAATCTAAATTAGATACTGATAACTGTCTTTATCAAGATGATGTAGTTGATTACCTTGTTAGAGCTTCAGCAAGCTCTTTACTTAGAGAAAATAGCGATGGAAATCTGGTGCTTGAGCGTAAACTTTTAGCTGAGTTTAGAAAACTAATTCCTGATGATGTTGTATGGGTTAAGCCTGACAAATATTGGCGTTTTCGTGTTCCAGAAGATGAGCCCGGCAGAGATGCAAGAGGATAGCCTAACAAGTAATTAAACAAGGACTAAAAACAGCGGTCACTTTTTTGCTCCGCTCAAGTTCAGCCTGTTAATTGGGCCTTAACACACCTATTCTCTCTCACCACAATATATTATATAATTTTCTGCTAATATACTTAAGAAACAGTAATCTCCTCCTCTAATACGGGCTACATTACACATGAAAAAATTATTGCCTTTGCTTTGCCTACTATTGGCCTACCCTGCGCTTGCTTTAGATGCGGCCCATAAAACCATTAG
>Ga0115005_10003756_pt1 | contig 12148 bp, 14 predicted proteins | sample ArcOceMetagenome_FD_87163 | JGI IMG/M metagenome (GOLD analysis project Ga0115005, IMG submission 87163) | Marine eukaryotic phytoplankton communities from Arctic Ocean - Arctic Ocean - Greenland ARC118M Metagenome | ecosystem: Environmental > Aquatic > Marine > Oceanic | place: Arctic Ocean...
CGACTTTTTTGATGAGGCCGACAAAGCGGCTTCCGGAGACGCCTGATGGAACCGCAAAAGATCCAGATGCTCGGCGACGAGCTGTACCAAGCCATGATCGCGCGGGAAGCGGTATCCCCACTCACCAGCCGTGGCGAAGACATCAGCATTGACGACGCCTATCACATTTCCCTGCGCATGCTGGAACGCCGGCTGGCGGATGGAGCCTCCATCATCGGCAAGAAGATTGGCGTCACCAGCAAGGCCGTGCAGAACATGCTGAATGTACATCAACCGGACTTCGGGTACCTGACCGACGACATGGTGTTCAACAGTGGCGAAATCATGCCCATCAGCGACCGACTGATTGCGCCTCGCGCCGAGGGCGAAATCGCCTTCATCCTGAAAAAAGACCTGATCGGTCCCGGCATCACCAATGCTGATGTACTGGCGGCGACCGAGTGTGTCATGCCGTGCTTCGAGATTGTCGATTCCCGCATTCAGGACTGGAAGATCGCCATCCAGGACACGGTGGCCGACAACGCCTCCTGTGGACTTTTTGTATTGGGCGACCAGGCCGTGTCTCCCCGCAAGGTGGACCTGGTGACCTGCGGCATGGTGGTGGAGAAGAACGGCAGCGTGCTGAGTGCTGGCGCCGGCGCTGCTGCTTTGGGTTCCCCGGTGAACTGCGTGACCTGGCTGGCCAACACCCTGGGCGAGTTCGGCATCACCCTGAAGGCCGGCGAAGTCATCCTGTCCGGCTCCCTGGTTCCGCTGGAGCCGGTCAAGGCCGGTGATTACATGCGCGTGGATATTGGTGGCATCGGTAGCGCCTCCGTGCGCTTCGCCTGATCCGGATCAGAGAGGACAACATTATGAGCAAGAAAATCAAAGCAGCCATCATCGGCTCGGGCAACATCGGCACCGACCTGATCAGAGAGGACAACATTATGAGCAAGAAAATCAAAGCAGCCATCATCGGCTCGGGCAACATCGGCACCGACCTGATGATCAAGATCCTGCGCAATGGCCAGCACATCGAAATGGGCGTGATGGTCGGGATTGATCCCGAGTCTGACGGCCTGGCCCGTGCCGCCCGCATGGGCGTGGCCACCACCCACGAGGGTGTGGACGGCCTGGTGAAAATGCCGGAATTCGCCGACATCGAGATCGTCTTTGACGCCACCTCCGCCAAGGCCCACATGCACAACGAGGTGTTCCTGCGCGGTCACAAGGAAAACATCAAGATCGTCGACCTGACCCCGGCGGCCATCGGTCCTTACTGCGTGCCGGTGGTGAACCTGGAACAGAACCTTCAGGAAGGCAACGTCAACATGGTCACTTGCGGTGGCCAGGCCACCATCCCGATGGTAGCGGCGGTCTCCCGGGTCGCCAAGGTGCATTACGCCGAAATCGTGGCGTCGATCTCCAGTAAATCCGCCGGCCCCGGTACCCGCGCCAACATCGATGAGTTTACCGAAACCACCTCCAAGGCCATCGAGATGGTCGGCGGTGCCCAGAAGGGCAAGGCCATCATCATCCTGAACCCGGCCGAGCCGCCCCTGCTGATGCGCGACACTGTCTACGTGCTCTCCGACGCCGCCGACAAGGTGGAAGTGGAAGCCTCAGTCGAGGAGATGGTCCAGGCCGTGTCGTCCTACGTGCCGGGCTACCGCCTGAAACAGAAGGTGCAGTTCGACGACATCCCCGAAGATCAGCCCATGAACGTCCCGGGCCTGGGCCGCTTCAGCGGCCTGAAGACCTCCATCTTCCTGGAAGTGGAAGGCGCCGCCCATTACCTGCCGGCCTACGCCGGCAATCTGGACATCATGACCTCCGCGGCACTCGGTACCGCCGAGCGCATCGCTGAATCGCTGGTCAACTGAGGAGGAACAAATCATGACCTTTAATCCCGGCAAGAAACTCTACATCTCCGACGTGACACTGCGCGACGGCAGCCACGCCATCCGCCACCAGTACTCCATCAAGAACGTGCAGGACATTGCACGGGCCCTGGACAAGGCCAAGGTCGACAGTATTGAAGTGGCCCACGGCGATGGCCTGCAGGGCTCCAGCTTCAACTACGGCTTCGGCGCCCACACCGACCTGGAGTGGATCGAAGCGGTCGCCGAAGTCACCGAACACGCCAAAATCGCCACCCTGCTGCTGCCCGGCATCGGCACCGTCCACGACCTGGACAATGCCTACAGCGCTGGCGCACGCATCGTACGAGTGGCCACCCACTGCACCGAGGCGGATGTCTCCAGGCAGCACATCGAGCATGCCAGAAAGCTGGGCATGGACACCGTGGGCTTCCTGATGATGAGCCACATGCAGACCCCACAAGGGTTGGCGGAACAGGCCAAGCTGATGGAAGACTACGGCGCCACCTGCCTCTATGTCGTTGACTCCGGCGGTGCCATGAACATGAACGACATCCGTGACCGCTTCCGGGCCCTGAAAGATGTGCTCAAGCCGGAAACCGAAACCGGCATCCACGCCCACCACAACCTGGCCCTCGGTGTGGCCAACTCCATCGTGGCGGTAGAAGAAGGCTGTGACCGTGTTGATGCCTCCCTGGCCGGCATGGGCGCCGGTGCGGGCAACGCGCCGCTGGAAGTGTGCATCGCCGCCTTCGTCAAGATGGGCTGGGAGCATGGTACCGATGTGTACGCCCTGATGGACGCCGCTGACGATATCGTTCGGCCGCTGCAGGACCGTCCCGTCAGAGTGGACCGCGAAACCCTGGCCCTGGGCTACGCCGGTGTCTACTCGAGCTTCCTGCGCCACTCCGAAGTGGCGGCGCAGAAATACGGCCTGAAGACCGTGGACATTCTGGTAGAGCTTGGCAAACGCCGCATGGTGGGTGGCCAGGAAGACATGATTGTGGATGTGGCGCTGGATCTGCTGGCGGCACAGAAGGAGCAAAACGCATGAGCAAGACATTAAGTCGCGAACAAATGCTGGCCCTGGCTGAACACGTGGAAAACGCCGAACTGCAGGCCCACGACATCACCAAGGTCACCAACGACTTTCCGGATATGACCTTCGAGGACGCCTACGACGTGCAGTGGGAAATCCGCCGCCGCAAGGAAGAACGGGGCAACAAGATCGTGGGCATGAAAATGGGCCTGACCTCCTGGGCCAAGATGGCCCAGATGGGTGTGGAAACACCGATCTACGGCTTTCTGGCGGATTATTTCAGTGTGCCGGACGGTGGTGTGGTCAACACCAAGGAACTGATCCACCCGAAGATTGAAGCCGAAATCGCTTTTGTTACCAAGGCACCGCTTAAAGGACCTGGCTGCCATATCGGCCAGGTACTGGCAGCAACGGACTTCGTGATCCCCGCCGTGGAGATCATCGACTCCCGCTACGAGAACTTCAAGTTTGACCTGGTGAACGTGGTCGCCGATAACGCCTCGTCGACCCGCTTTATCACTGGTGGGCAGATGGCCGAAGTGGCGGATGTGGACCTGAAAACCCTGGGTGTGGTGGTCGAGAAGAACGGCGAAGTGGTGGACGTGGGTGCTGGCGCGGCTGTGCTGGGTCATCCAGCCTCAAGCGTCGCCATGCTGGCGAACTTGCTGGCGGAGCGGGGCGAACACATCCCGGCAGGCACCTTCATCATGACCGGGGGTATCACCGCGGCCATCACCGTCGAACCCGGTGACAACATCAGCGTTCGCTACCAGGGCCTGGGAACGGTCACGGCCCGGTTCGTATAAGGAGGTTTTATGCCCGTTGCCCAAATCAACATTCTGGAAGGTCGCACCGACGAGCAAAAAGAGATGCTGATCCACGAGGTAACAGACGCTATTGTCCGCTCCCTCGGAGCGCCGGTTGAAAGTGTTCGCGTCATTCTCAACGAGATGCCCAAGCAACATTTTGGCATCGGCGGGCAGTCAGCAAAAAGACTGGGGCGGTAAGCCCCGGCAATATTGCCGGATTATTTGGAGAAGACACATGACAAAACTTCCGGCGTTATTTGTCTCCTGTGACGCTGACAACATTCAGTCCAGTGGACAAGCCTGTTCCGGGCCAGCGCGGATGATCTGGGGCAAGCACTACAAAAGCGTGGTAATAATCAGCTCACGGTGTGATCACAAAACCCCGGAAATCCTTCAGCTTAAAGGTGACGGTGGCACTGCTGGCAGGATAAAGGCACTGCTCTCAGGCCATGGCTTTGAACCGGAAGTGTGTTCACGGGATGTATCGAGCCGGCACCAGCTGTTCCGGGTGCTTTTGGCAGAAGAACCCGGGGAGTTAACGGAGCTCATCCTCAATACCGGTATGAGTGAGTTGGAGTACCGTCCAGTCGGGCGGTGTCTGGAGGTGTTGCGGTAGCAGGATGTTCTTGTGATCTGTCTCGATGACAAGGCATGCCATAGGGAAGCTGATGGTATCTCCCTGCATGACCGGCATTTAAGGGAGTTGCTCAGTGCCTGGGCGCAGGATCAGCGGTGGGGTACAGCGATGTCGTTCAAGGGTGATGCTGCCGGCCCAGCCCAAAATACTCGTCTGGATGACCCGACGGTGTGCCTGCTCAATACCGCGTTTACCCTTGGGGGCTTGCAGTTTCCGCAAAGGATGTTCAGTAGTGGGATGAACAATGTTGCACAGAAGGTCACTGGTTTTGGATGGTTGCAATAATCATGGCAGACGATAACCAGAAACCGCTTGTTCAACGGGGGTTTTTATTGACTGAAACCGCCGCATTGCGCCTGTTGACATTCGTAAAAATTGGCAGAGCTGATTTTTTGTCCAAACGAATTTGCAAAACGATACATGTTTCATTAAATGGATGCGTTTTGGTAAGAACTTGTCCCTAGACGATGAAAAAGCAGGGCAACACGCCGCCCTAAATCCGTCATCCAAACCACTCGGGCTCCCCCAATGAGAAACACCTGAGACTTGAACCACAATAGAACTGCAGTAGGCTCTAAAGCATAGTCAGGAGGATTTCAAGAAACGGGGTATCTTAATTTTGTGTCGCGGTCAAGAGCAATATGCTCCTTTTCGTCAACAGGCCGTGTGACTTTTCGAATGCATTAAGGGGTCTTTCTGATCGTCTCGTCGGAATCGTTGTCAGCGCTCAAGCGATCCAACAGCTCATTCTTCACGCTCAGGTCGGTTTCAAGCTGCTGCACCTTCGCTTTCAGTTGGTCGTTCACGCGCTGCTGCTTTTCAAAGGCAGCCTTTCGTTGGCGTAACGCTACTGTTTGCTGCTCTAGCCGCACCGTTTTGTCGGCCAGACGACGATTTTCGCGATCCCGCTCGTCCAGTTGCTGGATCAACTGATCCGACTGCTTTCGAGCTTCAGTCACCTCCGTGAACACCCGGGTGGCCTGGGTCTGTTCGTCGCGTTTCACGGCCAGGGCTTGTTGCAGGTGGCGTTGCTCTTCCTGGACCTGCTGCTCATGCCGACGCTGATCCTGTTCGCGCTGCTCTTTCACGGAGCCGCGATAGTGCTCCAGCGCCTGCCGAGCATGCTTGTGCTTTTCTTCGAGTGAGTTCACCTGGCGTTGCTTGTCCTGAACCTGCTCAGTCAAACTTTCAATGCGCTGGGCCTGTGCGCGGTTATCGCCTTCGAGTTTCGAGAGCGCCTCACGCAGCCCATGGATCTGCGCCTGTAAATCATCCCGCGCCGGAGCCAACACGGTATTTTGCGCCTGGTTTTGCCTGGTCTCAGCGGTCTGTGCCGTCAGGGCTTCCTGTAAGCTGACCACCTCGGCCTGATGGCGGTATCCCGCCTGCTCAATGGTCTCCTGCGCGTCCTGGCGTAATTGCCGAGCCAGTTGGCCTACCAAGTCGGTTACGTGGTTGCTCAGAAGCGCTTCGTCGTCCAGACGGGTGCTTTCACGCGCCTCGATCGCTTTCAGGTGGTTGCTGATGGTGGTCTTTGAGGCGGTGTTGCCCATCTCGGCTCGTATGGCGTCGATGGAGGGGTAAACATTGCGAGCCAGAAGACGTTTACGGGCGTTCTCGACCAGGGGTTGGGTGATGCCACCTCGGGCCATGATCGTGTCCTCATGTTTATTTCGTACTGTAGTACGTATTATGTTATTACGTACTATATACACCAGAAAGATAGTTGGAAAGCACCTCTGTAAAGACATGTGATAATCCAGAGTTATCCATTGTGATACCCATTTCGATAACGATACTAACCAAAGCTCGGTACGATATGACTCGATTTACCGCCCCGGATCAAGGCCGCACCAGGAGATCAAGAATGCACAAACAAGCCGAACCACTCGATCAACCCGTGCGCGATGCAATGGCTAAGACGTCCAAAAAGATGGTTTCAAAGGCAGACAATGAGGCCGTGTGCGAAGCGGCCGAACGCTGGATAAGAGAAGCGACAAGAGCATTGCCGAAATCGGACGACGCTGGTGGACCCAATGACGGTTGATCGGTACGTTCGGGCTGCTACCCGCGACAATACCCGACGAAGCTACCGATCCGCAGTCGAGCATTTTGAGGTGAACTGGGGCGGTTTCTCGCCCGCAACCGCCGACAGCGTCGCTCGCTATCTGGTCTATCATTCCGAAAGGCTTTCTGCCGCCACTCTGAAGCAGCGTCTGGCGGCGCTGGCACGCTGGCACCGGGACCAAGGTTTTCCAGATCCGACGAAAGCTCCTTTAGTACGCACGGTTCTGAAGGGCATTCGCGAAGAGCATCCCTACCGGCAAAAACAAGCAAAGCCGCTGGCCATCACCCAGCTCCAGCAAATGGATCAGTGGCTGGCCGGACAGATCGCGCAGGCCCGGCAGCGCGATTCAAGGCGTCTCGGGGTCTGGCTACGCAACCGGGCCATGGTCTTGCTCGGATTCTGGCGAACCTTTCGCAGTGACGAACTCTGTCGATTAACCATTGAAGATATCACGCTGGCCCCCGCTGCCGGTATGTCCTTGTACTTACGGAGGAGCAAGGGGGATCGTCAGGCCGAAGGTCGCCTATACAAGGTGCCAGCTCTGAGGCAGTGCTGTCCCGTGGAGGCCTGTCAGGATTGGTTGGACTTTTTGAACCAGCCCAGCGGTGCGCTATTCAGGGCGATTGATCGCTGGGGAAATATTTCCAATACTTCATTGCACCCGAACAGCATCGTGCCGCTACTGCGCCAGCTTCTGGCCGACGCAGACATTGACGCTGTGGAAGCGTTCAGCAGCCATTCGCTGCGACGCGGTTTTGCCACCTGGGCCAGTGCGTCCGGCTGGGAAATCAAAGCGCTTATGGAGTACGTCGGTTGGCAGGATGCCCAGACTGCCTTGCGATACATGAAGCTAAATCGCCGTTCGAGCAGGCCCTGATGCAAATCCCAACCGAAGTGGCGTCTTCTGTCGGCCAGCCACGCCTGGCGAGCGTATCCGAACCGCGACACCGGGCATTAACCGTCCAGCTCACCCTGGAGCCGCAACGCCCTCGCAGCCGGAAACCCCACCAGGCCCGCACGGTAATCGAAGCCCACTGCCTGAAACCGTTCGAGATGGAACAGCAGAACAATGGAGACTACCACATTGAGGTGCCTGCAACGTCGGATGAGCAGCTGGACGAAATGATGGACGACTTGATCGATGAGACACACCGCATTGCGTCCGACAAAGCCTGCTGGGTGGAGACACTGATCACGGACCCGGCCACCGGGCAAGCATGGGATTGAGCCGGTTATGAGTGCTATTCAGGGAACAGCCTATCCACGGTTTCGGACGGATATCCCGCAACAGGAGCTTGATGCGGTTTACACGCCCACGTCCGGTGAACAGCGCTGGGCTCGTCGGCGCACCAGACAGATCCTGGAGCGCTTCTTTTTACTGCTTCACCTGAAGGCGTATCAGAAACAGGGGTTCTTTTCCTCGTCGGTCGATTTGCCGGGCGATTTGCGCCGTCACATTGCGCAGTGCCTTGGTCTCGACAAACAGCCGACCATACCTGCATCAACTTCTTTTAACACCCCTATGATTTGAGATTCTGTATAGCGTGATTTTTTCATAGTCGTCTCCTACATTAATCATTGCAGAAAACTCCAATTAAGTCTGTCTCAGTTTAGGGGAAGTGGACAATGTGGATTGATGAATGTTTAACTTAAAACTATGGGATAGAGCAAAATCGAGCCCAATAGTTGAATCTGAAAAAGCCAACAGCTATATGTGGCTGTACGCGAGTGGCGCTGACTCGCTTAACGGTAATATACCCGATTCAGTGATACCTAATATCGTGCTTTACGACTATCACAATAGTCGCGCTGAGCGCGCGATTAAACCGTTCGTCATCGGCAGAAATTATGTGCAGTTCCCCGTTATGTGTAGTTAACGCCGTAAAGCACTGAGTTAAAGTTACTTTACGACATTGCTAGTCCACATATTCAAAGACTTTCTAAGAAGGCCAGTATATCTTCGCTTTTAACATTAATGGTTGAGTTGGCATTCGCACCAACTGCCGGCAGTTTTGCAAGTGCCTCTCGTTTCATTTCAATGTCGGCTTGCATATATTGGTGGGTTGTTTCGAGCTTTGCGTGTCCAAGCCATAATGCTATCACCGTCAAATCAACGCCAGATTGTAATAAGTGCATAGCGGTGGTGTGCCGGATCGAGTGTGGTGATATGTGCCTATTTTTCAGCGAAGGACATGCATGACTTGCTTTGTTAACTGCGCAATCCAAACGCTGTTTGACACCGAATCTAGTTATTGCATCGCCATGGCGATTGGGGATCAGTACAGCAGTTGGACTCCGCGGTAACTCTGCTAACCATTGCTTTAATTCGGTTACTGTTCGCGACCACATAGGCACAATGCGCTCTTTACGGCCTTTACCAAAAAAGTGAATGGCCTGTTGTCGCACTAAATCCACATCTTGTACTTGAAGCTTAACCAGTTCCGATACTCTTGCTCCGGTGTTGTATAGGATCAAGAATAAAATATAGTCTCTACGCCCAAACCAACAAGTGCGGTCAGGCACGTTGAGTAAAACGTTGATTTCATCCTTTGTTAGGTAATCAAAGGCAAAACGATCTTGTCGTTTCTCAGGGATTGCTAAGACAGGCTGCATATCAGCCAATAAATCGGGTTTGTCGGTAATAGCAAAGCGTAAAAATGAACGTATCGCGGTTAAACGTGCATTACGCGTTTGTACTTTATTTTTGCGCTCATCTTCTAAGTGTTGCAAAAACAATATGACGATATCTGCATTGATATCATTAAAGCAAAGTGTCGATAAGCACTTCTTCTGCTGCCTGGCTATGTAAGGTAAAAACAACTTAAGGTGTCTCGATAAGCGCTGACTGTATGCTTGCTTAGTCGACGTTGGTTGATAAGAAAGGAATAAAAGTAACGTTTTAATGCGCTGGCTAAATCGGTAGTTGTTGCAGTAGCGTGTGTTTTCATAATACGCCTCCCTTGTTACTATATTTAGCGAACTTATCTGCTGCTATCGACATAAGCTCGGGGATTGCCGTAATGTACCAGTAAGTATCACTGACTTTTTTATGCCCGAGATAACGCGATAGTTGTGCGACTTTAGTATTTATGTCCTCATCATTTTTGTACCAAGCCAGTACGCGTTGGCAAACAAAGGTATGTCGTAAGTCATATAATCGTGGCAAACGCCCATTGAGTGTATTTGTAGTGCCGGTTGCTTCTCGTATTACCTTAAAGGCGTGGTCAGCGGAGCGGATATTTAACGCCTGCTGGTTATCGAACTCAAAGAAGGCACCTGTGCTATTTACAGGGTTTGCTTGAATGCGTCGTAAACGATATTTACCCAGTTCACTCGCTGTGCTTGTTGATATTGGTACTATGCGTTGATACCAGCCTTTACTGTTGGATATGGTCAAGACATTTTCATGCAAATCAACCTCATTACACTGGAGTCGCACTGCTTCGCCGGGTCGGATACCGGTAGAAATCAACAGACCAATCAGAGTTCGAATAGTGAGAGGTCGCAATCCTCCTTTCGGTATCAAATTGCTTGCAGCTGTCATTAACCGTTTTATCTCTGCTGCACTGTAAATATAAGGCGGCAATCGTCGGTGTGTTGGGCCAAGGTAATGCGTAGGTAAAACTAAATGGGTAAACCCATGCTGATGTAAATACTGTGAGAACGGGCGTAATATTCCAAAGCGGCGTGCAATTGCGATGGACGAGCCTGAAGGGGCGAGACTTGCCCATTCCAGCATAAGTTCGGTGGTTAATGCATGGTTTGCTTCTTTCTCCTGGAAATGACCCGCAAAATCAAGAATGCAACGGGCCTCAGATGTTAGTTTATAACCTAATTGACGCCTCTCGGTGATATAACGATTGGCTAATGTGATTAAATTCATACCTTATCCCCACTCACATTGGGCCAAGGCATAGCAATGGCAGCAAGCGATGTTTTATCCACATATGTATATCGTAATGTAGTGTTTATAGACTGATGGCCCAACACATCGGCTATGGTTTTAAGTGGCACTTGGTTAGTCAGTAATCGTGTTGCCATGGCATGACGAAGCCGGTGAACCTGACTCTGCTCAGACGTAAAGCCAGCCTTAAGGAATACTCTGCGTACTACTTGTCGAACAGTTGTTGCTTCAATGCTTCGTCCAAGCGGTGCGCGATGATGAACAAACAGGTGCTTAGCGGCAGTCACTGGTCTTGCATGTAAAACATAATCCATAAATGCGCCTAAAAGAGGTTCGCACATGGGGAACACAAGTTGTCGTCTTGTTTTACCAATATTCAAAGTAAGTTGGCTTGCCCGCCAATCGATATCTGATAAATAAATATTGGCAACTTCACTAGTGCGCAGGCCTAGGTCAATCAAACACCTTGTGATTGCATAATCTCTTTTACCAGAAGGCTTAGCGCGATCAATGCAGTCGAGTAACGAGCTCAGTTCTGCTGTTGTTAAGGATTTATTGCTTGGTGTTCGGTGAAGCAATTTAGGGCGTAGCACTCGCGTACCTGCCGCAAATTCACAATATCCACGCGCTGATAAAAAGCGGATAAATGAGTTTAAGGAACAGGCGATTCCGGCAGTAGTTACCAGCGACACTTGCGTTGCGCGAAGCCGCACGAACGCAGACAAATCCGTTAACTGTATTGCATTTATCTGCGTTGAACCTGACGAAGCAAGCCAGTTTAAAAACTCACGGGTATTACGGCAACGATATATACGAGTCGAACTAGCAAGCCCCGCGACTTCATGTAGATAGCGGTCAAATTCCTCCACAACTTTATTATTCGTTGGTAATATCTCAACATCATTATCTAGATACCGTAGCCAATGAGAAAGTGCGGCTGCATACGAGTTTCTATTGTGCATGAATAAACCAGAAGAACTTGGAACAATCATACGTTGCTGAATAAATTCATTTTTATCTTGAGCCGTTGCATCGCTACAACTTATGCCTCGCCTCGTCATCCAATCAGCAAAGTGGATCACGGCGCACAAATAGCAGTGTATAGTCTTGTGAGCATATCCGTGATCTAGAAAATACTGAATAAACTCAGCTAACTCTGATTGCGGTAGTCGTGCTGCCGCACGTCGAAATGATCTGGATTTTATATATGTTTGAAACATGAGTGGTTACCTTGCGGAGTTACAGGAACCACTATTATGTGTATTTATTATTAAAGCGCAGTGCCAAGTTAGCGGGGTCTATACAGCAAAGGTGGGTTACTACACATAACGGGGAACTGCACATAATTTCTGCCGATGACGAACGGTTTGATTACGCGTTCTGTACGGTTATTGTCGATGGTAAGGTATCCATCGAGTGTGTAACGAACCAACTTATGCCATTGATTGAGGCAGTATTGTATTGCCTCACCCAGTTTGGTTTTCGGTAACACCTGTTGAGCTGATTTTGTCAGCCAGGTTTCAAGCTGATTAAGCAGCGGCAGGCTCTTTTCCTGACGTTGCGCATAGCGGTTTGCCGCGGTTTCTTCTTTTAACTGTGTTTCTACACGGTAGAGTTTCTGGATGTGGTTCAGTGCCCAGTCTGCTTTGCCACTGCCCTTACTGCCCGCGCCTTTTTTCGCCTCCATAAACTTGCGTCTGGCATGGGCCCAGCTTGCGACAGGCTAAGCCTGAGAATAAAGGAGGTAACTATGCTGTAACCAAAATTATTCGTTGAATTCCAGAGGGTTCAACTCCCTCCCGGTAAAAGCTAACCACTGGCCGGAAGCG
>Ga0115005_10003759_pt1 | contig 12145 bp, 8 predicted proteins | sample ArcOceMetagenome_FD_87163 | JGI IMG/M metagenome (GOLD analysis project Ga0115005, IMG submission 87163) | Marine eukaryotic phytoplankton communities from Arctic Ocean - Arctic Ocean - Greenland ARC118M Metagenome | ecosystem: Environmental > Aquatic > Marine > Oceanic | place: Arctic Ocean...
AGGGAGTTCCATTCCATGATAAATCCACAGAAAGTGCCGCTCGTCGCGAAGGCATAGAGCGACATGAGAAGTCCAAGGTGTTACAGGATGGAGTATGTTGATTGCTTTTGAAACACTCTCCGCCTGCTCGAGCTAACAGTCACGGTAGATCACGTGAAATTTTGTTATGTTGACATCAATCATCTTTCACACCCATGCCCAATGACTAGTTTGTAATCACAAGAAAGTCCAGTCGCAAAGTTTTGACGACAATGAAGTCATTCTTCTTCATCCTTGCTGCGCTTGGGGGCGCTTTTGTAGCAGCTTCAAACCCCGATAATGATATTATCGAGTACAATAGAAAAGTAAGTTTATTTTTAACGCCTGGCCTTAGACTTTGCCACGATCATGGATATTGAAATAAGGCGTCATTGATAAATTCGACTGACCCGCATTTGCTTCTCTTAGTCTTCGCATGTTTTCCCTTCAAGAAATAATTTGAGAAGGGAAAGGAGCCTTAAAACAATCTCTGGGTTTTTCCAAGTTGGTAAAGTTCTTTCAGGTGGTAATGATGAAATTGTTGGTGACTCTGTTGCCACTAACAAAGATGGATCAATAATTGCGGTCGGAGTGACTCTGTTGCCACTAACAAAGATGGATCAATAATTGCGGTCGGAGATCCTAATGAGAATTCCAGTACATGGGATTTTCGTGTCTTCAGGTGGAATGAAAATAGTAGTGAATTTGAGCAGATGGGTTCGGACATCACAAACAATGTCACTTCTGTATCTTTCATCTCCATCAGCGATGACGGTTCAAAAATTGCTGTTGGCGTGCCACCAAACAGTTATTACCTTGGACATTGCCGAGTTTACGAATTCCACGAAGATTTAGACTCGTGGAGTCGGATGGGACAAGATATCGATGGCGAAATTCGATCTGGTAACTTTGGTCACAGTGTATCGCTCAGTGGAAATGGAATTGTACTGGCTATTGGGTCGCCACTGGCAAATGACAATTTTGGATCCGTGAACACATACTCCTTCAATGGATCGAATTGGGTTCAACTCGGGGCAATGATTGGAGGTGAACAAAAAGGCCTCCTTGGATATTCTATTTCTTTGGATTTGAATGGAACAGTAATTGCTGTTGGAGGTAGGCGTCGTCCAGGACCTGACGTCCTAGTAGGCGCTGGGCAAGTTCAAGTCTATAGATTCATCAATGACAATTGGTCTCCGCTTGGCAATAGGATGAGTGGGTTAGATTATTACGATAGATTTGGATTGAGTGTTGATATCACTGGAGATGGAAAGCGAATTGTTGTTGGGTCTCCATTTCACGACGGCGGAGGGTATAACAATGGAAAAGTTGAAGTATTTGATTTTGATTCTCAGCTTTCGCAGTGGGTTCAATTTGGACAAGCACTTACTGGAGAAGGAAAAAATGATGAATTTGGTGGATCTGTAGCTATTACAGCAGATGGATCGCGTATTGTTATCGGCGGGGTTAATAATGCTAGCTATGTCAGCATTTTTAATTATGAATCTCTCGACGGTTGGTCTGTGGTTATTTCCGACACTGGTGGCGAGCGTATCATGGGTGTACTTGGTGCTAGTGTTGCGATCAGTGGAGATGGTCAGCATATTGTGGTTGGTGAACCTCAACATCTGGGCGTAAGCGGTATTTACGATGGTCAAGTACATGTATTTCAATTTGGAGAGTTTCAAGTCACAACCGCTCCCAAAAAAGAAAATGCAATGGTACCTTCGACACAACCAAGGATCTCTTTGACGGGTAGTTCACCAAGCAGCTCTCCCACGATGTTTCAGAAAGTTTCAAATGAAGACACCTCTGAAAGATCATTTAAAGAGGACGAAGTTGATTATTATGAAACGAACATAAAGAACGAGAATTGCACTGATTCACATCACATGTTTCAAGTAGGAATAAAAGAATTCACGTGTAATTGGGCTGTCCACAACAAAGTAAACCAATGCAAGAAGAATGCAGTGGCGAAGAACTGTCCAATGACATGTGGCCTCTGCAAGCCATTGAAACCTTACCCTAATATGCCTCCCAGCATGTCTCCCGAGATGCCTCCAACTGCAGTATTGCATCCGAATAACACGATGTCATGGCATGATGATGTCAGCCACGAGGACGAAAACTGTACTGATCGGCACTCCAATTTCCATGTAGGAAATAAGGTCACGTGTAAGTGGGCTGCCCAGAACAAAGCAAAACGATGCAAGAAGAATGCAGTGTCTAAGAACTGTCCAATTACCTGTGACCTCTGCAAGCCAGAAATGTTTTATTATGATGTATAATCTAGCACTGTTGATCTTGGGATCATATAATACTTTTCACTTTTTAATTGAATCACATTTACTCGTAGTTGGGAGGGGGTGTGTTGGAGGCCGGAATTACACTCTCGAGTGATTTCCCTTGTTTCAAATTTACACTCTACGCCTACAGTGAGATCAGATTGGAACTTTGTAAAGAATTACAAGCAGTCGTGAAGTTTTTCCTGTGCTTTCTTTGATGAGTCCTTGAAATTGAAACATTTCTTGGAATTTGTATTATTTTAGGCGAGGGTTTTGTGAAGACCGCCCCTTATTAAGAGGGTGAATGGCCTAGTGGCTTTGCTTATCACTAACACGTACCCTCCTCCCTCGGTGATGTCGTGTGCAAATAATTGGACGAAAAATTATGGCCGAGATTTCTGCCAATGAGATTATGAACAGCAAGGTCGAGGCACTCGAGCCCTCTGCCAGATTTGTGTATGGCCTTCGTAGTCGTTCAATGAACAGTCCTTTGTCACCTGTTGGCATGGTGTCGCCATTATATTCCATATCTGTTACACGTCAATGCTTTGAAGATCGTTTCTCTGTGAAAATACCTCATTACCTTGATTTAGCAAAAAGAAATCTTCCTGGGTTTATGTTTCTTTTTGCTCCGAGAAAATAAATTGATAGGCATCTCAAGGCACACAACCTCCAGGTCGGCACAGAACCTTTATTTCAGAACCTTGGTGTGCATTCTATCGATCATTATTTGTCTTATGAGTACCTTCAAAATCATCGCCTTTCTCTTAGATGGATCTGAAACAGCCGTGTCTTATATTCGTGGCATGGTTTTCGTCGAATTTTGGATGAGACCCAAGATTAACCCATTTGACGATGTCCGCCTCTGTGCTTTAAACCATCTTCTAGCACCCATCAATTGTATTTCGATTTTTATCAAGATATGGTAGATCCAGTACTTGCAGATAAAGAAGTTGCATCAACGAGCTTTTGACACCAACCGGGCCGAAGTCCCCCCCCCCCATCCTGTTGCTGATCAAGATAAATATGCAATCATTGATGCGTGTGAGGTACCGTGCGGTAGAGGAGCTGAGTGAGAAGAAGAAAGGATATCAGGGTGTATCGTAAGGCAAGGATTGGTTGGTGTACTCTACACGTACGTGTATGAGGTACAAAGTTTTCTCGACATAAATTTAAAAAAAAATCCAGTTCACATTTCTATTCATGTGTGAATTTTTTTGCATGATCAATGTACGCATGCCTATTGTTACAAACATGAAAGAAGCGTCTTATTGTGTTATGTGCGATATGATCAATTACAGAATTATTTACAACTCGTACCTACCAAAAACTTTGCCAAATTACTTATTCTCCTCTGCAACTTGCGCTATCCAGCCAAAACTTTTCTGCCCCCTTAGGAATAGCAGATTTGGGGCTTAAACGCCCACAAAGATCTCTCCACCTCGTATGCGTCTCCTGAATGATAGAAACGGCTTCACTAACTGATGTAGGAGTATCTTGGGCAAGGCTATTCTCGGGCTTACCGTCGGAAGTCTTGTAACGCTTGAGCCAATCCACAAGTCTAGCTGTGGTACCAGGTTTGACAACATCCAAATCAGTCATGCTATTAATTCTTGAAGCATCAGGGTCGGTGAGAACTATACAGATAATCTTGTGATCAGTCTCTCCCTCATCAATGAGTTCCAAAGATCCCAATACTTTACAGGGATTGATACTTCCCATCTTTAATGGACCTACTCCAACTTCCATGACATCAAGAGGATCATTGTCTCCTCCATTGCCCTGAGGAGAAATTAGTGAAGGATCCTCCCATGTCCGAGGAATAAGACCGTAATTGAAGAAAGGAGTTCCATAAGTATAGTAACGAGGAGATCCATCCTTGTTGGTATCTTGTGTTATAGCATTTCCCTTCATTTCCTTTTGTACTTCCATCTTGGCCGTCATATACATAGGAATCTCCACAATAAAGTTGATGATCTCATCTGCTTGACCAGCAGGGCGAAGCGGGATATCATGCCAAAAACTGTCATCATGCTTTTGCTTCAACGAAAAGGAAAGAGAACCAAGTTGTCCTCTTGGTTCGGTATTAGAAGAAGCAGGAGCTTCAATCAATGGTCTTGACCAGGGGGTCCAACGCTCCGCATCATCGACATTCTTGTAGTAATCGACAACTCCCTGCCATCCCTTTGTCACCATGAAACCACTAGGAATGCAGTTCGCTTCAATGAGATCAGTTGGGATGTTTGTAGGGCTGCACGGTACTGCGCCATTCCTTGCGAGCAACCTCATCTTAGTTCCAGAAATGCTAATAAAGTCATCCAAACGCGTGTCATCAGGAATCTTCATGACATTATCCCTGGTGTCGTACATGACCTTGACGAAGCTTAGCATCTTCATGCCTCCAATTCCAGGAGAGTTTTGAAGAACGTAGCGACCGTGATCTCCATCGTACAAATCGTCGTCTTTGTGAGCGATGGCTTCCATTGATCCCTTCATACCAGCGGGATCACGGCCAACAACAAAGTAGGATGCTCCTGCAGAGCGACGAGATTTGGCGTGGAACTGAACCTCAGTCGGTCCAGCGTATACCATTGGCGCAGGCCAAATTGCCATGACAGTGGTGGCGGGGTCGAGTCCTCCGGGATGAGAAGTACTATCGAGAAAAAGATGACAATAAATGATGAATGAGACAGATTCCATAACAATGAAATTACGAGAAGGATCCGCATGTAAAAGAAACAACGACAAAAAAAAAAGGAAACTCACCCTGCATCAAGAACTTCCTCATGCTGTTTCACTCTAACATCTAAAGGTACATCATCACTCTTGGTCCACCCACCCAAAGGACTCAACCACAAAACAGGGTTCTTATACCCCTGCTTCTTCAGATCCTCTCCTGCACTTCTCATCAAATACGCATGACCTGCATGAGTAGGATTTCTCGTCTGGAATGCATACACGGTATCGGCGCCCTTGGCCTGAAACTCTTCCATTAATTCATTCGCGGTCTTGCGCCATTTATCCAATCCATCATTGTATTTAATCCTATCCAACAATTCAATTTCTCCTCCGATTAAATAATCTCCGCCAGAGTAAATGTGTTTAATGTAGGGATGACCCATGTCGATCGCACCAAACATGCGAGTGACAATTTCTTCCTTGCGATTCTCGTATATTTCAGCATTACGGAGGATAGCGACGGTCTCACCCATTTGAGTTACAAGTGCCACATCCCTGTTCTTAGTCGATTCAATGGCATCTTTGGTGAAGGAAGTACACGAGAGTGTAATGGGCACACTCATACTTACACGCTGTGGAGGTTGACGTTCACTAAAATGACTAAAATCTGTCTGTCTCTCATGCTTTAGTGCATTCCCGGTAACATTGAAAGGATCCACTAAGATGGAATTGAAATGGAGCGTTTCCAAAAGCGTCCCCTCGCGCATAAATCCCTTCAAAGGACTTGCCCAACCTTCTCCTATAACCTGAAGCCAATTCAAATCGATATCAGTAATGAGAGCCTTGGGAAGCGTCGCAGCTTCCGCTCTGCGCTCGGATCGGAGATGGGAGGGAACATGCAAATCGACCACTTCGTCACCATCAGGATTAGGAAGACCGGGAGGAGTGAGCTTGGGCGCTCCCTCTAAAATTCCGTCCCTTTCCAACATTCGAAACAATTGATCCGCCGATTCCTCAATGGCAAGCTCGTGAGTTTTAAGAGTAATCTCCGGATAGAGGGGTTCCTCATACGGAGCATCAATGCAGGTAAATCCCTTCAATTCTCCAGACTCCACGCGAGCATACTGACCCTTGGGATCCCTCTTTTTCAACTCATCCACTGGAACATCCAAGAAAATTTCATAAAAGGGTATCCCCTGATCTTCATGTCTCTTCCGAGCCGCATCACGATCGGCAATATAGGGACTGATTAACCCCACAAGAGTAATCACTCCTGCATCGGAGAAGAGGGTAGCAATCTCCCCCGTCCTCCTCACAGACTCGGCCCGATCGGCTTCAGTAAATGTCAAATCACGATTCAGGCCCGTTCTCAAATTATCTCCATCAAGACGATACACATGTTTTCCATATTCTTTCACGAGACGATCTTCCAAAGCGGTTGCGATAGTGGTCTTTCCAGCTCCCGAGCATCCAGTCATCCACAACGTTGCACCCTTTTGATTAAGTGCCGCATAACGTGCTTCAGAAGAAAGATGACATGCGGATTGGTCCGAGTTGGCGGATGCCGCGGAACATTCGATAATGTGCGGAGGGGTGTTTTCGAGGGCTTTGGCGCGGAGAGCGCCCATGTCGATGTTGGACATGTCGCACTGGCACGTGGGGCATTCTGCTGCCGGGGGACAATTTTGGGATGTAGTGACGGAATCTGTTGTGGTTACAGCCACGGGTGGATTGACATTGGTATTGGCATTAAAATTAGCATTACCATTGGTGTTCATGTCGGGTACGTTTGCAGTGTGGACTTTGGGGAGAGGAGGGTTAGTTGGCTCGACGCTGCCGCCAGTACGGGATAGAACGTAGACTATGGCCAACAATACACAAACGCCGACACACATGGGCATACGTTCGTTGACGATGCGGTCGGATTCTTCATCTTCGGCTGTTTGTTGGTGGTACCGGGTCTTACGGCCGCGAGGGTTGTCCTCCTATTTTGGAAAGAAATTTGAAAATGAGGAACGGTTGACTTCATAAAACTAGAGTTTCAAAACCATTCAGGTCAATGCATGATGATTGATTGAGTGCTTGATTGATTGATTGATTGAGGGGTATGAATCCCACATCCCAAACCAAGATTGGCATTCAGGTAAGGACACGACGGCACTGCTGTCTAACAAGGACAGGGCCCTCAACGATCAACGGTCATGAAGGTCATTGGTGTTGACTTCTGTCCCATTTCATCCAAAACAGATCGGATCCCACACTTTTTCAATCATTGCATTATAATAAAAAACTTCGTAATCATATCACGTACCACTGATAGAGGAGCATAAGCATACTTCGCCATGGTGCGATTGGACCTGTTTTGAAAGTGCTTTGGTCTTTGTTGTGGTACATTTATGCATATCTTTTTTCACTTCCAGCACTCTTCCAGAGAAAAAAGTCCGATTTTTTTGAATTTTATCTTTGTCGGTTAGGGAGATAAATAGTTCTTCCTCCGTTCCCTATTTGTCGAGGTTTCAAAACAAAAAAGTTATATTTTATATTTTTAGTTGGAAGACAGTGAAATTTTGTGTGAAACAACGACAACCGAAACTAGTCGTCAATTGAGAAGGTTATCTTTCTTCCGCCGTGAACTAACTTACTTGCATACAGCATGTAGTATGTACTGTTGGATGTTGCTGAGTGAGTCAATGGTACGGTCGTCACCACTCAGTGGTATCATGCTAACATTATCAAAGAAGGCTCGATTTCTGCTCCAATGACCATCTATTTCGTAATACACTTTTATATTGAATATTGAAGCTCCTCGTATTTATGATTACAATACACACTAATTTGAAATTACATCTACATTAAAACTTGAAAGTGATGAAACAACGACAACCGAAAATAGTCGTCAATCGAGAAGGTTATCTTTCTTCGCCGCCGTGCTGGTCATCAGGCAGTGTTTGTGAACTTGCACTCCAGCATGTAGTAGTGGTTGTTCCTGGGTCAATGGCACGGTCGTCACCACTCAGTGGTATCATGCTAACATCATCGAAGACTTGATTTCTCCAATGCTGCCCATACCAATCCCAATCCCAATCTATTCTTTCGTAAAAACGCTTCTTTTCAAGATAAAATTTTACTCCAATCGTTCTCAAGTGCTTCGATAGTTCCTGCAGGTTTTGGGGTCTCTCTCCTTTTCTCTGTCCGGATTTGTTGACCTCTCTTCCTTCTGAAACGATATACGACTCTACGATGTCCACGGGTGCGTTAGATTCGGCATCTGTTGTGTGAATTGCTCTTGGTTGCATTTCATAGAGCATATCAACTATTGCCAAACAATCAAGGATTGAAATTATTTCGCTACAGAAGCATTGAATGATATTATGCAAAGGCGTTCTCAATCTACAGTCCTTTGCTAGTACTTGTCGAGGGTATCGAGAGACTATCCAAGCAATAGTATACGGAGAGAAACCGAGAGTACATGCGGTATGAAGCGGTGTGGTATCTTTTGGATATGGTCCTCCGTTTCCATAGGCTTTGATGAGTCTTTTGATGAGATTCTTGTTATTTCTCCTCTCCTTCTTCTTGACACGTCTTGATGTTCTTGTAGGAGGGGCTGAGGTGTCAACCTCATTTTCTTCATTCTTGTCCATGATACTTTTCTTCCATCTTATCCTTTTCGTCAACGTAAAGAAGGACTTATTTCTTCTAGAATTCATCGTTTGCCTAAAAATTATTGTATGGGCTGCCCGTCGTTTTTGTGTTTTATGATATTTCACCTTTTCGAACTTGAAGGTTGGTATTGTAAAGGTGAGTGTAACGAGGGTTTACTAGAGTGGAAGTGTTGGGTTCGGGTTTTGTAAAACTGATTTTGTTTGGGTGTAATCTTTTCACGCTCTCGTTCCCGCCGGGAACGCTTGAATGCCAGCCATGCCAACGGCCGGCGCAGCAAGACTCTCGCCAGTTGTTCTCTTACCACAGACGCACAGAAATCTCACCACAGCCGCACAGATAAAAATAGCCAGAATATGTGTTGTTTAGATAGGAATGTAATATTTATCCGCATGCAACGGCACACCTTTTTAAACATCATTATTGACACCAAGAGACGACCCCTTGTCTTGGGGGTCCCCTCCTCCCCGTCTTAGGGCAGGGGTAGGACTCAGCCACCGCACCCAACTCCAGAGATATGAAGACGGGGAGGGGACCCCAAGACAAGGGGTTTCGCCCGGGGGGCCGAAGATCTTTTGATTCCTGGCAGGTTGGGGTGTCCATTGATAGTTTACTTTTTTAATACGGCAGATTTTAGCAAGGTAAAATAGCTAACAAACCTTACAGAATTAGTCAAATCGTACATAAATCGTATCCCTTTACTGAGCGGCTGAAGATATTGTGAGATGCGGCTGTGGTGAGAATCTTGCATGCCATGCGCATGCCAAAAAGACGCCGCCAAAGAAAAAGGGGTTGGAATATTGTGTCATTTAAAAAGTTGCACACCGACCCTCCTACTCTAGTGGCTTTGATTCTCAACAAATAAAACTAATAAAAAACTACATAACACAATTTTGAATTTGTGATGAATGGCCTACTACTACGTGTAGTAGCTTTGATTCATTCTCAACAAAACTACTGTAGTACAAAACTACACGTACATAACACAATTTTTAAATTTGTGGGGAATGGCCTAGTGGCTTTGATTTTCAACAAAACTAGTACATACTGGGGTACAAAACTACATAACACAATTTCTGGTAAATGGCTTAGTGGCTTTGATTCTCAACAAAACCGGTACAAAACTATATAACACAATTTCTCGTACTCCTCGTACGTAGCGTACCACTGTAGCTGTCATCTTGCTTTCATGTTCAGTCGTAACATTTCCCCGTTTCTCCGTATAATTTTCTTTGGTCCTTGTTTAGTGACAGCGGAAAGCAGACATCCATCCAGACTACTATACTGTACAGACAATCATACAGACTACACGCGTACAGACTACACGCGTACAGACTACACCATACCACGTACAGACTACACGTACAGACTGCAGATTACAGATTACAGATTACAGAGAGACAATCAGTTTAGCTTACAATGCCGATGCCCCACCAGCCGTGTAAGGCTTGTGTTATGCGAGACAATTTGATGAGGTTCGCCGTGGTGATCAAAGGATCTAGATGAAAAGAATAAACAATTAGGGTTGTTTTGTTGCTAATGTAGACACCCAGGCTGTATGTATCCTGTAATGAGAAACGACCGAGATAGAAAGAGGACATAGGTCTACACATGTTGACAAAGGTACATATGTATATTGATGGAACCGCAGGTATGCGTACATATCTTCTTGTTCAAACACGCAATGGACAAGATTGAGTAAGGAATAGATTGATGAGATGAATTTGATTTCGCTGCACATCGACCGGCTATGTGAACTTGTCAAATCATTGTTGTTATTATTCACCGACATCAGGTAGCACTCTAGAGCCTTACTCGCAACAAGTAAGTTGATACTGTAACTTGTAGATTGTAGACTGCAGAATGCTTTTCATATTCTGATTTTAGTATGCATGCGATGGCTGCAGTCAACAGTATTACTAATGTTACCACTTTTTCCCTCCTGACTACTGAATCTAATCATTCAATCAGTCAGTCCAATCGATCCTAATAGGTCTGGCCATCAAAGTTTTTCCATTCAAAGTAGCACCCTTCTCACAAGCATCTGTCTTCCAAAACTCCACATAGCCACATCCCTTGAAATCCCCCGTATCTTTATGATGCAGCCACCTCACAGCCTTCACCTCTGCATCCACGTTTGCAAAGAATTTGATTATCGTATCATCATCAATTTCAAACGAGAGGTTACCCACAAATAACTTGACACAATCATCGGGCTTGACGCTCATGGCCTTCACTCCACTTCCTCCAGCCTGTCCTCCATTTCCCGTAACCTCCTTTGACCTTGGAGGCCAGATATCTCCTTCCCTCGACGGAGCAAAATTAATCCTCATTGGCCTCCCCATTAACTTTTGTCCATTTTTCTCCTTGACTGCAATAGCACCACTTTCAGACGTATCCATTTCAATAAATCCCGATCCTGCGAAATTCATGTGTAAAGATTGAGAAAGTAAGCACAAGTTAAAGTGTAGAAAATGTGATCTTTGCGTCATGCATTCGCTTACCATAGAACTTTCCAGTTTCCTTATCAGTGATCCATTTAACGTGAGTCATTATGGCAGGCGAGAGGAAGGTTCGGAGAGATGCTTCATCTACGGCGAACGGGAGGTTGCCGAGAAAGAGACGGGTGTAGCCGCTGGGGTTTCCAGGGCATGGTTTATTTTTATCAGCGGGGGGTGTGGAGGATTCTGTATTTTGTGGGGGGGTCTCTTCTGTTTCGGTTTCGTCGCCTACTTCTTCCTCCTCGTTGGCATCTAATTTTATTTTCTTATCTTTTGGTTGTTCCTCATGATCAGTCTCTTCGTCGTCGTTGTCACCCTTTTTGCGTTTAGATTTTTTCTCCTTTTTCTCCTTCTTATCCTTGGCTTTCTTATCTTTTTTCTTTGACTTGGCATCCGAGGAATCTGCAGCAAACTTTATTGACCCCTCTTTATCCAAAGTCAGCTTCCCTTCGGATTCAAGGCTTTGTATTGCTTTTTTGAAGGTCTTCTTTGCAGCTTTGTCATCTGAATCGGTTTGCAGTTGGAGCAAGATTTGTTTTCTGAGTTTCTTGACGTTGATTTCATCTGATGGGCTCAGTGCCGCAAGGATTCTTTTGGTTAGTTCTTTTTGGTCTGACATTGTAATGGATGTTATTATGAGGCACGCATTCAGGCTCTCTTCTGAACAAGAGTGAGTGAGATATCACTGTGAGATCTCCTCGACAGATTGTTTTGGAGGGAAAAATAAGTGGTTGTGACACGACATCATGAACAAACCGTATCTGGCTGGGATAACAGCGAAACAAAACGGAACAACGACGATGATGGATCTGGAAGATTTTATGATGCACAATAATAAACAACACCACGGCCACACTATTCGCATTCTGCTGGTTGATTGAATACAGTATCAATTGTGCAATTACTCTCTCCCTGACAACAAAAACACCATGATCTCCGTCAGTTCAAAGCTGAGTTTCAATACGTTGAAGAATGCCATCAAGAAATCACAGCAAAAAAATG
>Ga0115005_10003762_pt1 | contig 12142 bp, 9 predicted proteins | sample ArcOceMetagenome_FD_87163 | JGI IMG/M metagenome (GOLD analysis project Ga0115005, IMG submission 87163) | Marine eukaryotic phytoplankton communities from Arctic Ocean - Arctic Ocean - Greenland ARC118M Metagenome | ecosystem: Environmental > Aquatic > Marine > Oceanic | place: Arctic Ocean...
ATGCCTTTTGAACCTTTTTGCCAACCAGCTGGACATACATCACCATGCTCTTCATGAAAATTTAGTGCATCAACCATACGCAACATTTCATCAATATTACGACCAAGTGGTAAATCATTCACAACTTGATGTCGAACTAGACCAGCTTCATCAATTAAAAAAGAACCACGCAAAGCCACACCTGCATCAGGGTGCTCAACGTCATATGCTTGGCATATATCATGTTTAACATCGGCAACCATAGTATATTTCACTGGACCAATACCGCCCTCGGCAATAGGAGTATTACGCCAAGCGTTATGACTAAATTGAGAGTCGATTGAGACAGCAATCACTTCCACACCACGTTTAACAAATTCTTCGTAACGTTTATCAAAAGCAATAAGCTCAGATGGACAAACAAACGTAAAATTCAAAGGATAAAAAAATAACACTACTTTTTTACCTTTAATTACTTCACTTAAGGTAAAACTGTCAACAATTTCACCACTGCCAAGTACGGCAGCAGCGGTAAAATCAGGGGCTGAACGACTCACTAATACACTCATTAAATATTCCTGTTTATATAGTTATGTGGACCACAAGTTGGTAATTACTTCTATTAGTCTAAATAATATTTCATTTGTTTTCAGTCATATGAGTGCATTTGGATGAAACACAATGTCTAGCCTATCAAATCATTTAAGGTTAAGTATCTAAAATTAAATGAGTTTATTTTTTGTAGTATCGGTAATAAAAATCGTGACACCAAACACTTGACCTTTATGCAAATAACAATTATTCTTATTTGCATAAAGATTCATGGATTATTTTATGTACGTTTGTTTATGCCACGGCATCACAGATAAAGCGATTAAACAGGCTGTCTTAGAAGATGGTGTGGGTAATATGCGTGAACTTAAAAAAAAATTAGGTGTCGGCACGCAATGTGGCAAATGTGTACAGATGGCGCAAGCAATTATAGATAGCACTATTATTAATGAATCTTTGTTTAAAGAGGTGTGTTGATAACGCTTTTTTCATTTCATTAACACCTCGCTATTAACAACAAAAAGCCGGTCAAAATGACTGGTTTTTTGTTGTTTTGACCTTAAATAATGTTACTGGACAAAAACTTCATTGGCTTTAACAGTTAATGGATGATAACCAGATTTTGCTTCAGCAAAGGCTTTCTGTGCCATTATTTTGCCCTCAGGGGTTTGAGAAAGCGCCTTATATAACGGTTTGACTAACTTGTTGCGGCCGATAGTAGTTAAGTAATCATGCAATCGGTTAAAAGCAGGTTGATACCAGTTATTAACGCTTATCAATAACCAACTATGAGCAATCTCGTTATTTTTGCTCTTAGTTAAGGCAAATACCTTATCCAAATCGGTTAATTGCTCTTGACTTAACTTTTCAGGCATATTATTTAAAAAATACAACCATTGATGCACTACCCACTTTTCACTATTAATTTCATCAGCCTGAACTGTACCTTCTAACCAGGCATCTCTTGCTTGATCAACAATAATAAAGGCGTCAGATTCTGGAACATAAGCATCCTCAGGGATACCGGGTTGAAAAATCCATTCCTCTATTCTTTGCATTGATAATGTATCACTATGATCTTTGAGTAATGTTTGTTCCAAATAACTAATAAATTGATCTGTTGTTATACTTTTGAAAGCAAACTTTTCAAAGTAGTTCAATAAAAATTGGTCAAAATTTTCTCTTCCTACTTTGAGCTCTAATTCGCGTAAAAATAATGCGCCTTTCTCATAAGGAATATTACTAAAAACATCATCAGGATCTCGGCCTCTTAAATCGATGGCCATAATCTGATCTTTGTCAGGCAAAGAATCAATATCTGCCTGTAAATCTTGACGACCTAATACGGATTCCATTTCAAATCGTTCATCTCCATAGACCATCTGCATTATTCGATAAGTTAAATAAGTAGTAAAACCTTCGTTTAACCATAGGTCTCTCCATGTTGCATTAGTGACTGTGTTACCTGACCAAGAGTGAGCTAATTCATGTGCAATCAAAGACACTAAACTTTTGTCACCCGCTATCACAGTGGGAGTAATGAAAGAAAGTCTTGGATTTTCCATACCTCCAAAAGGAAAAGATGGAGGCAAAATCAATAAGTCGTACCTATCCCAACTATATGGTCCAAAAGCTTTTTCCGTAGCTATAAGCATAGATTCAGTATCAGCAAACTCAGCAGCAGCGGCATCTAAAATACCTTTTTCTGAATACACTCCTGTGCGCTCACCCATTGGTTTAAAGTGTAAGTCACCTACAGCTAAAGCAATTAGGTATGACGGGATAGGTTGCGGCATCGAGAATTCATAAATCCCGTCTCGTTGGGATTTAGGATCGTTAGACGCACTCATTACAGCTAGTAATGCTTTAGGCGTGCGAATAGTAGCTTCATAGGTCATCCTGACTTGAGGAGAGTCTTGTAACGGAATAAAACTCCGTGCGTGGATAGCTTGCGCTTGTGTGAATAAAAATGGATGTTTTTTCCCTGCTGTTTGCTCTGGGGTTAGCCACTGAACACCAGATGCTTTGGGTGAAGTCTGATAACTAATCAACACACTATCAGCTGCCGCTGGGACATCAATTGTTAAGGCAGACCCTAAAAAAGAATCGCCGTTTGCTAAACCAAAATCAACCTTTTCACCCATAGCTGTGACACTGTTAATCGTTAAGTTACGGGTATCCAATATCAGCTGTGTTGCATTTTGGTCTACTTTCTGAAGATCTAAATGAGCGGTTCCTATTAACATTTTTTTGGAAAAATCAACTGTCAAATCCAAGTTTAAATGCGTTACTTTAATAGACTCTGGATTGGAAAACGAATGATAATCTTTACCTACTTGGATTGCATTTGTTGCAACTTCTGCAATAGATTTAGATTGATCTACTTTAGGGTTAGTAGTGGTATTAGATGTATTGTCCTCAGAACAACTGCTAAAAATGGTTAAAGCCAAAGCGGCAACAATAATATATTTTATAATCATGATTTTACCTGATAGAAAGTACTTATATAAATTGTGGCATATTTACCGCCACATAAAAATATGTAATCGCTGGGGTTTGTTTGAAATAACAGGTAGCCAATCATAAACATACGTTGCGGCGTAAAGTGGGATCTAAAATGGCAAACAATGAAGTATTAGACGACGGTCTAGATGCATTTTTAAACGAGCTTAAAAACGTTAAGCCTATTAAACCAATAGATACGGTTTTTACTGTTCATCAAAAAAGCACCTTGGCACAACAATTAGAAAGACAGGCAATAGAGGCCAATCTACTCCTTATCAATAATTATTTAAGTCTTGAAAAAGTTGAACTCGTTGATCCATATGACCACATCAGTTTTAAACAGGATGGGGTTCAACAAGGTGTTTTTAAAAATTTAAGGTTAGGAAAATACAAAATTGACTTTGTTTTAAATCTACAAAAACATAAATTTGAACAGGCTAGAACATCACTTTTTAATCACATAATGAGTAGTCACAAAGAAGGTGATCGCACATTATTAATTAAACATGGCCTTGGATTGCGCAGTCAGCCGTTTCCAGCATTTTTAAAAAGTTACCTGCACCAATGGTTACAACAAATGCCTGAAGTGATTGCTTATCATACTGCACAACCAAATCATGGAGGTAACAGCGCAGTTTATGTATTACTAAAAAAGAACCAGCAACAAAAAGCTAACAATCGCGAATTACATCGTAAAAAGTAACATTTGTTATTAAGGCTTTCTAAGTTTGAGAATGATTCTTAATTAGATGCTCTGATGAAGTATCTACAGAAAATTTAGAGATTGTAGAAGACTTGGCTGAAGCGCTAAAGATAGCAGCAACAATCAGAAAAATAACCGTCACTATCACACCGGTTAAACCAAAGCCTTTATTTGAACGATTCATGAGCGTCTCTTATTATTTTAATCTTTAATTTTATCGAACACATATCTTTATACACTTAATAAAACATGCAGAATAAGAACTCCTTGTCAAATTTCGTCTAAATATTAATCACTATTTTACTGATAAACAAGGGTTTTATTATTTTTCACTAATAAAAATTAAATTATCAAACAACTCAAAGTGACTGAAATTGTAAATTTACCCATCACCTATAAAATCGATATCAATAAATATAAGTTTTACAAACAGATTTTGACTGCCTATAAACATGTATTCTGAGCCCAAGCTTTAATAAAAGTTCCCTCTAGCCTAAATAAACTCGAGCATTTCTAAACATGCGCATCCAAGCACCGTCTTCTTGCCAATCATCTGGGTGCCAAGAGTTTGCCACAGTTCTGAATACTCTTTCAGGATGAGGCATCATAATCGTTGACCTACCATCAGTACTTGTTAACCCAGCAATGCCAAGTGGAGACCCATTTGGGTTAGCGGGATAGTTTTGTGTGACGCTACCGTAATTATCCACATATTGCAGAGCAACAGCAGCGCTTTGTAAAGCGTTGAGTGCACCTTGTTCGGTGGTAAACTCTGCACGCCCCTCACCATGAGAAACTGCAATTGGAATTCTTGAGCCTTGCATACCGTCAAAAAATACTGACTTTGATGATTTGACTTCTAACATAGCGACACGTGCTTCAAAACGTTCGGATTCATTCGACACAAAATGTGGCCACAGCTCTGCACCAGGAATAAGTGATTTTAAATTAGACATCATCTGGCAACCATTACACACCCCAAGAGAAAAAGAATCTTGGCGCTCAAAAAACTCAGTAAATTGATCCCTTACTTGATTATTAAACAAAATTGATTTTGCCCAGCCCTCCCCAGCTCCTAAAACGTCACCGTAAGAAAATCCACCGCAAGCCACTAAACCTTTAAATGAACCCAAAGACTGTTTACCTGATAATAAATCGCTCATATGCACATCAACTGCACTGAATCCTGCACGATCAAATGCGGCAGCCATTTCAACATGTGAGTTAACGCCCTGCTCACGTAATATAGCGATACGCGGAGCCACACCTTTGAGAATATAAGGAGCAGCAACATCTTCAGTGACATTAAAACTTAGGTTGGCATGCAAACCAGGATCTTTAATATCAGCTTTAGCGGCATGCTCTTGCTCAGCACAACTTGGGTTGTCTCTCAACTTTTGCATCCGTAGCGTAGTTTGTGCCCAGGTTTGGCGATAAAACACGCGGCTATTTTCGAGGACAGCTTGTCCGTTTTGTTTGAATACAATCTGGTCAGTGTTATTGAGGCTACCAATATTATTAACTAAATGCTGAATTTCATACTTAGCAAACACCTTTAAAACATGTTCTTTTTCAAGTGCAGAGATTTGAACAACAGCACCTAATTCCTCGTTAAATAATAATTCGAGTGCTGATCCGATAAGCCCATCTAAATGGATATCGACGCCTGTTTTACCAGCAAAGGCCATTTCCACGACAGTGGTAAACAAACCACCATCAGATCTGTCGTGGTAAGCCAATAAACGTTTTTCATTAACTAGTTGTTGTACGGCAAGAAAGAAACTTTTTAATATTGAGGCAGAATCGACATCTGGAGCCACATTTCCTAACTGTTGATATACTTGAGCTAAACAAGATGCACCTAGACGGTTTTGTCCTTGTCCTAAGTCAATCAGCCATAATTCAGTTTCGCCCACATTACTTTTTAATTCCGGAGTTAAAGTATTACGAATATCTTGAACTGCTCCAAAAGCAGTGATCACCAAAGAAAGTGGTGACGTAACAGATTTGTCACCTTGCTCATCCTGCCAAGTGGTTTTCATAGACATTGAATCTTTGCCTACAGGAATAGTAATACCCAAGGCAGGACATAACTCTTCACCTACAGCTTTGACCGCTTCGTACAAGCCTGCGTCTTCACCTGGATGCCCTGCTGCTGCCATCCAATTAGCTGATAAGTTGATACGCTTTAAATCACCAATATCCGCTGCGGCTAAATTAGTTAACGCCTCTCCAACTGCCATACGAGCAGAGGCAGCATAATTAATCAATGCAATGGGGGTGCGCTCGCCCAAAGACATAGCTTCGCCCTGATAACTATCAAAGGAACTGGCAGTCACTGCTACATCGGCCACTGGCACTTGCCAAGGCCCCACCATCTGATCTCTAGCCACTAAACCTGTCACTGAACGATCGCCAATAGTGATTAAAAAAGTTTTTTCAGCCACAGTCGGTAAACTTAACACTCTGTGTGCTGCCTCAGCTAAATTCATCAAACTGGTGTCAATCTGTGGTGTCTCAAGCGTTTTAGTTGTTACATTACGATGCATTTTAGGTGTTTTACCTAACAATACCTCGAGGGGCATATCAATCGAGTTGTTATCAAAATATTGGTCACTAAGGGTAAGGTTCTCTTCTTTAGTGGCTTCGCCCACTACTGCAAAAGGCGCGCGTTCACGGCGACATATTCCAGCAAAAGTCTCAAGGTTTTCTGGAGCAACCGACATCACATAACGTTCTTGTGATTCATTACACCACACTTCTAAAGGTGACATGCCAGGTTCGTCATTAGGCACATCGCGCAATTCAAATTTACCACCACGTCCGCCGTCACTCACTAACTCTGGGAAGGCATTAGATAAACCACCAGCGCCCACATCATGAATAAATTGAATGGGGTTTGCATCCCCCATCTGCCAACATTTATCAATCACTTCTTGGCAACGACGTTCCATTTCTGGGTTACCGCGCTGAACCGACGCAAAGTCTAAGTCTTCGCTGGATTGACCTGACGCCATAGATGAAGCTGCTCCGCCGCCCAAACCGATATTCATAGCTGGGCCACCTAGAGCTATTAACTTAGCCCCAACTGTGATTTCGCCTTTTTGAATATGTGATTTACGAATATTACCCAAACCACCAGCGAGCATAATGGGTTTGTGATATCCCCTCACTTCTTCGCCATTAAAACTGATAACTTTTTGCTCGTATGTACGGAAATAGCCTAAAATACTGGGACGACCAAACTCATTATTAAAGGCCGCTCCGCCAAGGGGGCCATCCATCATAATATCGAAAGCGCTGACAATACGTGCGGGCTTGCCAAAATCTTTTTCCCAAGGTTGCTCAAAGCCGGGAATACGCAGATTAGACACAGAAAAACCGATTAAACCCGCTTTAGGTTTAGAGCCTCTTCCTGTTGCGCCTTCATCGCGTATTTCGCCACCAGAACCTGTAGCGGCCCCAGAAAAAGGCGCAATAGCAGTGGGATGATTATGAGTTTCGACCTTCATCAAAATATCGATATCTTCATGATGATAACGGTATTCGTTATCCTGTGATGTTGGGAAAAAACGCCCCGCAAAGCTACCTTCCATCACCGCTGCATTGTCTTTGTATGCTGAATGAACGTTTTCACCGCACTGTTCATAAGTGTTTTTAATCATTTTAAATAAGGATTTAGGCTGAACTTGACCGTCGATTGTCCAGTCGGCGTTAAATATTTTGTGGCGACAATGTTCAGAGTTGGCTTGAGCAAACATATATAACTCGACGTCATTAGGGTTGCGCCCCAGTTGACTGAAATTTTCAAATAGATAATCCACTTCATCATCAGCTAAAGCTAAGCCTAAATGAATATTAGCTTGTTGCAGAGCAGCTTTACCCTGACCGAGCATATCCACAGAAGTCAAAGGAGTCGGTTCACTTTGCACAAATAATGACTCAGCAGTTTGAAAATCAGCCATTATCACTTCTGTCATTCTGTCGTGAAGCAATGCTTTTACTACTGCTAATTGTGCGTCTGTTAAATTATCTGCTTGCAGATAATAAGCCACACCTCTTTCTAAACGCTGCACTTTGTCTAAACCACAGTTGTGGACAATATCCGTAGACTTTGAAGACCAAGGCGAAATAGTACCGGGCCGAGGAGTGACCAAAAGTAAAACACCTTCAGGCTTGTGATCTCGTCTAGCTGAACCGTAAGTTAACAACTTAGCCAGTGTTGAATTCTCTTGCACTGAGAGTGGCGCTGAAACCATTACAAAATGTGTATATTCAGCATAAACAGCATGTATTGGCAGGCTGTTTTCAACAAATTGTGAAAGACATTTTTCAATACGAAAATCGGATAAAGCAGGTGTACCGCGAAGCACTAACATAAAGCCATTACCTATAGCAGAATTCGCATATCTCTTAGAATTTGCGAATCGATGAATGAGGAATTTTAAGGCGCGGATTATAGGGTAATTTAACTACATTTATAAGCATCAGTTTCGCTAAAAACCTAGTTTTATTTTTTTAATTCATAACTTTACTTGCTTTATGACATGACCAAATAGTCTACTTTATTAGACTAACAGCTAAACAAAGCACTGGATGAAATCCAATAACTTGTTCACAATAGGTTTAAGATACAATACAACTTCAATATGAGGGTATGGTTATTCGTTTACAGCGCAGTCTCATTTTGCTTCTAATACTGATAATTGGTGGCTGTAATGACATCAAACAATCTTCCTCCTTGGGAGATATACTAGATACCGGAGTATTAAAAGTTGGTACCACTTATGGGCTAACCACCTATTACAATGGCGCGACTGGTGCAGTTGGCTTTGAATATGAACTGGCTGAAGGTTTTGCAAATTACCTTGGAGTTAAACTTGAAGTTTTCCCATACTACAATTTAGACGACTTATTCCCTCAATTAACAGATGCTCATCTAGATATGATTGCAGCAGGTATAAGCGTTAGCCCTGAACGATATCAAAAATACAAGTTTGGACCCAGCTATCAGCGTGTCAGTGAAAAACTGGTATTCAAGCAAGGTAAGGAATGGCCTAGAACAATTAAAGATTTAAAAGGTGATTTGGTTATCGCTGCAGGGAGTAGTCATCATGAGTCACTACTTCGCTTGCAAAAGGATAATGAACAACTTAGTTGGCAAGAAACTGACGACAGTGATATGGAGGAGTTACTGGAGATGGTATTGGATGAAGAACTTGACTACACAATAGCCGACTCTAATATCTTGGCCTTGATGCGCCGCCGTTACCCTGAACTATCTATCGGCTTTTCTATAAGTCCCGAACAAGATATTGCTTGGGCAGTCAATAAAGATAGGGATGATTCTTTACTAGCCGCTCTAATTGAATATTTTGGTGTCATTCAGAATAATGGAATTTTGGCTGCCTTAGAAGACAAATATTTTGGTCATGTTCGACTTTTTAATTATGTTGATACTAGGGAGTTCATAAAATCTTCAAAAGAGGTTTTACCCGAATTCAAACCATGGTTCGTACAATATTCGAATGATCTAGATTGGCGTTTATTAGCTGCTATGAGTTACCAAGAGAGCCACTGGTATCCAAAAGCTAAATCTGTCACAGGAGTTCGCGGCATGATGATGCTAACACTGACTACAGCTAAAGAATTAGGCATTGTGTCAAGGCTGGATCCTGAGCAAAGTATTAAAGGTGGGGCAAAATACCTAACTAAACTTCTTAAACGTATCCCAGATCGTATTACACAACCTGACCGTTTATGGTTTGCACTCGCGTCTTACAATGTAGGAATGGGGCATTTAGAGGATGCTAGAGTATTAACCGAGCGCCAAGGCGCTAATCCTGACATGTGGGTAGACGTAAAAATAAGATTACTTCAATTAAGACAGAAAAAATATTATAAAACAACTCGTTACGGCTATGCGCGTGGTAATGAAGCAGTTGCATATGTTGATAACATTAGACGTTACTACGACACACTCGTTTGGCTAGACGAGCAACAACCGAAAGTGTTGGAGCCAGAAATTATACCGGACGAAACATCTACACAAGATGTCTTAGAAGTAGCTGATTAGGCCACTATTCATGTTTCTATTCGCATAATGCGTGTGAGCATTATGAATTCATAAAGCGCAGCTTGAGCATATTTATCATTCTTACTGGTGTTGCTGAGATATGGACTGACTTGAAATATTGATGTTACTCACCTTCTTCAAACAAACTGTTCGGCCTATCTAAATCTACAAGAATGTTATTTTTTGATTTGGAATGATAGTCACAGTCGGCAAATTTTTCATAATATTAATCAGACAGCTAAACTTCTCGTCTAAAGCAATACCATCAAAAAGACTCGAAACACTAATACTCACTGAGCCTATAATTTTCAGCTCAGCTAAATCAAAGATAATCTAATTTGCAGTAACGCAAATCGACCTCTCAAATCAAAAACAGACATACAGTCGATTGTTTTAATAACCATAAAATTTCAATTGTCATAAATATTTAACAAAGTAAGCTTATTTTTATTAAACTTTAATGGGGTTTGTTGAGTAAAAACACACAAATGAATAGGAGTTATAATGAAAAAACGTACTACTTTTTTAAATAGAAATCGCTTAGGTAGCAACAGCAGAAGACGTCAACTACTCAAACGTGTTCATCAAAAAGTGACATCACGTCGCCAAAGCTTTCAAATAATAGAGGCGGCTGAGGAATTAGCACAAGCCAGCTGAAACAGCTTGTCAGACTTTTTTTTTCAATAGTCTTTTTTGTTCCCTGCGCAACTTGAAAAACGCTGATAACTTATCACCACATTGCTTAGCCAATACGCCACTTTTCACCTCAACCTGATGATTCATTCGAGGGTCACCGAGCAAATCGAGTAAACTTCCCACGGCTCCTGTTTTGAAATCGGCAGCTCCGAACACTAACCGTTGGATGCGACTGTGGATCAATAAACCTGCACACATAGAGCATGGTTCCAGTGTCACGTATAAACTACTGTCAACTAGCCGATAATTCTCTAAGTTTTTCCCTGCTTCACGAATAGCCATCATTTCTGCATGGGCAGAAGGATCATGTAAGGTAATTGACTGGTTCCAGCCTTCACCAATAATCTGATTATCTTTGACTAGCACCGCTCCCACAGGGATTTCTCCTTGCTGCTGCGCGTTGTCAGACAAAGATAAAGCATGACGCATCCAGTATTCGTCTTGTTCGGCATTCAATAGTTGCATCTCTCTACTTTTGGTTAATTACGTCACTCAATTGGCTATTTTCGCCAAAACATAAAAAAACAGCTGTCTGAAAAACTCTAACCATATGATATATATACTTTTATAATTATGGCTAATTATTTGCTTTGTAATAGGCATAAGCATAAACTTTTTATAATTCGTATCAAGGTAAAGAGGATAAAACATGAATATAACAGCAATCGCCATAGTCGCTTTAGTATGTTGGGCAATAGTAGAACTAGTCAATGGGCCAAAAGGTAAGAAAAAAAATAAGAAGGAAGCCGACCAAATTAACCTTGCGAATAACTTAGAACATGACATAGCTTTAATGCGCGAACGAATCGAAACCTTAGAAAAAATTGTGACCGATGAAAAATACGACTTAAATCGTAAATTCGATGATTTGAAAAAAGATAAAGTAGCTTAGGGTACAGCTATTACGCTATTCAAATAGAGTGCTTTGAGTAAACTCTATGATTATATTAGAAAAATATTTTTACCGATGAACTTAACTCATTTTTCTAATATAGGCGCAAGCATACATACTAAGTAACTTTTTTTGTTCTTCTTTCGTTAGGTCGACTACCCTAGCTTGTAAATAATCAGCAGCGGCTTGGGTGTAATGGTCAGACTCTTGGGTATTCTTATCAATGGTAATACCATCTATACTGAGCATTTTAGCGGCAACAGGGCCAGTGGGGTAAGATTTGTATCCTTGGAGTATTTCCTGATCGATATGTTCAGCAACTTCTTTTGCCGTATTAAATTCTGATGCCAGTACTTCACCAAAATGAATATGCACTCTACCCTTTTGACCGGTAATACCCTTAACAATACTTTTAACATCCTCATTGTCAGGCTTGTCATAACTACCTTCACGTTCAACTTCTTGTAATTCTTTGGCTTTATTGATGTCGCAGGGATCAAACTCATAGGATATAGATACAGGTACAATACGTAAACTTAGAATGTATTGTGAAAACTTAACGTCTTTAGACTTATTTAACGCCAACATAGACAAAATAGCTGGGTTGGTGATGTCATTACCATCTTTTGCGCGCCCTTCTCTTTGCGCTATCCATATATGCTGTTGCTCAGCATTTAAAGAGGCCTCAATATATTCACTTAACAATTTTGCTGCCGATAACTTTTCACGTCTATCTGTG
>Ga0115005_10003763_pt1 | contig 12141 bp, 14 predicted proteins | sample ArcOceMetagenome_FD_87163 | JGI IMG/M metagenome (GOLD analysis project Ga0115005, IMG submission 87163) | Marine eukaryotic phytoplankton communities from Arctic Ocean - Arctic Ocean - Greenland ARC118M Metagenome | ecosystem: Environmental > Aquatic > Marine > Oceanic | place: Arctic Ocean...
GAAAAGTACGATATTGTCTTTTGAAATCCTGCTGGTAATTCTATCATAATTTAGAGGTGTTAGATTCTCTAAACTAATTAGTTTCAGCGGGATTTCTATTTTGTAAAGTAGTAAAGTCAAACTAAGTAATAAAAAATATTGAGCTATGATTAATTAATGTTTATTGCAAAGTAATTAGTTCTAAGAAATTCATCAAATCAATCGTCAGCATGACTCTGACCTCTCTCAGCGACTGCAACGACCGATCTGACCTCTGACAGCGAAGCGATCTTCCTCCTCCGCGACCATCCAAATATCAATAATCCAAAAATAATAACTCCTCCTCCAACCAACTGAATTGGAGTAATTATTTCCCCAAAAGGAAAAGCAGTCAAGACGGTGAAAAGTGGAATCAGATTCATGTATAAAGAAGATTTCGTCGCACCCAAAACAACAATCCCTTTATAGAAAAAAGCAAAGGCGACACCTGTCCCTAAAATTCCCATAAACAAAATACTTCCCCAAAATGCAAAATCTGTTGGAACTTCCTTCGAAACTAATTCAGGCAAGGAACTTAAAATAAATAAAACCAAAGCAATTAAAGAGGCAAACGAAGTGGTCACAATGGAATCCACGTGTGATAAATTCTTTTCAATAATTATTTGAGAAGTAGAAAAAACAATTGCCATCATCAAAATATAAGAATCACCTGCTGCAATTTTTAAGTCGAGTAATTGAGCCAAATCACCTTTGACTAAAATAATTGCGACACCAAAAAAACTAATAAAAATAGCCAACCATTGAATTTTTACTAATTTTTTTCCCAGCAAAAAAAAAGCTAGCATAGCGGTAATAATCGTACTCGTCGCAATGATCAAAGAACTATTGATCGCACTCGTCGTCGTAAGTCCTTTGTTGAAAAAATAAATAGTGAGAAAGAAACCAAAGAAGCCAGCCAAAAAAATATTCCACCAATCTTTCTTAGAAAATTTTGTAGGAAGTTTGGATGATTTATATTGGACCCACATGATTGGAAAAAGTACTAAGACTCCAAAGCAAAATCGAATTGCAGCAACAGCCATAGGGGAGTAGTACTTCAAGGCAATTTTAGCCGTATGAAAATTGACTGCCCAAAATAGCATGGTAATAATCACAAGGAGTGTAATGATTTTTTTATTCATTTATTGCGATATTTAGATTACTTCTAAGTCAATGAAAAGAAGTATTAAACCTACAAAATCCTTTTATATTTCTGCTGGAAAAATGAAATGAAAATAGGAAAAGCTACACAGGTAATTTTGTAAATTATTAATTATGAAAAATACTATTTTATTTTTAGCCGTGGCATTTTTGATGTCCTGCAACTCAAACTCAAACTCAAACTCGAGTTCAACCCAAAATCAACCTCCTACAAAAGAGGAAGAAAAAACTCCTATCGAGCAACCCATCACAAAACCAATTCTTGCAAAGGCGGATAGCATTTTTGAAGGCATGTATTCTTACATGGCTGATGCTAATATGTTTGTTTCCTGTGATCGGAAAATTAAAATGTCGGTAGAAATGAAAGGCGAATATTTGGATTTGGAAAGGCAATATTTACGAACGGTAGATGGAGGAACGGAGGTGTTTGTAAAGTTAAAAGGCTATGTCAAAAAAGTGCCTGCAATGGAAAGCGATAAAAAGGTGGATGCCTTGATTATTGAGGAAGTTTTAGAATTGACGAAAGATAAAAAATGCCCTTAAGGAAATTCTACCGTAGCCTTTTAAAAATACCAGTAAAATTTGTTTCGCAAAGCTAACTGTATCAATTCTTTATTTCATTTCACTACATTTTTTAAAAAGTGAACGGTAGAGAAATAAAAAAAGAGGCTATTGATATGAAAATCAATAGCCTCTTTAATATATAAAATATTAGCTAAAAAGCTAATCTTTTGAATTACATCATACCAGGCATTCCACCACCCATTCCTCCTCCATGAGAATGTCCTCCAGCGTCAGCAGCTTCTGGTTTGTCATTAATTACACATTCAGTAGTCAAGACCATACCTGCGATAGAAGCAGCATTTTCCAAAGCAATACGAGTTACTTTAGTTGGGTCAATGACACCTGCTTTTTTCAAATCTTCGTATTGGTCAGTTCGTGCATTATATCCGTAAGCACCCTTTTTCTTGCGTACTTCCATCAATACTACAGAACCTTCTACCCCTGCATTTTCAGCGATAGTTCGAAGTGGCGCTTCCAATGCTTTTCTAACGATAGCGATACCGATATTTTCATCTTCGTTCACACCTTCTAATTTGTCCAAAGCTTTGATTGCTCGAATTAAAGCAACACCACCACCAGGAACGATACCTTCTTCGATAGCTGCACGAGTTGCATGCAATGCATCATCTACTCGGTCTTTCTTTTCTTTCATTTCGATCTCCGAAGGAGCTCCAATGTAAAGAACAGCAACACCACCTGATAACTTAGCTAATCGCTCTTGCAATTTTTCTTTATCGTAATCAGAAGTAGTCGTTTCGATTTGTTGTTTGATTTGGTTGATTCTAGATTGAATCGCTTTTTTCTGACCACTACCGTTTACAACAGTTGTGTTGTCTTTGTCTACAGTAATTTTTTCACAAGATCCTAAGTGATCCAATTCAACTTGATCCAACTTATATCCTTGCTCTTCAGAAATTACCGTTCCACCAGTCAAAATAGCAATATCTTCCAACATCGCTTTTCTTCTGTCTCCAAATCCTGGAGCTTTAACTGCTACAACTTTCAAATTTCCTCTTAATCTATTTACCACCAAGACTCCCAATGCTTGAGAATCAATATCTTCCGCAATAATCAAAAGTGGACGACCTGCACCTACTGCTTTTTCCAAAATAGGCACGATGTCTTGCATGTTAGAAATCTTCTTATCGTGAATCAAAATCAATGGTTGCTCATATTCAGCTACCATCGTTTCTGCGTTCGTTACGAAGTAAGGAGACAAGTAACCTCGGTCAAATTGCATACCCATTACTTCTTCCACGTAAGTTTCGATTCCTCTTGCTTCCTCCACAGTAATTACTCCGTCTTTTCCAACTTTCTTCATTGCCTCAGCAATCAATTCACCAATTTCAAGGTCATTGTTTGCAGAGATAGAAGCTACTTGAGTAATCTTTTTAAGATCGTTTCCGATTATTTCAGTTTGCTTTTTAAGGTTCTCAATAATCGCTTTAGAAGCTTTATCGATTCCTCTTTTCAAGTCCATTGGATTAGCACCTGCAGTTACATTTTTCATACCTGCAGTTACAATAGCTTGCGCCAAAACAGTTGCAGTTGTAGTTCCGTCACCTGCCAAGTCAGCAGTTCGAGAAGCTACTTCTTTTACCATTTGCGCACCCATGTTTTCTACTGCATTTTCCAATTCAATTTCTTTTGCAACAGTAACCCCATCCTTAGTAATGGTCGGAGCACCAAAACTTTTTTGAATAACTACGTTTCTTCCTTTTGGTCCGAGAGTTACTTTTACAGCATTGGCTAAAGCGTCAATTCCGTTTTTTAGTTTTTCTCTAGCATCAGAGTTAAAGCTAATTTGCTTAGACATATCTAATTTCTTTTTTTGATTTTAAATTAAAAATAAATGATCTCAACAATTTTTTTGAAAATAGACAAGCTCCATTTTCATTTAATTGTTTTTACAAAATGACTAAAATGTCATCTTCTCTCATGATCAAATAATCTTTTCCTTCGTGGCTAATTTCTTGACCTGAATATTTTCCATAAAGGACAACATCACCTTTTTTTACAGTCATTTTGTGATCCTCTTTTCCAGGTCCTACAGAAATAACTTTACCACGTTGTGGTTTTTCTTTGGCTGTGTCAGGCACGATAATTCCTCCTTTGGTAACTTCTTCAGCAGGTGCTGGCTGAACAACTACTCTGTCGTTAATTGGTTTCATACTACAGTAATATGTTTAGTTTAGAAAAATTGTTTAATGAGATGAAACTTAAAGTTTCATGGTTCTGTGTACCCTCTTATCAGATAGTGTACCATTTGGAATTTACTGCCAAAGTTGCTGATTTGAATAGCCAAAATTTCGCTTTTGATTTTTCAAAATAAGCTACCTGACGAAAAGGCACGCAAAGATAATTTTTTTTGGGAAAAAGAAGGATGGGGAAGAGGTTTTAAATGGTGGTTTATTGCTGCTTATTTCTTCAAAAAAAACATTAAAAAGGAGTATGTTTGATTTAGATGTTGAACGACTCTTCATAATTTAAAAAAATATATAATATTGAATTTACTATCTAAAACTAAGAAACTAAATATTCCCAATAGTGATCTTATTGAAAAATCAATTCGAGAAAAAACTATTCGTAGTAAAGAATCACTTGAATATTTTTCCCCTGCTTCATGGGAAGGACAATCTAAATTTTTTCATGGATTTGAATGTGAGCACAAATTTTTTTTAACTCGAATCAAAACACCAATTGAGCGATTTTTATTTCCTAAAATTATAGTGGAATTTGATGAAAATGATTTTTCTAATTACAAGCTTAGGTTAAGTAAATTAAGCTATCTAACTTTTGTTTTATTAATGGGACTCATTTTAATGAATTTGTTTTATTCACTTTTTTCTTGGCGATTAGAATCTGATATTTTAGAAATGGTTTTCTATGGAGTACTATTTGTTTGTTTTGGAAAAATTGATATGTTTTTAGTTGAAAGAAAATTGAAGCAGTCCTTAAATTTTGACTAAAACCTATTTATTTTATTCACAAAGAAATTAGGCGAAATGAAATATAATGAAAGAGAAAAAACAGACCATGAAGAATTTTGGGAAATCCTTTCTCATTCACTAGAAGATTTAAAAATAAATAAAATCGGAGGAACTGAATTTTTATGCTATATTTCTAATCCAAATAGTTTTGATGATAATGTAAAATGTCTAAGATTAGTTGAGGATGAAGAATTGAAATGGAAACTTCAATTTATTGAATGGTATAGAAGTGACGTAAGAAAATTGGGGAATCCTCATGAAAAAGTAAAGTTTTTCGGAAATTATAGACCCAAAACGAAAGAACGGATTTTAGAATTTAATTCGGATGAAAAACTTTTTTTTAAAGGAAAGTTGGATAAATTTATTTTAGTTGCTGAGTTGGAAAAATCAAAAGTTATTTATCACACTAAAGGAGGAATGATGGATTATTTAATGATAAAAACTAAAGAATGGAGAATAGAATATTCTTGGGGAGAGAATTACAAATATAATGACGAACTCAAGTTTTTTTTAAATTCCCTTTTTGAAATAATAGAAAATTAGTAAAAGGGAATATCGAATTCTTTGCGAAGCGTTCTTAAATCGATATTCAAAACATCAATAAAAAAACGGATGCGTCATTACAACACATCCGTTTTTTTTATAAAATGGAAATTTAACTATCCTGCTGATTCCAAACCAGATGAAACTGGTCCACCGCCACCTGCAACTATTGCTGCAACGATACAAAGCGCGAACAAAGCGATCGCTAAGCCCCAAGTTAATTTCTCAACAAAATCCGTAGATTTAGCTGCTCCAAATATTTGGTTAGAAGCGTTTCCACCAAAAGTTGCATCAACTCCTCCTCCTTTCGGATTCTGGATTAATACTACTCCCATTAGCATAATGCAAACAAGAGCGGTTAATACTGTAATTCCTGATAACATATTGAATTATTTTTTAAGTTTCGCAATTTTTTTTGCAAAGAAACTGCTTTTTTTAGGAAAAATCAAACTTAATCGTTTATACATCTGAATTGCTTTTTTGTGGCTGCCTTGTTTGGCCAGTAATTTTGCCAAAGTTTCTGATACGATGTCATCACTTTGTTGGATACTTTTATTGGCTTCAGCTACCACTTTAGCTTTTTTATTTTTCGTTTCTTTTTTTACTTTCGTCACTTTCGCCTCCTTCTTTTCTTGCTGTTCCTTTTTTTCTTTCTGTTCCTTCTTGGCCTCTTTGTTCATCTTGATTTTGGACATGATTTCCTTCTTTTTCTTTTTCTTTTTAGGTTTCTTCTTTTTGATGAACATCATTTCCACTTCTTCCTCAAGAGCTTCCTCAATTGCATTTGCCAGCTCGGTTTCTTCTTCTATTTCTTCGATAAACCCAGCAGGAGGTTGGAATTGGTCGAGGTAACTTTTAAAAGAAGTTTTAGGGGAAGGGGAAGAAGCCTCCAAAGGTTGTACGGAATCTTCCTGTTTTGTTTCCTCTTTCGGATCTAAATGTCCTAAATTTTCATCAACAAATTCTTCCTCCACCGATTGGTTGGATTTTTGCATCAAGGCGTCCATTTCTTTATCCGTTTTGTTGGTTATTTCAAAAAGAACTTCTTTGCCCAATCTGGTCGTTTCTTTGATTGGGGTCAAATCTCTAAAGTCATTTTTGGCAGGAGATTCTAGCTCATCTTCCAGGTTAATTTTATCTCCAGAAGTTAAGGGAATAATTTTCCCTGCTTGTTTTGGGTCTTTTATTTTTCCCAAAAGTTGATCAATGACCGATTTACTTTTTTTAGGTTTTTCCATGTATGAGATTATGTCGGGCTCATCTGAAACGTTATCTGCGACTTCTTCTGCCGATGAATCCTCCGGAAGGGAGGAGGTGGGGATTTCCACATTAGCTGATTCAGCTAACTCCATTTCACCATCAACTTCTTCCTCTTCGTCATCCATTTTATCATTAGACACCTCATTGATCGCTTCATGTGGAATGCCTGAATCAGTTAAGAATGTGCTATCTGATACTTCTATGTTGGGTAATTCTAAAGCATCCTCTGGAGTTGTCCTTTCTTCTTGATGCGCTAACATAGGCACCTTACTTCTTTTATCACCATTAGTAGAAAGATCTTTTAATTCTAAATATTCCTCATTTAGAACGAAATTTTCAGCATTCTCCGCATTTTCTTTTTGGTGAATTAATTGGTGTAAATGACTTCGATCAACATGGTAAGTAGCAGCCAGCGCTAAATCTTTTGGATATTCCTCTGAGTTTTCAATTTGACTCTTGGTTAATAACAAATATCTTAAATTTTGGCAGTACGGATATTGCACCACCAAGCTCTTTAATTCTTGATAAGACACTTGATACAAGTGTTCTGGATTTTTTAAATAATAGGAAAAATTCTCTGCTGTCATTGAATGTTCTTTTCTAATAATCTGCTAATCAAATGCGCTTCAATGTATGGTTGTTTAACTCAAAGATAAATAAAAAGTTGTTAAGAAAATAGTTGTTAATATTTATATGTGTTTAATCTAAAGAATTCCCCGATGCTTGCATCGGGTGTAAGGAAACGGGGATTTTCATAGCCCCAACTTTTAAGTTGGGGTCATACTGAAAGTAGGTAAGCTTTAGCCGAACAGGAGTAACATGTAAGGCTAAAGCCTAACTGATTTGATGTTTTCCTCAACTTAAAAGTTGGGGCTATGAAATCATTACTATTAATTACTTATGATTCTCCGTCAGCTTGCTGCGGATTAGCTCAATAGTATATGTTTTTTTAGTAAAAAAATGGAGATACTATAATGCTCTAAATAAATAACTCTACCAATCATTGAACGCCTTATTAAAAATCTTTTCAATCATCTCTTCCTGAATCTCATCAATCAATCGATCTTGCACATCAATTAAATTGTCGCTACTTCCAAAATCAGCAAATGATCTAAAGTTCTCTTTCCAACCTTTTTTCTCATCCTGAAGATAAATATATTCTACGGAAAGGGTGATCGTCAATCGGTTAAATGCAGTCGTCTCACCTGCCTGAGGTGCTTCTGAACTGATATAATAATCAGTTACGATTCCTTTAAATTCAATATCAGGCTCAGCTTCAGATTGATTTAAATTAGATTCTGCTCGGATTTTATCTTTAAGTGCTTCGGATAAAGTCTGACCTAAAGTTGGAATTGCACTACTTGCTCTGACATCAAATCGCTCTACAAAATAAGTATCCACTTCGGCAGGAATACTAGTTCCTTTAAATGAGTATAAAAAACAGCTCGAAAATGAAATCGAAATTCCGAGTAAGAAAAGGATTGAATATTTATGATTCATAATATTTGTTTTGGTCACCATATATTTTTTCGTTAGCGTTGAGCTTCAGGATACTAGTATCTAAAATTTATGCTGTTAAATACGAGTATCAAAGGCTTTACTCTAGCGTTTAACATTGATTCTATTTTTAAAAACGAAAAAACTAATCATCTCGTTGTTAAAAATTAAGTTAAAATACGGCAAAAAAAAACTGATAGCATGTTAAATACTATCAGTTTTTTTTCTAAAAAGTTAATTATGAAGGTGATGAGCTAGAAGTGATGAATACCATAGCACTTATTAGTTCATCACTAAAAGGTTTACGCATGCAAAATAGCTTGACGAGCCAAGAGCACCTCTTCCGTCTCTTCTCGGTCAGGATCTGGAACACAACAATCCACCGGGCAAACTGCCGCACATTGAGGTTCTTCATGGAAACCCATGCATTCCGTGCATTTGTCAGGTGTGATAAAATAGTAATCTTCCTCCACCGGCGCATTTGCTTCATCAGCTCCCACTTCTTTTCCACCTTCGAGTGTATATTTTTCAGATATGGTAGTTCCTTCTGAAATGGTCCATTCCACGCCACCTTCATAAATTGCATTGTTTGGGCACTCAGGTTCGCAAGCGCCACAATTAATACATTCATCAGTAATTATAATTGCCATTATTTATTTTATTTTATTTTCGTTCTTTGATAAATTCTGTAGTTAGGTAAAAGTTGTAAGCAAAAACGACCAAAGGAAGTACTGAGTTCAACTTGTATCTAATTTAAAGTAACAGGATTCCTTCAAAGAACCTTTTTTTTATAAAAAATTAGGATTGATTTTTCAAAAAAGTCAATCGTCTGTTAAAACGGCAAAAATATCAGAAAGTTTAATCAAATACAAATCGTACTAATGAATAAAAAATTTTCTATTTCAACTCCATCAGATTTCAATTTTAAGGAATGCTTGAGATTCTTACAAAGATCAGATTCAGAATGTTTGTTTCGAGTTGAAAATGAGGTGGTTCAATTTGCTTTAGCGATGGAAAAAGAGATTTTTCTAATGCAAGTTTTTTGGAAAAAAGAACAACTACGAATCGAAATTTTAAAAGGGGAATTAACCTTTTTTTTCAAAAAAATCATTTCTAATTATATTTTAGAATGGTTTGATGTGAGGCGAGATTTGACTGCTTTTAATAAAATTTGTAAAAAAGATAAGCTGCTAAAAAGTATTTGTCAACAGAATCAAGGACTTCGATTAATTGGAGTTCCGAGTTTTTTGGAGGCGATCAGTTGGGCCATCATCGGACAACAAATTAATCTCACTTTTGCTTATTCTTTGAAAAAAAGGTTGGTAGAAAATTTTGGTCAAAAGGTCGAATTCGAAGGAAAAGACTTTTTTCTATTTCCAACGGCGGAGGTGATTGCCAAATTAACGGAAGATGATCTGCGCCCACATCAGTTTAGTCGCAGCAAAATAAAATATTTAACAGGCGTTGCCAAAGCAATTGATTCAGGGGCGATTTCCAAAAAAATGCTTTTACCACTTTCCTATGAGGAAGCGAAAGTAAAATTAATTGAACATAAAGGGGTCGGAAATTGGACAGCAGATTATGTTTTGATGAAATGTTTGAGATGTCCAGATGCTTTTCCGATTACCGATGTAGGCATTCATAATGCGATCAGGAAAGAATTGAATTTGGAGAAAAAACCGAGTATTGAAAGTATCGAGGAGATGGCTGAAAATTGGGTTGGTTGGAAATCTTACGCTACTTTTTATTTGTGGCATTCGTTGTTGGTTGATTAGATAATTAGGGATCGGATCCCTTCAAGGGATCCGATCCCTTTTTCTCATGGATATTTCTCCAAATCTCCTCAACAAAAGGGACAATTAAACCTTTATATTTTTTTCATTCTGAACGACAATATTTTTTTTTCAAGAAATTAAGAAATTCACTTGTTTTTCCTACTTTTGTCTTTCACTAAAAAATCACATCAATGACTAGAACTTTAGCTTTAAGAGATGCCATTCGAGAAGGAATGATTGAAGAAATGAGAAGAGATGATAGTGTCTTTCTCATGGGAGAAGAAGTGGCAGAATATAATGGAGCATACAAAGTAAGTAAAGGTATGCTTGACGAATTTGGCGCAAGAAGGGTAGTAGATACACCAATCGCAGAATTAGGTTTTGCAGGAATTGGAGTAGGTGCTGCGATGAATGGATTGCGTCCAATCGTGGAATTTATGACTTGGAATTTTGCTGTTTTGGCATTTGACCAAATCGTAAACAACGCTGCCAAAACACTTTCTCAATCAGCAGGTGAATTTAATTGTCCGATTGTTTTTCGTGGACCTTCTGGGGCTGCAGGACAATTAGGGCAGCAGCATTCACAAACATTTGAGGCTTGGTTGGCGAATTGTCCAGGTCTGAAAGTTATTTCATGTATTGATCCAGCTGATGCAAAAGGTTTGATCAAGTCTGCGATTAGAGATAATGACCCGATCTGTATGATGGAGTCGGAGCAATTTTATGCTTTGGAAGGCGAAGTGCCTGATGGAGAATATTTGACTCCAATTGGAAAGGCTGCGATTAGAAGAGAAGGAACTGATGTTACGATTGTTTCTTTCAATAAAATGATGTTGGTCGCTAATGCTGCGGCAGATGAATTGGCGAAGGAAGGAATTTCAGCAGAGGTGATTGACTTGAGAACTATTCGACCATTGGATCACGAAACGATTGTAAATTCTGTGAAAAAAACTAATCGAATTGTGGTAGTGGATGAGTCTTGGCCTTATGCAGGAATTAGTTCAGAAATTACTTATCAGATTCAAAAGCATGCTTTCGATTATTTGGATGCACCGGTTGTGAGAGTGAATTCTCCTGATGTTTCTTTACCATATGCAGCTGCCTATGTAGAAGCATATATGCCGAATCCTAAAAAAGTAATAGATGCAGTAAAATCTGTGATGTATAGATAAAAGAAATCTTTTTGGAGATGTTTTTCATAGAGCCTGTTTTGTCAAACGACAAAACAGGCTCTATGATTTGACCGTCATTGGTTTCCGAATTATTTTTTATTCGTATTTGAATAAAAAGAGGTTTTAGGATTGGTTAAAATATTTCGTTTTTGGAAAATCGGTTTATAGAAGTTTTACCATATATTTGAATATCTTGCATATATTAAGCATATCTGAATACTCTAAAACCAAAGTTGTTTGAAATTATGGACAATGAGTAAGGTTTGTAAGTAGAACTAGAAAATAATGGGGAGAGGTACTTAATAAAATTCTTTTGAAAAATACAATACAATCTTTTAGATCCAAGCAATACAAAAAAACCAACAATGAAAATAAAATCCTTTCCTTCTGCACAGTCTATTCTTTTGATCATAACTGCCTTTGTTGCAATACTCACTTGGGTAATTCCTGCAGGCCAATATGCCTCTTTAACCTATGACAAATCAGAAGATGTTTTCATTAAAACACTCAATGGTCAGGCAGAAAACTGCCGGCGACATTAGAAACATTAAAAACACTTAACGTTCAAATTCCATTACAGAGTTTTACCTCGGGAGCAATCTATAAGCCTATCAGCATACCCGGTACTTACAAAGCTGTAGAAGCCAAACCTCAAGGATTTTTTGAATTTGTGCAAGCACCCATTAAAGGAATCATTGAAACCGCTGATATTATATTTTTGGTGCTCATCATAGGAGGAATGGTGGGAGTCGTTGAAAAATCAGGCGCTTTTAGTGCAGGTATTAAATGGCTTTCAAAAGTTTTAGAAGGTCGAGAGTACCTCCTAATTATTTGCACCACAAGTCTCATCGCTTTAGGAGGAAGTACCTTTGGGTTTGGTGAAGAAACCATCGCTTTTCTGCCCATTCTAATTCCCGTTTTTTTGGCAGCAAGATATGACGCCCTTGTAGCGATAGCCTGTGTTTTTCTGGGGTCTCAAGTTGGAGTAATGGCATCAACCACCAACCCTTTTTCTACCATTATTGCCTCTGATGCGGCAGGCAAGGATTGAACTGTTTGAGCATGAGGTGGCTTGCGAAGCAAAGAGGAAAAGGAAATACGAGTTTTCAAGCCTAGGGTTTTTTGTTTCTTTTTGGGCTTATGCCAAAAAGAAAAAGCATC
>Ga0115005_10003764_pt1 | contig 12140 bp, 18 predicted proteins | sample ArcOceMetagenome_FD_87163 | JGI IMG/M metagenome (GOLD analysis project Ga0115005, IMG submission 87163) | Marine eukaryotic phytoplankton communities from Arctic Ocean - Arctic Ocean - Greenland ARC118M Metagenome | ecosystem: Environmental > Aquatic > Marine > Oceanic | place: Arctic Ocean...
TGAACCTCATGGCCCAGCCAGTGGAGGCACTCAAGTGTGACTTGAGCGGCTACGAGAACTAGGAAGTCCCCCAGGGTGATTTGGTCAGATAATTCATAAGCCAGAATGACATCAATTTGTACAAGGTTGAGTTACAGGCCCTCAAATAGCAAGTCAGGAATTCGAATGGTGAACTAATAGAAAAATATGCACTTAAAAACAAAGATATTAAAAACAGCGCTCAGACCCAATAGAGGATGCCAGAGGGAGGTCAAGACTTCCATAACAGAGGAGCTGCCGACATTTTGATGCTCTTGATTTTCCTCGGCTGCAAACTTTCGTCTCAGTCATTGTCCGATGCCTGTAGCAGAGTCTCTCAGCTTTGTCATGTCCTCTCTGAGGGCTACAGATACCAGCGACAGCATTTGGAATTCGTGGTGCAATTTGTGAAACAGAAGAGTAGCAAAATCATTATGATGCAACGGGAAGTCCGAGAAATGAAAGAAAAGCTCCAATCACACCAGACCAATAACAAGATAACATTCCAAGAGCAAATCATCAAGGAGAAGTAATCAAAGCTCAAGAGTATCTTGGCTTTCGCTCTCAACATCGTGAGCAGTTTGACCAGCAATCGCAAGAATATGTTGAACCCTCCATCAACGTTTCAGAATGAGAATTAGAAGGTCAAGAATTACTTTTATTTCACAGGAAGCAAGTGTGGGCTTGAATTCAATCAGAAGGCGCAATAGCAAAGGCAACGAGACAGCAACTCAGTCATCTCCTCAACTGTCTGGCCCTTTTAGAAGGGATATACAGCCACTATCAAATTCAAATGCATCAAGGTCCAAGGTGGCATATTTGTAGCTGGTAGTCAAACAGAAAATCAATCTTCGTAAAACTTTGATCATATGAATTTGCCAGTACTTTTCAATTGTTTTGCTGAAGGATATGGTGGCTTCGAGTGCTACCTCAACCCCAGCTATCAAGTCATTTACAGAGTTCTGCCCAAAAATTATAGCCCACCTACAGTGGAGAGCAACGGAGTGAAGATAGCTGATGTCTAGGTAGACCAGTGGAATGTGCTGGTCATTGAGCACGACAAGCCATACCTGGCTAGAGCTCAGCTAATCGCCATAATGAATGATAAGCAGTCCATCAACCTCCCGATGGACTATCCTAAATTCGATCAAAAGGCCACTATCACGAACATTAATATCTGCAAGGGAATGACCTCACAGCTGGGATATTTTGCGCTCTTCAAGGATCATTTCAACCACTTGAAAAAGTTTGTTTCATAATTGATAAAGTTAGATAATTTTGACGAGATCATCTTGAAGAATGAGATATCTTTAGATTAGTATTTCTCAGACTAGAACGGCAGTAGCAGCTAATCAACTTCAAATTTCTTTGATAAGATGTGCCTGTTGTATTCTCCGAGTCGAGCAACTAATTGTCAAGCATTTTAGTGTATTCAATCCAGAGATAATCAATTCACTCATTAGATTTCGAATGATTTGAACGCATTATTCCTGCTCAATTCAGGTGTATATACAAGCAAGGTTGAGATAGACTTTGATATCAACTAATTGCTACCCTTTCTTGAGATCATCCTAGACTAGGAAGGTCAGGTTAAAGGAATGGTCAACCAGTGGCTCAAAATTGTCTCCACTTAGACAATAGGCAGTAGTTCTTTCATCGAGTCGATGTTCCACATCATCACAGATTCAATGAAGAAGAAAAAGCCGAATGTGCGAGATCACTCATGTGTAGATGTTGACAGCATCAACCTTCTCGCTGAGATCAGATACCAACTTCTCGACGAGAAGGCTGAGAGAAGCAAAGATTTGCATGACACCTTCTTCAAGTGTCTCATACAGTCCACCGACTTCTGGATAAACTAGAGCTTAGTCAAGGAGAATCATTCAACTTTGAACGACCAGTACTGGTTGCTGATCAAGACAATCTACTCTCAAGATCCAATCGAGTACAATCGCATATTCCCAATCCAGATCTTGATCACGCTCATGAACGAGGTTGGGTCAGTCTACACAGAGGAGGCAGGAGCGATCTAGAACTGCTGCTTCTATCACCAGAAGACGTCAAAGCTGCTTTCACACGAGTCATTGGTAAAGACTGACAAATAGAAGCAGAGAAAGTAGTCAGAGGATGACGCAGCGAGGAGCAACGAGGAGTTCTAGATCGTCGATATGCCATATGATTAGCAGCAGATCTTCTTGATGAAAGAGCAGCAGGACTAAATCAGGAAGTAGAATATATTCTTGAAGCAAGATAGCGAGGAGAAGCCAGAGCACGTATTTCTTCGAGAAGGTAGCCAAAGAGACACAAACATCGAAGACCGTGACTTTGATGTGCAGAGACTCTTGGAACCCATCACTGCTGTCCTTGAGACTGTCTTGAATGCTTCTTTTGGTCTAATTTCATCAAACAAGAGCCAGTCGCCTTCAATACATATTCCAAATGAGATTCTTGACTCGATCAAGTATATCTGCCTGGCTCTTACCAACGCTGGATCTTGTCCATGTTTCCAGCTGCAAATGCTAAAACTTCTACGACTGGTGCTCGTCGATTCCAAAGATTAGGAGATCTCATCCCTCTTTGCCCAAAAGTTCATCAAGGAGTAGGGGTTGCAAGTGTTGCTCTATGTGTGCTCGATTAGTATGACCTTTGACGTGAAATCATTTTGCATCAAAATTATTGATATTCTCTGTTCAAGTCACACCAACTTGATCAAGATGATCAGAATAGACACGGACTTAATCAGCTACTTGGCGGAGATACTCATCCCTAAGAACCTGGATTACGACGTAGATATTATTAAGAAGAAGAGATTCAACAAACTCAAGCTCAAACGATAGGCTGAACATGAAGCAAAGAAGAAGAGACATGACATCTTTGGAAGCAAAGGCAACCAAATCCAAATCGTTGATTACCAAGAGGACCAGAACCAAGAGCATTCAAGCTTCGAGAATCATTTGAGCAATCAGCAGATGACCTAGCAGCAGAAGTTCCTATTCACTCAAGACGTCAGGAAGGACTCCAAAAATAAGATCATGGGAGGCGGAGAGAGCTACAAGATGTTAGAGTCTGATGCCATGAGAGAAGATGTAGCCATGGATTAGGCCAACTTCATCATCAATGACGACGAACAGCTGAATGATCAAAATGACTTCTCATAGGGTTCAGGATAGAACGTCGAAGTAGATGGAATGGGAAGCATTGCAGCCGATTCAGCCTCGAGAAACGATGAATAGCAACATCATATCAAGCTGAACTCACTGGAAGAAAGACAACTTGACCAGCTCTTTGGTGGCGGCGATGCATAATCCCGCATCCCAGCTTCTGAAACCAGAGAAAACCAAGGGCCTGCAATCAGGGTTAATCTCCAATAATCGAATAATTCATTTGACGACGACTACCGGTAACAGCCATTTACAAACTTTGATGACAACAAAGAAGAACAAGACATCTAAAGGCAGTTCGGTGAAGCCACAGGTGGTCTTAAGATGCCTCCAGCACCCAAAAGCAAGGTCATGCCCAAGTTTGCATTCGGAGATATGAGTGACTCAGAGGGAGAAGAAGAACCAGAGGAGAAAAGGAATCCCAAAGCAGCTAAAGGTGGCTTCGATTTTGGCATGATGGATGATGACAGCGAGAATGATAGCCAAAAAGACGAAGATTCTCAGAATGACTAATAATTTAAAGTTCCCAAGAACAAATTCATGGATCAGTCCTCCAGCAAAAACCACGGAAATCACCTTGAACTCAATCTCGATTCAAATCAAGAGAACCAATTTATGCTTCAATCACAAAAGTTGCCAGGATTGAAAGAATTCGGATTCAGGCAAAATGCAGATCCAGGATTTCGACCAGCCAATAAGAAGCTTGGTTTGCAGCTTCAGCTTAGCGAGACGAGCGGACAAAAGATAACCAGAACCAATTAATAGGATCTGAATGATAGCGGCGAGAAAAGTGTGCAATCTCATGGCACCGATGATGATAAATTCGAAGAAGATGAAATCCAGATGATCAACAAAGATGACCAGAAAAAGAAGTCAAAGTTTGCCAATGAGAACACCATGGCCAAATCCAATCTTCGGTAGAAAGACAAGACATTCAATTTCGGATTGGCCGCTGACTTTAGCGATAGCAATGAAGGCGATGGCAACAACTCCTAGAACGCTGAGGCACCTCAACAGATCGTTAACTTCTATGATAACTAGTAGCCCGAAGACCCAGCTGCCGACAAGAACTCCGACGAAGAACTCGAATATCATCTCATGATCAGCAGGAAGAACAACGAAAAGAAGAAGAACCCCTTCGCATCCAGGATTGGCAACCAAGAACTCCAACCTTCATAGATCAGAAAGAATAAGCAGCAAGCAGCTGCCGCCAAGAAGGTGCAGATCAAGAAGCCGAAGAAACTCGGCTTGCAGCTGGATGAGCAAGCTGGAGAGGACCTTGAGCAGCAGCAGCAGACCGAGGAGCCCAAACGCAACAACTTGATGCTGAGCCTCGATGATGAAGAGAACCCATAGTCCACAAACCTCAACTCGATGACTGAAGCAGAGATGCTGGAAGAATCTGGACGCACTGGGCTTCCAAGTCTTGAGTTTCCAAGCAGGGATACAGAGGAGAGCAAGGTTGGCGCATCCAGCAAAAGTACTGCTGCCCCCAAGAAAATGTTAAAAAAGAATTTCAAACCATAAATTGGACTGGATATTGAGGCTATAAATGAACTTTATACATATGGAGGTGAACAAGGCAAAAAGAAGGAAAGTGAAGAGAATGAACTCATTGATTTCGAAAATGGCATTCTCGAACTAGCCAACCAGTGCCTCGCAGCGATGAGGAGAGAAAAGCCAGGCGATCCTATTATCTACGACTCGAAGAAATCCTTCGAAGAAAAGTTTCAAATCGAGAACGCTGGAGAAAACGGAGAAGGTGAAAATAAGAAAGAGCAACATGACGACAAGCCAAACTATTTTCGGCCCAATTTTAATGTTCCTCAAACAATGCGGGGCATCAAGAACCTGGCTCTAGGTATCGGAATAAAATCTGGAGGACTTAAGAACAAGAATGGTGAGTTACAACCGCAGAAGAATTATAGCGCAAACCAGCTTGAAATTGAAGAGAATGAGCAAGAAGAAGTTGAGGATGATGAATAAATGCAAGAGGAGGCTCATTCGGAAGAGCCTGGTCAGGAAGAAGAAATGGCAGAATAAATGATCTTGCCTCCAAAAGATATCAAACAAGTTGGCAAACGAAAGCAAAAGATCATAAATTACGATCTCATCCAAGACCAAGATGACCAAGGAAATAATGCACCAGAGCCTCTGCAAGATGAAGACAAGAACTTTACCCATGACAAGTCGCAGTCTCAGAAATCCGACCTATGTGGCGACTACACGGCGAACAACTCGAAGCTCGAGAAGCTGGAGAGCTACGAAGAGATCTCAGAACACCAACGAGCACCAGGAGACAAGAGCCAGTTCTTTGGTGAGGACGATCTCAAGAAGAAGGCTGACGAAGAGTAGCCAGAGCTCGCTCTCCATCTCGAGCAAGAGGAGTCTGAGGATCTCCGTGACCTAGAGTTTCTGGAGGAGTTTGACAACGAGTTGACCACCCAAGAGCTGAGCAATTTGTATACCAGCTGCTTGGAGTGGATCCTGAGTCGACCAGTGTCAGGCTTGAATTCGCAGCTGATGATTGATGATTATGACAAGATCCAATACCCTGCCGCCCTCGAGCTCCTCATGAACCTCGTCGCTCAATCGAATAATCTCCTGAGGCAGCGAGCCCTGCTCGATTTCTACATGTTGGCCCAGTGGGACACTCAGAATGGGCATATCCTCTTATTCCACCAGAAGTTCCATTCTTGGCTCTTGGATCTGCTGCTTCCTTACCAGCAATACATCGATGAGCAAGATGAGAACTGCAGAGCTGTCTATGATATGGGCTGCAAGCTTCACACGTTGTTGTTGACTAATTCTTGCATCAATCCGGAGCAAGAGGCGTTCAAGAAGCTGAATATGATTTCAAGGTATCCACTCACTGTACACCCAGAGAAACGAACGACTGCAGAGAAGCTGAGCCGTGTCCTCTTGATCAACCTCCTCAACAGCTTGTAGCCCCATTTGAGCCAAGGTGACTCCGCCACTGATGGACCTGAGGCAAGTCACCAAGCTGAGTCTCTTTGTGCTTGGCGCAACTTCATTCACATCGTCCAGCTAAGCGAGGAGATGATGTACACTTCGAATTCCTAGATCTAAACAAAGCATTAAGAATACGATGACAAGAATGACAAGAACAGCCGGTCCATCAACCTCAATATGAGCTTGCTCGACTGGTAGAGAACGCATATGATGTACTTCGAGACTGGAAATGTCTACGATGATAATGTTCACGAGGTCCAATGGGCCGAATGGGAGATGTTAGACACTCTCTTTGAAGGAGTTGAGATGCTTTACAAAAAGCTAGCTATCGTAATAGAAGACGAAAAACCAGAAGGGCTATAAATCAATACCAATCAGCTGCTCTAATCGCAGCAGTATTAGGTTTCGACGCAGATCATCCAAGAGAAAGTTTATGAATCGCTTGAGAGATTTTATCAAACATCATAGTTCGAGCAAGACATACAACTATTGATGCGAGAATGTCTAGTTGGAAGCCAGATCACGCCACGTGGAAATGGGATAGAATCACAACAGCAGATTCAGGCAGCTGAAAGTCAGCAACAGAACAACCAGAGCAAGTTCAGCTTCCCAATCGGAGCAGGACGATTGAAGAATATCAAATTGCAGTTCCAGCCACAACAAAATCAGTCTGTAGGGAATTAGCAACAACATCAGACACAGCAACTACAATCATAGAAGCAACAATGCCTGATTGACTCCATAATGAATATGCTTTGTACGGCGCTGGTCGAAGGCCAAACGAAAGAAATCATTCAAAAGTGGCTCAACAAGCTTGAGAACTTTATGCGCTACATCATGGTACTCTGTGAAACTCTCAATCAATAGAAGTCAGAGCAAATCTATCCAAAAGTTCAACAGAAGTTCTCAAATGTGATAACGTTTGGCTTTGCCTTCCTCTTCCATCAGATCCACTCGACAAACTTCCAGCAAAAGCAGAGCCCAAACCAGACCCAATAAGTCCAACTCGGCCACAAGAAGCAAATCTAAATCTCAAGCATTGCCTCTGTGAAGGTGACACCAACTTCCAGCACCTCAAGCCCAAAGGACTACCAGGCCATCAATCGCATGTTCGCGCTGACTCTGAAGAATCTGGTGATCTACTTTGTAAATATCATCGATTACAAAGACCTCTGCAAGAACTTGCCCGGTGTATACCTACAAAGAGCTTCTGCAGTCCAACACATCTTCAGCAAAATTCTTGTGAACAAGATATCCGATCAAGAGAGCTTTTTGATAACTCTAGATGACATCAAGAGGTACAAAGCAACTAATTTTGAAGACTTCCCAGAGTGCTTTGGTCATGAGGACTGGAAGGTCACCTTCTTTCACAATGAAGAGATCAACCAGATTGTCAGAGAGCAGATGAGCTCGCAGATGATAGAAGAACTATTTAGAAAACGGAGATAGACTTACGGAAATGGAGTCAATGAGATGAATACACGATCAGAGAAAACCAAGGAGGATATCTAGAAACGGATTCATGGCGACACCCTCGAAAAGATAAGTCAGCTGAGTGAACAAGCCTATGATCAGAAAATCAAATCAAAATTGCAAATTTACGTTCAAAATATTCATTCTAAGCACTAATATTCGTCTTTGAAGCCATCTATCAGCTATAATAAAGGCCTTTGGCGGAGCTATGGACCAATCTACTTGGAGTCGACAAACCAAGGCTTCTCAGGCCTCGGAATCAAAGCATTTATGAAGGAACGACCAACCAATGGCTTCAAATTCATCGTGGACAGGAAAGATATCGAAAGTAAGCTATTCAAGCAGGTCGATAGCAAACTGGACGTCATCGATCAAGATCCTGGTCACTCACCAGCGCCTTTATTCACATTCTTTGAAACCCAAATCGATAGCCGCATGATCTAAAGTCAAAGAGACCGCTACATCCAGCATGTCAAAGCAGTTGTCCAATTCAATAAAGATGCACAAAAAGAGATCATACAAGTCGATTGCGTACTCATGAAGGCTTTCTACCAGGCAAAGGGCACGATAATACTCACTGCTGATGAATTGATATTCATCTACGTTGACCCAAGCACTGAGCAGCCATAGTATGATGACGCTGATGTCAAAAATCACGATAATTTACTATTTTTCAAAAAAGAATAAGCCCATAAGAAATTGATCAAGAAGTTTGAGCTGGAGGGAATCAGAGAAATACAAAGGAGAAGGTTCATAGGCGCCAAAGCATCACTTGAGCTTTTCATGGTTGACAATTCATCATATCTCTTTAAGTTCTACAGTCCTGATGAAAGAGATAATTTTGCGAAGAAGTTGCTCAAGCAAAGAGGACTCAATTGCAAAAATCTGAGATATTATGATTCTTTGGACCCCAAGAAGATCATCAAGAAAAGAGAGCTCACAGACAGATGGAGGCAGTGGAGAATCTCGAACTTCTCATACTTAATGGCTCTCAACTATCTTGGAGGCAGATCTCAAAATGATCTATCGCAGTACCCAATTTTCCCATGGATATTCTCAAACTATTCGAGCACGGACTAGGATATCAAGCTTGACCATATCACCTTCAACACCTTCTATCAGAGAGGTGATGCACCTCCTTAGCCTTTCAGAGATTTGTCGAAGAACATGCAATTGCTTGGCACGGCAGAGAGGCAAGCTGAGTTCAAAGCTAAATTCGAAGATATAGATGGCTTCGATGACTTTGATGCCAGGTTCCATTGTGGATCACATTATTCGAATCCAGGTATCACGCTCCACTATCTAGCTAGAACCAGTCCTTTCATTGATGCATTGGTGGAGCTGCAAGGCATGAACCACGATAATCCTGACAGAATCTTCCACTCTCTGCAAGACTCATATCTGAATGCTCTGAGTGACCACTCGGACGTGCGAGAGATCTTGCCTGAATTCTTTTACCAACCTGAGCTCTATCTGAACTTGAACAAGATCAACTTTGGCAAGAGATAAGATCAGTAAGTGGTTGATGATATCTCATTGCCTTCTTGGAGTGAGTAGAACCCATATAAGTTCGTCGTGAGACTCCGGGAAGCCCTGGAATGCAATTACGTGAGTTAAAACATATGCAGATGGATTGATTACATATTCGGCTACAAGCAGCTCGGTCCTGACGCTGAGAGAAGCCTCAATACGTATTCAGGTGTCTCCTATGAGGACCGTATCGATTTGGAGAAGATTGGTGAGAGTGATCCTAATCTGGCAGAGTCATATAAGCTGTAAATGTACAACTACGGATAAACTCCAACAAATGTGGTCCAGTTCAAAATGAAAGAGCATCCAGCCAAAAAATACAAAGAAGAGATTTTCAAATACAATCTTGTAACGGACCAGTTTGCGAACCTGAAAGTCTACAGGCCTGTAAACAAGAAGAAAAACTAGCAAGAAAACAACAAAGCGACAGTTTTGAGCCAAATTTAGCAAGGCAGACTACCACTCATCCAAAGAAAAGCCATTATCAAAGCCCAGTTCGTTAATGAAGGATTGATTGCTGCAGCTCGAGTAGACGGCAAAATGAGGTTTTATATGTGGGTCAACCAAGCAAATGATTTGAACCCACTCACTCCTTTCACCTGTGGGAAAGAGAAAAAGAAGCTCTATGAGTACGCCCTCAGTCCTGTGTTGCTGCAGAATGATTTCACCTTGACCACGTTGAACAAGCCAATGCTTATTTTGAATCGAGGAAAAATCGTAATCAGTGGTGGGCACTGGGATGGGCAGATTTCGGTTTCATATACTCAGGAATTGTAGCAAGATAGAAATCAAAACACTAGTTTGGCAAACCAATTCACAAGAGGTCATGGCCAGACTAACACTACAAATCCAGGAAACCAATCCATTTCTGCATTGATCCAGGGACATTCTACCACATGCACTGTTATTGCTTCAACAATAGATGATCCTAATAGGATCATCTCTAAAAATTAGTAAACCTCCTCGTAAGCGAGCATCCAGAATGATGCTTGCACAGTCATTACAGGCTCCAAAGCAGGAGATGTCATCGTCTGGAAGTTTATGCCTGACCAAAACCTCGCACCCTCAAACATTTTTAGCAAATAAAAGCATTTCTGTGACCACGATGACCAAGTTTCAAGCATCTTCATCCATCAGGACATGCAATACTTCGCAACGAGCTCTTTTGATGGGACTTGCAACCTCTACAACCTGTGGAAGCTGGCGATCATGCGCTGCTTCAGGCATCCCAGCTTAAACCCACTCAGCACTGTGATCCTCTCGAACCAGCCCTTGGTCGCTCTAGCTATGTTCTCTCCAGTAGACAGAATCTGGGTCTCGTTCTCAATCAATGGGCAAAACCTGAATGAACTCGAGAAAGACCCAGAAGTGCTCACCAAGAACTACACGGAGGAGAGCAGTCAAATTGTGGCACCAAAGATCATTTAGAACGCATATTTCATGGAACGGCTCATCTATGGAACTGAACGTGGCTATATTGTCATCAGAGAGCTACCTTTTATGGCCCCATTGAAGCGGATCAATATTTCGACCAATAATTTGATCTAGCCGGTACTTACTTTCATTGTTTCGAAGGACAGAAGGTTCCTTCTGGTCGGATGCGGAGAAGGAGGGCTGACAGTCATCACTGAGCCATTCTCAACAAGCCAGCAAGCTCTAAAGCAACAGACAAAGTAGCAAAATTAAAGCATCGCTGGATCCTCTTAACAATCTTCAATGTAGAACCACAACACTTCGTCTCAAATTTCTCAAGGAGGCCAAAGTTCCAATCAAGGAAAACACTAAATAGGTAACTCAGGGTCGATTTAAGTTTCTCAGATCTCGCAAATATCTCAAGCAACTTCCCGTAATGACATGCAAAACGCAAGTTTTGTTTCCAGCAATGCAACAGGCCATGGAACAACTCATTCAAACAGCTATCAAAAATTAAGCGGCGTCAAGAATGCCAATTCTGCTTAATAATCAGTCTAAATCTCAAACAACATGAACTCAAGCAGCGGAACGGACACTTCTCTTTCAATATCTGGTGGAAATCCCAATGCAATCATCAATCGACCAGACCAACAGAACGTGAACATTTCTCTCAGGCAAAGCATCGTCAGCAAGAAGCTGGGAAGCAAGATCAATGCCTAACAGAAGACCCAGCAGCAGGTCTATGACAATCATCACTATGGAGGTGTGCAAGTGGGTGCTTAAAGCATGGCCATCTTGAGATCATCAGACAAGAAGTCACCAAATGGCTCAAATGGTTCACGAAATAACTCATAGGCCCAAGGCTCAAATACCTCTAAGCAGGCGTTCTAAAGTATTCCAGCGACATCGGCTGGGAAGATCAGAATCAACACTTCCCTTTCAAGCGCTCAAAGATAGAACTCGACTGGTAAACAACGTGGCCAAGACGGTTCCAAGAATACGAACGTCATTATCGGGTCGAACGTGGCAAAAGTAGGAGTGATTAATATCTAAATGATGAGCAATAGCTCAACTGGTAAGCCCCTCAGCAACGCCTAGATCATTGGAATGGCTCCTCACTCAAGCAACTACTCTCAAACATTAAAGACTCAATCATAAAACCAGAGCATGGCAAACCCTTACGACGAGAGACAGTAGCTAAAGCCAGGTAAGCTAAACCAAGGCTCCGCCAATCCTCGATCTTCAGTGTTGACAATTTAGAATGCATTCTAAGGAATTCAGCAAACAATGAAAAGCATGGGAACCAAGAAGCAGTCCGTTGAAACCAATGAAGATGCTCCAGATCAGTGATAGACAGTTCAATTTTAAATAAAAAATCACATCAAAATAAACAAAATATTTTTATAACCATGAATACCGCATGAATATAATAATTTTTATAAGCCCCAATATCTGAATGTAATATTTATATCAACCAATAGTATTTTATTATAACAATAAAAATTTGATTTATAATATATAATTATGTATCAGATTACTTCATTCGTAGAGCACGATTGGAGTATAGCAGAA
>Ga0115005_10003765_pt1 | contig 12140 bp, 9 predicted proteins | sample ArcOceMetagenome_FD_87163 | JGI IMG/M metagenome (GOLD analysis project Ga0115005, IMG submission 87163) | Marine eukaryotic phytoplankton communities from Arctic Ocean - Arctic Ocean - Greenland ARC118M Metagenome | ecosystem: Environmental > Aquatic > Marine > Oceanic | place: Arctic Ocean...
AAGGCTCAGGCAGGCGAAACGATTTCTTCAAAATAAGTTGTGCATCTTCGCTCGGTTTATTGCTATAATCCGCGCCCGATATGGGATGCTATGTTTATGCTTGGCTTTCCGCTCTGATGTCGCAGGGAAATGTCGTTGGGGATTCTTCAATTATTGAGAATTGCTGACGGTTTTTCATTAAGTCGCTAGAGGCCCTCTTGGTCGCTAAAGGCTCTTTTAAGTCGCTAAAGGCTTATTTGGTCGCTAAAGGCTTACTTGTTCGCTAAAGGCTTTCTGCAAAAAATGTCGCAAAGAATGTGCAACGTGTTGAGCATACTTTGTGTTCAATAGCTTGCGCGTTTTATCGCGAAACGATTTAACTTTTAAATCGTTTGACATTTGGGCGTTTGGTAGGCACAATCCGCACCCTCGTTTTTGACATGAATTTATTTTGGGAGTTACACCTTGGCTAACATTAAGTCTGCTAAGAAGCGTGCAATCCAAGCCGAAAAGCGTCGCCAGCACAACGCTAGCCGCCGTTCAATGACACGTACAAGCATCAAGAAAGTAATCGCTGCAATTGCAAGCGGTGACAAAGAAGCGGCTCAAGCTGCACTTACTGCTGCTACTCCAGTACTTGACAGAATGGCTACTAAAGGCTTGATTCACAAAAACAAAGCTGCTCGTCATAAGAGCCGTCTAGCTGCGCAAATTAAAGCACTAGGTTAATCTTTACGATTAGTAGTTAAAAAAGCGCCTTTCGGCGCTTTTTTTGTATCTGCATTTTGCTTTACGTCCTAGCTCATTTTCCTTATTGAACTTGCCGGTGCAATACGCATTATCCAGTGTAAGATAGCCCACGGCCAGCTTGGTACAAAGGCATTCGCCTTTTCTTTATTTATCGCCTTCACCATAGCTCGACAGCCCACATCGGTATCAACGATAAACGGCACCTTCTCTACCTTTTCATTAATCTCGCTGCGAATAAAGCCCGGGTGAATACAGGTTACTTTAATTGGGGTGTTCATCACATCCATTCGAATACCTTCGGTCATAGACGTTAAGCCGGCTTTCGTTGCCGCATACACCGTCATTGCGCGCCTAAACCCACGCACAGCGCTAATTGAAGAGATTGTGACCAAATGGCCGCTATTTTGCGCTCGGAAAATAGCCATTGCCGCTTCACACTGAGCTAGTGCTGATACAAAGTTAGTCACCGCTGTTTGCTTGTTTGCATGAAAGTAGCCGGTCCCAACGGACGCCCCTTTTCCCATACCAGCGTTCACAATTACCCTATCGAGGGTTCCCATGTCGGCTTTAAATGCGTCGAATACTTCAAAAACCGCATCGTGATCGTTAACATCCAGCGACCGAATATACACGTCAATCTTCGGATTTATTGAAAGCAACTCTTCTTTCAGCTTTTCTAAGTTTTCAAAACGCCTTGCACACAAAGCCAAGTTACAGCCTTGTTTAGCAAACTCTATGGCCATACCTTTCCCTAAACCAGAACTTGCGCCTGTTATCAGAATATTGTTTCTTGTTGTCATTATCGTTTTCCTGATGCTTTAATGGCCTTATTACAGCGCCACATTAAGTAATGAATAAAGATCCAGAAGTTTTTAAACGCCGGATTGTTTGTTTGATTGTGGTGATAACGGTAGTAAATTTGCTGGGCTATACCTGCTAACCGAAAAAGTCCGTACACCTCATAAAAAGTAAAGTCCTCTATATCTAACTCCATTTCTTTGCAGTAGTAGGCTACCACCTGCTTACGGGTAAACATTCCCGGTAAATGCGTGGGCTGGCGGCGGGTTGATTGCGCTAAGAAGTCATCATCAGCTTGAACCCAATACGCTAATGTATTGCCCAAATCCATAAGCGGATCGCCTAACGTTGCCAATTCCCAATCTAACACACCGATAATCTGCGTGTAGTTGTCCGGTTTTAACACCACATTATCGAAACGAAAATCATTGTGGGTTATACAAATACGCTCGTTATCAGGCAGGTTTCTTTCAAGCCAGCGCATAACCTTTTTGCCCGAAGGAACGTTCCAAGTTTTCGCTTTACTGTAGCGTTCGCTCCACCCGCTGATTTGCCGTTCTATATATCCTGCGCCTTTTCCAAGGTGCTCAAGCCCTGCTTTTTGGTAATCGACTTTATGCAGCTCAATTAAACTATCAAGTACATTTGTACAAAGCTGTTTCGTTTGCTGCTCTGTGGTGTCTAAACCTCGGGGTAAATTTTTGCGTGGGATAACACCGGTGAACTTTTCCATTACATAAAAGTCCGTCCCTATCACGTTGTCATCTTCACATAACCCAAGCATTTCTGGCACGTAGCGATAAACAGGCTTTAACGCATGCTGTAATCGGTACTCCCGCGCCATATCGTGTGCACCTTTCGCTTTGGTACCTGCGGGCGCTCTGCGCAAAATGAGCGAGGTGTCGGGGTAATCTAGACAATATGTCCAATTAGAGGCACCACCTGAATATTGGGTAACTCTAGGTAGGTTATCGCTGTTTTTTATTGCAGCTAAAAGTGATGGGTCAGATGAACTAAGATTACTTTTAAGCCAATGATGTACTGCATCCACATCTAGTTCTTCGCCTGCGCGCACGCTATCGGCCTTGTCTACGACTTGCTGTTGCATGAGTTATTCTTCTTTCTAATTCTATTTTAAAGCGTTTACTTTAAAGCACGGCTGTATGCTCTCGCGCTAAGGATTTGTGGCGAGCTATTTAGCACGCGGTAATAAAGTGCCCACGAAACGTGTTCGACTTGTTGGCTTAATTTTGCTTTTCCATCACACGTTTCATCGTCTTGGTTTGATTTAGCATGTTGCTGATATAATGCTGAGTTGGCAGCAGCTTCTTTAATAAGAAAGCCCGTTTACCCAATTTGTGAGTAAGAACAAGAAACTGCTTTTTACTAACCTGTTGGTAAATAGCCTCGGCAACATCTTCTTTGGTCATGTCAGCTTTGGCAAAAAACTTATTAATCATTTTATGCGACGCGGGATTAGTGCTTCTCATCGACTCATCTAAGTTAGTTTTAAAAAAGCTAGGGCATACCACACTCACATTTATATTGTCAGGAGCTAACTCCAACTTCATGGTTTCAGAAAACGACACCACAGCGGCTTTCACCGCATTGTAACTACCCATGTAAGGAATTGGCGTCAATCCCGCTTGCGATGCAATATTAATAAAGTAGCCACCACCTTGTTTGCGCATTAACGGTAATAGGGCACGACTAACTCTCACCATACCCAGCACGTTGATATCGAAAACCCACTGCCATTGCTCAATACTTTCATCTAAGAGGCTACCGCCGGTTGCAACACCTGCGTTATTAAAAACATAGTCTACGCCGCCCCAACGGGAATCGATAGTTTGCGCCAGCGTTTGTACATCGCTGTCCGAGGTGATATCACAATGCACATAAAATGCATTTGCACCTTTTGCGATAAGTGCATTTACCGTTTCATCCCCTCTTTCTTGGTTTATATCAGCAATACAAATATCAAAAGTGCCTTCTTTATTTGCCCATTTATCTGCCCATTTAAGGGCAATGGCTTGACCCAAGCCGGTCGCGCCTCCAGTAATTATTATGCGCATTGTGTGTTTCCTAAATGATCTTGTTTCATTATTCTTGTATCGGCATTTATGTTTAGTTGCGCTTTATTGTGTTAAGCGCTAATCAGTACTTCATTATTTGCTCGAATTGACCGCCTTATCAATCCAATCAAACTGATTCTGTCTTTTGCAGTGACACTGATGGCTGTTCGCTATGCATTTTTCGTTTTGCCCACAGGGCCAATAGTGCGGGCCCGATGTACATTGCTACGCCATATACACCAGGTGCAATCGCGTAATCAGGCGCATCTAAAAAGGTAATGCATATCAGCATTGCAAGCGCCGCATTTTGCACGCCTATTTCAATTGCCAGCGTGAGCGAGTCTTTAAATGCTAGGTTTGAAAGCTTAGCAAGCCCGAGCCCTAACAATACCGATGATAAATTTAAGGTTAAGCAGACCAAAAACGCGCTTTCAAAGGACACGGCTAAATTTTTTCTTTCTGAAACCAGCACGCCCACAATCATAAGCAACATGAAGTACATAGAAAACTGCCGAAAGAAGCTTTCAGTTTTAGTAGCAAACCTGCTGTTAAAGCGACGAATGGTCATGCCTAAAATGACCGGTACAATTGATATACCAACCAGCCCGATCACTGTTTGAATAATAGAAAAATCTGGCGCGTTTTCTTTTACAAAGTAGTCAAGAGCAAATTGAATGATGAACGGCGTTGTAAATACACAAGCAATAGTAGAAATAGCAGTTAAGCTGACTGAAAGGGCTAAATTCGCTTTCGCAATATGACTGATTAAGTTACTGGTAGTACCGCCAGGGCACGCTGCTAAAACCATGACACCAACAGCAATATATTCGGGCAAACCAAAAACTAAACATAGCCCTAGCGCCAACATAGGCAGCAATATAATTTGCCCTATAAAACCCGCTATCACCGCTTTTGGAGATTTAAGTAATCGGGCAAAGTCTGCAAGGGTTAGCGTTAGCCCCATACCAAACATAACAAATGCCAACGCTAGAGGTAACAACACCTCGGTAAGTACAGATGCCTGCATGCACACGCCCCTTACAAAAGAAGCCTCTATAAAAGAAACCTTTTATTAACATTTAAGCCAGTGTACTCTGTTTAATAATAAATAAAAATGATGCCTTATTATGGAAACCCATAAATAATATGCATGGAAAATTAGACCTAAATTTGTTTGTTGTGCTGCGCGCGGTCTACGATCAGGGTAGCATTACGAAAGCCGCCAACGCACTTCATATTACTCAGCCTGCGGTGAGTCACGCCTTAGGTCGTCTGCGAGAGAAATTTGATGACCCGCTGTTTATTCGTCATGGACGACAAGTCGTGCCTACCCCATTTTGCCAAGGAATTATTGCATCGGTTGTAAAATCAATAGAAACCCTTGAAAGCACGTTAAAAGGTAAAGTGGGCTTTGATATAAGTGATAAACCACGTCAGGTGAACCTTGGCTTGAGAGATGTTTTAGAATCTATATTTTTCCCCGTGCTTATTCCTGAGCTTGTTAAACATACTCCCAATATCACGGTGAATAGCAGACAAGTTACCTGGCCCGAGCTTGCTCCCGCCTTAGCCGCTAAAGAGCTTGATATCGTAATTGACGCGTTAGTTCCCACCAGCCGTGACATTCGTTCACAGTTTATCTGCGAAGAAACGTTTGTCGTAGTATGCGCGCCTAGCAATAGCTACGTTGATAACCCGAGTATCAAGAGCTACTCAGTTGCACAGCATGCGCTTGTATCTTTGAAAGACTCTAAATTAGATACGGTAGATCTAGCCCTTGCTCAGCACAATTTACATCGCAACATCGCATTGCAGTGTGAACACTACTTTGCTGCCGTTAACGTAGTTAGCCAATGCGATCTGTTGCTAACCATGCCAACGCGATTCGCCCAACAATTCAGTAATAAATTCGATATCGAAATTCTGCCCCTTCCATTTGACGTCCCCCCACTCTCCGTACACATGTACTGGCACAAACACGCCGATGAAGACTTAGTGAATGTATGGATGCGAAATAAGCTTTTAGCAGTGGCGAATAAGTTGGGGTTATAGCGCGTATTTGTGTTGCTGTAACACAATGGTCAAGCAAGCGTCACCGTACTGTCAATTTGCAAACCTATAGTGTCTGTCCGAGGCATCGCTTTGGGAACTCGCTATGAAAAAGACACACTATCGCACACTCTGGCTTTCAGACATCCATTTAGGAAACCGCGATTGTAAGGCAGAATACTTACTTTCCTTCCTAAATAGCATCACTGTAGACACCTTATATCTAGTAGGTGACATCGTTGACATGTGGCAAATGACTAAGCAATTTCGCTGGCCCAAAGCCCACAATCAAGTGATGCATAAATTTATGCAAATGAGCCAAGAAGGTACACGGGTAGTCTATTTACCCGGAAATCACGACGAGCCTATCCAATCATATTCGGGTATGGCTTTCGGTGATATAGAGATTGAGCGCGAGTTGGTTCACACCACGGCACAGGGCAAACGCTATTTAGTTTTACATGGCGATCAATTCGATGGCGATGTCACAATGGGCAAGTTTCATGCGTGGATTGGCGATAAAGGTTATGACCTATTGCTCTTTCTCAACCGTGAGTTTAACCGCTTTCGCGCTTGGCGAAAACGAGAATACTGGTCACTAGCTGGTTATATTAAAAAGCACATTAAAGGGGCTAATGAAGCTATCGCCCGCTATCGAGAAGCATGCTGTAAGCGCGCTGATGAGATGGGGCTTGACGGTGTGGTGTGCGGTCACATCCACCATCCAGAGAGCAGTATGGAAAATGGTATTCACTACATTAATGACGGCGACTGGATTGAAAACTGTAGTGCGTTGGCAGAAGATAAAAACGGTAATCTATCTCTTATTCATTATTTAGATACCATGGAATCGGCGAGCGTTACGTCAATCACAGTGAAATCCTCTCCATCTAAAGCCGCGTAAAACATTTAGCAACATAGGGGGGCAATTCCGCCCCTATTCTTTATTGCCGTTGAAGCTGCTATGTAAAGTCAGCTTTTGGGTTCTACCTTTTCATGAGCCACGACACTCTAATCGTTTTATTCACGCCTAAAAGCACCTAACCCACTTTTGTACCGACAAAATTAAGGAAGGCAGAGCACGCACTTACATTTCATTAACATTGTCAAATAACTGCCATCAAAGTGTGTGAAAAACGTCACATTGCCCTGCTATTGTTCGCCAAAACCGGAAGAGAAATAGGTTCTATGTTTACCGTAAACGAAGTACTGAACAAGCATTATCCTCAGGTAGCGAATAACCCAATTCTTTTTAAGTCGCTGTCTTTCGTATTAAAACATTTGCTTCACGAGCGTGAAATTACTGAGTTTGGCGAGACATATCCTCACTATGAAGATATCGATTTTGTAGAGCAAGTGCTTGAGTATTTTAATATCAGCTACTCTACTCGAGATGTCGAGAAGGAACGTATTCCTAGCGATGGAAGGGTTGTCATTATTGCAAACCATCCTATTGGTTCACTAGACGCTCTTGCATTGATAAAGCTTGTTAGCGAAGTGCGTCACGACCTAAAAGTGGTTGCAAACGAAATGCTTATGGCGATTGAGCCATTGCACGATATGCTGCTCCCAGTGAACAACATGCAGGGCGGAACGCCCAAACAACATTTGTCAGCCATTCACTCTCATTTGAATAAAGATGGCGCCGTCCTCATTTTTCCGGCAGGCGAAGTTTCAAGACTCCGACCTCAGGGTGTGCGTGATACTCGTTGGCATTCGGGTTTTTTGCGCATTGCAAGGCAAGCGAAAGCACCTATTTTGCCCGTTTACATTGACGCCAAAAATAGCCCGCTCTTTTACGGTGTCTCTATGGTTTATAAACCGCTTGCGACAGCGTTACTCGTTAAAGAGATGTTTAAACAGCGCAAAAAACATCTTCCTATGCGAATTGGTGAACTTATTCCTTTTGAGTCATATCAGCAAACAACTATCCCTCTTAAAGAGCAAGTTAAGCTCTTTAAGCGCCATTTGTACCGTATTGGTAGCAATAAAAAAGGCGTTTTTCACACTCAAGCCTCTATTGCAATGCCAGAGGATAGAAAAGAGCTTGCCAGAGCCATACGTGAGTGCGAGCACTTGGGCGAAACGGGCGATGGAAAGTCTATTTATCTCTATCAACACAAAAGCTGCTCGCCCATTATGCGCGAGATAGGTCGACTAAGAGAGGTAGCGTTTAGAGCGGTTGGAGAAGGCACTAACAAGCGCAGAGACATCGATCAATACGACTCTCATTACTATCATCTTGTACTATGGGATGAAAGTGATTTGGAAATTGTAGGCGCTTATCGTTTTGGCGATGCAGAGCTACTTACCGCCCCTGACCACCCTACAGGTTTGTATTCTGCAACCTTGTTCAATTACAGCGAGAATAACGAGAAGCTATTTAAAGAAGGCTTGGAGCTTGGTAGAAGTTTTGTGCAGCCACGCTACTGGGGTAAGCGAAGCTTAGACTACCTATGGTTTGGCATTGGCGCGTTTTTAAGCCGTTACCCTAAATATCGATACCTGTTCGGTGCAGTGTCCTTGAGTAACGCATACCCGGAACCCGCGAAAGACTTACTTGTACAATTTTACTCTACATATTTCCCTGCGAAATTTGGTGAGGCCACTTGCAAGCGCCCCTATCAAATGACCCAAGATTCGCTACATCAGTTCACAGGTGAAGACTATAAAGCGGAATTTACGCAATTGAAGCATTTACTTGCCAATATGGGAGTGAATGTTCCAACGCTTTATAAACAATACTCTGAGGTAGCAAAGGAGGGAGGCGTTGCGTTCTTAGGATTTAATGTCGATCCTGACTTCAACGATTGCATTGATGGCCTCGTGGTCGTCGATATGCAAACGCTAACTGAAAAAAAACGCAAGCGTTACCTCACTGACATTCAGTTGAAAGCGACTGCCTAACGCTTAATCGCCAGCAATTAGCAATAGCCAGCAGCTAACACTCTTTAGTAACCAACCAGAATTAAAAAAGGAGCAATCACATTATTGCTCCTTTTTTCAGTTATTCCTCTGCTGCAGCATAAATGCGACCTACTCTACTAGTTCTTATTAGCTATCATTAGTGACGTTATCTAAACCCTTTACTGTTAAAACATCTTTAACGCTAGCAGCCTTAAATTTGATGAACGGCATTGTGTCTTTACCTGCCACCCACATTTAAAAGAACGTCGGCATAGATATCTTCAAGGGTAAGTAAATCAGATAAGTGAATGTGTTCGTTTACTTGATGGATAGTGGTATTGGGAACCCCTACCTCTACCACCTGCGTACTTTCACTTGCAAAAAAGCGTCCGTCTGAAGTCCCTCCTGATGTGCTCACCACTGGATAACGCCCTGTTGCAGATTTGATCGCTTTTTCAATGCAAGTAATTAAGCATACCTCTGCGTTATTGTTAGGTTTGCTCAGATACGCTTCACAAGGTCGTGAAAAACTGACCGTTGCTTGTGTATCAACGCTATTAATCACCTCGCGAAGTAGCGTTGATAGGCTTTCTTGATTGTAGTGCCATGAGTAACGTACGTTAAATTCAATACGAACAGCACTTGGTACAATATTATCCGTGAAACTTCCCGTATCCATATGTGTGACTTGAAGCGTGGTACCAGGAAAATCATCGCTTCCTGTATCAAACGGATATTGCGTAAGTGCCGTAACGACCTTAGTGGCTTTGTGAATAGCGTTAATGGCAGTTTTAGGGTACGCCACATGGCCTTGTTTTCCAGTAACATGGATGGTTCCAGAGAGTGAACCTCTACGCCCAATCTTAATGGTGTCTCCAGTGTGCGAAGACGCTGAAGGTTCACCCACTAAGCACATATCCAAATGCACGTTTTGAGACGAGAGGTATTCGGCTATCCATCTTGATCCCCATTCCGCCTCTCCCTCTTCATCGCTAGTTATTAACCACCAATAGGAAACGTTGTTTTTATCCATTGACGCAATGGTTCGCTCTGTTGCGGCTAGCATGGCTGCAATACCTGTTTTCATATCCGCCGCGCCACGGCCATAGAGCTTATTTTGACTAATTACCGGGCAGAAAGGATTAGACTTCCATTTATCTAAAGGCCCTGGAGGGACAACATCTGTATGTCCGCTAAAAGCAAAATGAAGTGGACCGTGCCCCCATTTAGCAATGAGGTTTTTTACGCCGTTCACTTTATGTTTTTCGCAAACAAACCCCAGCTTTTCGAGCTTGTACATCAGGTAGCTTTGGCAGCCCGCGTCTATTGGGGTTACCGACTCTCTCGCCATTAAAACTTCTGCAAAATGAATACTGCGAGCGGGCAGCGCTGAAGGTAGGGAATGAACAGACATACGTATAGACCTATAATGAAACTTGGGTCTATTACACGAACTTAAGGTGACACGTTTATAACAGTTTTGAGACGATGTAATGACAGACGTGGGTTTATTTTCTGGCCACCCCAATAGGTTAAACGCCCGTCAACGTTAAAGTAGACGCTAATATTACCGCTAGAGATTGTTTAACGCCAAGCGGCTTGTTATAACTAGAACATCTTCTTTAAAAAGGCATTACAGTGTTAAAAATTATTGTCTTAATACCACTTATTCTGTCTCTGCTTTGGTTTGGCTATTTGCAGTCAAACAAGTACACATTAGAACAAGGTAAACAGGGGTTCTTATATATCTTTGTACTCTCAGGTGTAATCGCTGCGTTTTACACTCTTATGCTTTTTTTGACGCACTAGCCGACTTCATTAAGCCAGAGTGCTGAGCACCTCCAAAGATGGTGTGCATTGTCAGGAAAACATGCATAGCGTTTCGGAGTTAAACTTTTAAGGCTCTCTTTTACAAACTCGTTATTCCAAGTTCTCTTTTGAAGGCAACCTTTTCTTATATTGCCCCATAAGCTTTACCGCGCTCTTCCCAAATTCTGCATTTAACTTGGGGCACCGCTTTTAACATTACCTACTTTGCACACTCAATAAAAAAGCCAGCATAATGACTATGCTGGCTTTAAAACGCTGTATCCACTATGCATCCCCCATTTCGTTATATTATGGGGGCAATGGATAAATCTCTACAAAGCTTCGGAAATAGTTACATCGGCGCTTGCACGTAATGCATCGATATACTGCTGATAAACACGCTGTCCCTGAACCTGCGCTAAGCGCTGCTTGAGACTTTCTCCTAGCTCGTTTTCAAGGGCCGGCGCTTTGTTTACGCCTTCAAGCATGACTACAGCCACATCACCGTTTACTGTCGTTGCAACGTCAACCTTATCATCACCTTCAAGAGCAAGAGAGAATAAAGTATCAACTAGCGCACGTGATAACGTACCGCCGGCTCTCTGTACGTTGGTTGCCGTTTCCCAAGATACAGATTTTGCGGAAAGTTCACTTTCAACGCTTTCACCTGCACGTACCTTTTGAGCTAAGTCAAATGCCCATGCTTCCGCTGCTTCTCTTGATTTTTCGGCTTTAACTGATGCTTCAATACCTTCGCGTACTTCATCAAGCGACTGTGTACGCTGAGGCTGATGCTCAACCACACGAGCAACAACAACGGTCTCATCGTCTAGCTCGATAATATCACTATTAAGCCCCTCTTCTACTAATTCAGAAGAAAACGCAACATCTAGAAGCCCCGGAGAACTTAGATCTGCAGGCGCTGTATTTCGGCTGAACAGCACCGATTCCTGAACAGGTAAATCGACCGCATTAGCTGCGTCTTCAAGCGTATCTGGCACTTCGAATGCAATCTCAGCTAGCGTATTTTGAAGCTCAAAATACTTTTCCATTGCTGCATCGTAAAGAAGCGTGTCGCGAATTTCACTCGCTACTTCGTCAAACGATTTTACTTGTGCTTCTTTTAGTTCAGTGAGCTTGATAATGTGAAAACCAAAGTCAGTTTCAACAACATCAGATACATCACCTACACTTTCTAGTGCAAACGCCGCTTCATCGAATGCCGGGTCCATCATCTCTGGTGTAATGAAGTCTAAATCACCGCCATTTTCAGCAGAAAAAGTATCGTCAGAATTTTCTTTGGCAAGAGTGGCAAAATCAGCGCCAGCATCAAGCTCTGCCTTAAGGGATTGCGCTTTCTCTCTAGCTGCGTCTACGTCGTCACCCGATTCAATAAGAATGTGAGAAACGCGGCGCTCTTCTTCAGTGCCGTAGCTAGCGATATTATTATCATAATAAGTGCGCACAGCCTCATCATTCACAGAGACACGACCTTTTAAGTCTTCAACGCTAAGTTTTACGTAGGCAAGCTTAACCTGTTCTTCTGTGTCGAAAGATGCAATGTTGTTGTTATAGAAAGCTTCAACATCGGCATCGCTTACTTCAACAGAACTCGCAAATTCGTCAGAGCTCACCAATACGTACTTGGCGTCTCGAGTTTGGCGCTGAAGGGCATTTGCTAGCTCTACTTCACCATCTAGGGCAAAAGAAGAGTTAGTCAAAGCAGCGGCCAATTGATTCTGCGTCATCTGAACACGCAAATAATCGCGGAAG